>Ga0214917_10002010_pt1 | contig 25392 bp, 26 predicted proteins | sample LL_1208_BB_MetaG_FD_177983 | JGI IMG/M metagenome (GOLD analysis project Ga0214917, IMG submission 177983) | Freshwater microbial communities from Lake Lanier, Atlanta, Georgia, United States - LL_1208_BB | ecosystem: Environmental > Aquatic > Freshwater > Lake | place: USA: Georgia | collected...
TTGTGTCCAAGACTGTCTCGCTTTCTGTTTGTTGGATTTCTTCTACGACTTCAGGAGTTTCCTCAGCCGCAACATCGAGAACCTGTGCAGACTTAAAAGCCGGCTCGGTTACCAATGAAACTTCATACAATTTGGCTGCGGATACATGCATCACGCCAGCCTTTGTTTTTGCCTTGATTACTTCAACGCCTACTGAAAGACCTGATTGCAGACCTTCTTCAGCAAGGATCAATGCTTCAGTTCCACGATTAGATCGTGAAATCTTGAATGATGCATAGATACCATTTTCATCCATTGTGAAAGATGATGCTTTGCCTAATGGCTGCTTCATGTCATGTTGATTGAGTAACTTGATTGTCTTTGGATCTTCTGGCAACTGAATCGAGTTAGCCTCGAACACAACGCGTCCTGCTGAAGTTGAACCAATTTCGCCGGTGCCTGTTGGCACAATCTTGCCTGAGATTGTTCGATCTTCAACATTGGCTGTTAGATCAGCTGAGAAGGTAAGGATCTGATTTGTCATGCCATACCATTGCTTCCGTTAGGTGTTACATCTGTCATTTCCATCGCTTGTTCTACTGTAATGAGACCAAGTGAAAGCATCTTTTCGATTACTAGAAGTTCATCCATTGGGTTTGCTCTCAAGAATGATTTATCTAGATCAAAGCGGACTTCATTGCCATTGGCTGTTACATCGTTCATTGAAAGACGATCTTCAATAGCAGTAATGAAAGGCTGCAAAGTGAGTGAAACGAACTGCTTACGAGAATCAAGCAAGTTGCTATAAGTCATTGAGTTATTAGCATCTGCTGAAAGATAAAAAGCATCGACATTGCATAGACGCGCAATCTGTGTTGCATAATCTTGTTTTGCTTCATTGTACATCATGTCTTTAGGTGTAAATGATGTTGGAGAGTATTCCAAAGTAGAAGTTAAATAAGCAGTTGAACGATTTTGGCGAGCAGATTTCCAAGCTGCTAGAAGTCCTTGAACTTCTTTAGGATCTAGATCTGCTCCTGTGTTTTTAATGTATCCAGAAGGCATTGGAGTAGATGCGGCCAAAGTAGAAGCAATCTCTAAGTCAAGTGCGCCACGCAATACGCGAGCACCTGTTGTTAATATTCCATCATTGAGTGATTGGAATGTGACTACATCATCGTTTGAATGAAATACACCATCAATATCGTAGCCAGAGATATAGTTATTGTTATAGCCTTCGTATTGTGGTGTAACTCTAGAGTTTGGGATCCATTCAAAAGATGCAGGACGTCCATCTTCTGCATAGCGAGATGTAATTTTCCAAAGAGCCCATCCATAAAATAGTAATGAATCAACAGTGTAACTGATAGTAATGGCGCGAGGTTGATTTGCTGATGGTTGATCCATCCAAACTGGCTTGCCCAATTCTTCGCCAGTTGATTTGCGGTAAAGCTCTAATGGCATTGCCGCAATAGTGCCACAGATTAAATTGCGGGCACGAACGACCGAAGGTACTTCGAGAGCAGAAGCTCGATCGATAGTAGGACTGAGGATGTATGTGTAGTTATTGCTTAAAACTTGAGGGGCGTATTGCGCCAATAGATCACTTTTAGAGGTGTTTGATTCTTTACGCGTAAATAGACCCATAGACAGAAAGTGTAGCATTTGTCAAGCAATTAGACAATGTGCTATGGGCGTGTCTAAGTATAAATCTGAGGCTTTGGTTGAGGGATCATCAACTTAGAAACTACCATCGCCAAACCAATAGGGGCTGAGATGTCTCCCGCTGACTTTCGTTTGATAATGCGCCAAGCAGAGTCATTGACTTTAGCTGCGCAATTGTTCATCTGCTGGATCAACTCTGCCTGTCCATTGTGGACTACGCGGGCATTGACCAAGCCTTCTAAAAGGTCTCCGCAGGCTTTGTAGAACTGTTGCCCTGATACATCTTCGCAGACAACGCCAGAATTAGTGAGACGATCTGCAATAGTTTGAGTGGCGTACTTGTCGAAGCAAACTAGGCGCGGCTTATAGATGTCGCACCACGATTTAATCGAAGCCGCCATCTTTAACTCGTCAATAGCAACTTGAGAGCTGTAAGTCTCTAATATTCCAATGCCGATTCTGCCATCTGGCAACAATTGACCAGCAACGAGTGAACCATTACGCCTTGTGGGGCTTACATCGAACCCGAAAACTGTATAAGCACCCACCGACATTTCAAGGGTTGCATCTGAGGTATCTTCAAGCACTCCATGCGGCCACGGACTACTTAGGGAGTCGATCCATTGGCAGAGCGTTTCAGTTCTTGTATTCTCAATCGGAGAAGTAGCAATCGCTTCTTCAATAGCTTCCTCCGTAATGGTGTATCCGAGAGAGGGGTTAGCCATAGTCCATGCATTGCGATCATCTATCTTGCAATACTGAGGGGCTGAGTATTCGTAGTAGCCGAATGACTTGGGTGGGTAATCTTGGGCTCGTTCTCGTAGATCGTTGAGTACAGTGCTGAAAGCGTCTCCTGCATTAGAGGTAAGAAGCGTCTGAGAGTTTGGATGAGCTCTAGTCGTAGGAGTAGCAGCTCTGTATCCTTCTTCAGAGATTTCTCTAATTTCATCAATGTAGAGGAGTCCATTGACTGATCGGCCACGAGAGCCGTCTCTAGTTGCTGCGACAACATCGAGCCTTGCGCCAGATAGCATTTCAATAGATTCAGTTCCGTTAGCGTGTCTGATCTGCTTAACAAATCCTTTAAGGTGGTCATTGGTCTCCAATAGGCTAGTGACTTGTCGAAAGGTGTCCAGAGCCATGCTCCGGTTAGAAGACATGATAAGGACATTGGTATTCCACTTAAGCAGGTGAGCCAATATCAGCATTCTTGCTAAGTGAGTCTTTCCATTCTGTCTTGCGACCAGAATGAGATTAGTCTTGCGAATCCAGTTGCCTTTTTTATCAATAGTGAGCATGTCCTTGAGCACGAACTCCTGCCACGGCAATAAAGGCATCTTTACAATCTCACAGAGATCCTTGACATCTTGCAGCTTGTTTGTGCCTTTAAGAAGTGGGCTGTGAACTCGTGGTTTTGTTGCCCCTCGGAGCTTCTGGGATCGTTTGGGTTTATCTGTCATTGACTCGGATTAGGTCGGATCTTAAACGGACTGTCCAGCATCGGCTCGGACTGACTTAGGGAGAGAAGGTCAGAAAAGACAGGGGGGGTAGCCGTCCGTGCTAAAAAAACGGCATCTGACTTAGCACCTTTGCGTAGGTTGCAGCTCTTGCACAACACCTGAAGGTTATCCATTGAGTGATCACCACCTACCTTGCGTGGGATGATGTGGTCGATGTGCATCTCACCTTCATCTGTTCCACACTTGGCACAGATGCGACCATCACGATTGAACACTCGCTCACGCTGCGCTTTATAGCGTCTGCTATTGAGCTTGTCTAATGCCATCCGTACTTACTCCAGTGATCGAGGGCAACGCATGGTTCACCATAACGATTGCCAATGTAGTTAAGTCCCCATACTAACTGAGTCCAACCATCTTGGTTTTTAAGCCACTCACTATTACCTTGAGGAATACCATAATGAGATCCATTAGAAGCTTCAGGATTCCAATTAGATTCATGAGTATAAAGAGCATCTAAGCAGTTGTATTGCTTGTAATTGAAATCTAATAGATAGAGGGAATAAGTCTTGTAATCAACATAGTTCTTTTGTTGCACTGATTCAGAGCTACCTGCATTCGGCACGATGCATAGAGCTATCCCAATAGCTACTAGCACCCCGCGAGCTACGCCCCTAAGGGGCTCGCGGTGAGCCTTTGAGAGGCTCTGCGCCGTTAGCGTACCATCGCTGTCAAATCCATTTGTAAAAGTGCTGGTCAAAGCGGTGTTTCGTTTCATAGTTACCTCCTGTGGATAACTTCTGTGGATAACTATTTATCCGTTGAGTAGAAGCCCTTGCCCTTGAAGTGGATCGCAAAAGAGCTGAATCCTTTGACCATCGGTGCATTGCAATAAGGACATGGAATCATTGGTCTATCGTTGAATCCATGATTGACTTCTTGACTGAGATTGCAGGTTGCACATCGGTAGTCGTAGGCTGGCATGTTAAGCATCTCCTGATCATGTAAGACCCACATCCAGAGCAACGCTCAATGTCTGCCTCTGTGGGTTGAATGTCGATGTGAGCGTATTTGATTTTCAATAGTTCAAGCAAGTCCTCGAAACGGATGATGGCGGCATACTCACGCACATCTTCTCCTTGTCCGTTAAGTCTCAGAACTGCAAAGCCTAATTCCCCCGAAATGACTGTGCGAGCTTTAATCTGAGCGAGAACTGCTTTAGGCTGAAACCCAGCACGAGCTTTGACTTCACAGTCAAACGGCACATTCTGAATGTCCTTGCCTTTTCCACGACCAACGGATGCGAACTCCCAGACTGACGAAAGGTAGTCAGCTACTAGTCGCTCGGTCGCGAAACCTCTGTATTTCCTATGCTGTGTCATCTAAATGTTTTTCATCGTTAGTGCATGACCCAAAATAAAAACAAGGACAAGATTCGTATTCTACTAATTCAGCCATTGACTGCCTTGCATTTACGGCATTGCCACGCGCCCACTACTGGATGACCATCCTTAAAAGCGATCTCTGCGACAATGTCACGAGCTTCTGTTGGCTCATTACATAGTTGACAGTTGATTGTGTCAAACAATGGCACATCCTCGATGTTAGTCCACTCGCCTGTTGTCTCGTTATAGAACTCTAAGTGACCCATTATGCCCACGCTTTCTGAGGTTGAAACCTTCCATCTGATCCAAGTGTGTACCACTTCGTTGGGCATCGATGAGCTGTGGATCCGCTAAATCCACAGAAATAACCACCCCATGCCTTGCCATTCTTTTCACCTTCACGCCATTGCATGTGGCCATGTTCGCATGATGGAGCTTCAATGGCTTCTGCTGTTCCCAAGATCTCAGTAACATAATCAATAGCCTTATCAAGCGTTACTGGAGCATCGACAACCTTGTTGTATTGTCCAACTGGAGTACTCCAATAGTCCTGCTCATCTGCAACAGCAGGCTTTTCAGGCTTCTTAGCTACTACTTTGCTCATTTCCTCACGACTTGGCCTCTTTCCTTTAGCTGCATAACCTGCATTTGCAAGTGCTCTGCCGATTGCCGAAGTCTCACAATTCTCCAATGCTGCAGTGCTATTAACGCCTCGATCAGTAACCTTTTCCTCAGCGTATCCTGTCGTCCACGCAACGCTATCTGTAGAAGTCTTAAATAGATACGCTTTAACAATGTATCTGTCTTTCTCGCACACTTCCAGCTCAGTCGCAATGCGAAAATCTGGATAATCCTTAATAAACTTTTCAAGTCTCACCTCGACTGTCTCATAATCGGCTAGATTAAACATAAAGCTCATTCTCCTCTGTTGCTAGTTGCCCTGCGAGTGCTCCATAGCTGCATAGATCAACCCAGTTGTCGATGTGGGTTGCTGTTTGATTAGTCCGTGCAAGTTTAACGAGCACCATGATCCCTGCCACTTGATAGTCGTGTATTGGTGTTTGTAGGTATGCACTGAGGAGCATTGCGCTGTGTTGCAGGTTATCCGCAGGGTGGCCGTATGAAAGGCCACGATCACGAATCGTGTCGGTGGCTGATTGTAGGATTTCATTAGCGAGCATGGAACTCTCGATCTGCTTCAGCTTCTTTGTAGCCCATAGCCCAGCCGACTATAAACCATAAAACATTAGCTGCAAGTAAAATAATTACCATTGGCATCTGAAATGACATCTTTGTACCTATCTGTAGCGATGCCCTCGATCGCTTACAAAATTAGAGTCTCACGCCTACCTGACATGTGCAAGCACATTTAGATAACGAAACGATAACGATTTACTGGTACAACTTCCCGTACAATGTGAAAGAGCCATCCTTGTTGATAGGCACTAGGAATGGGCTGACTCGATCTCCGTAAGTTTCAATGACTGCAACTGACATCTGCCAATTAGCACTCCCAGCCTTGAGATAAGAGGCTTTCTTTTTGTCCATAACATTACCTGCCTCTAAACCCCATAAAGTCCTGTATGAGGCTCCTATGCCCTCTGTGAAGGCACTAATGCCTGCCCTGTGGGTGTGTCCGCAAACTACTGACTTGCCAAACTTCTTAGCCAAGCCCAGAGCTGTGAGTCCTGCATTGGAGTTCATCGAGCCTTCGTCTCCATGCACTAAGACCCAATTGCGGTGGAACTCGAATGGTTTCTTGTGAAAGCGTATCCCCAAGCTTGAGAAATCCATAAAGTTGGCGTAGTCGAGTTCTGGAAGTCCGATGAGACTAGGAGCTCCTCTAACGAGAGTGTGGTATAGGCGATCGGTGTGGTTGGATCTAGTGATGTCGGTAGTGCCAAGATCCCAGAGGATGTTTTGAGCGAGATTTCTATCGGCATCTAATTGCCCCTCATACTCTAAGTGTGTGCCTTTAGCCCACTTGGACTGGCTCTGCATGTCCAACTCATCGCCTGTGTTTAAGACGAGGTCGAACTTCTCACGCTTTACTAATTTGATCAGATTTCTAACAGCCTGTTCATGGTGATAAGGGATCTGAAGATCCGAAATCACTAGGTAACGCTTTTTAGTCGTCATCATCCTCATCTTCGTAATTGCCGAACTTCTCTGGTTCGACTGGATCCGGCAAGATCCACCCTGGGTACGACTGGGTATCAGTAATCATGAAAAGAGTAATGCCTTCAGAAAACCCTGCTTTTCTTAGGCTTTTGTAATACTCATGCAAGCCAATGCAATAAGCATCGAGCTTTGAATAGCCCTGCTCCTCTAATGCCTTAGTTACTTTTCTTGCCATGATGAAATTATCGCTCTAGTAAGATGTTATAGATCTCATCGACACGCTGATTTAGTCGCTTGATCTCAGATAGCAGATGTGTAATGACATAGCCAGCCAAGCCACCAATGATGCCGACAGTTGCTATGTAGAGAGTAAAGAAGTCCTGCTGTGTCACTTCTTTCCGTACTCCGTATCCTTTGGATCTATCCAGCGTAGGATCGGTGGCAACACGCTAGCAAGACCAGCAGCTAGTAAAGCCTTTGGATCTGTAACTCCGGAAATTGCCAGAGTCAGCACAGATGCAAGAAATGCGCGTGAGTAAGTGCCAAGAACTTTCTTTAGATCTTCCATTATTTTCCGCCTAACATAGGTACTTGAAAAAAAGCCCCATCATTATCAGCTTCTTTCTTAAAGCTGATATGCATGTGGTGATTGTGTTTGTTCGCCCCTGTGTACTTGCGCCATTTCCAGTTAAGGATACTGGAGCAGATTTGTCCATCGAAAATGATGTAAGCAATACGCTTGTCTGCTTTTGACTTTGATAAGGCACGAAGCTGATCTGCAAGATCGCCCATGATGTCTGGCTTGCTCGATTTGAATAAGTCACGATCGACATCAATGGCACGAACCCAGCCCTGCTCATCAGGATTATGATCAGACTTGCGAGCAGCGTGTCGGGTATCACCAATCCAGCCATCCGATGTGCGGTCACGATCTGGGAATGAGTCATCGACTTGTTCCCTTAATTGACTCGCAGCTTTACTTAGTCTTGGCTTCATCCGACAGATTTGGTGTGGATTGTTCCGCTTCTGGATTTAGGTAGGCTTGGTAGTCTGAGTTGGCTGGGTCTGTTGATATAAAAGAAACAGTGCCATCTACGGCAGTCATTTCAACATAATCAATGCCGTCTATTGTTTGTTTAATTTGATAAGTATTCATTTTACAACTCCGCGCTTGCTACATAGTGACCATAGAAACCACCAGCGGTTCCTAATGCTGAATAAATACGAAATCCCGATTCACCCATTCTATCTGCCGTTGCAGTTTGATTATCTGTAAGCGATAAATCTACTGCACTAACTTTTGTCACTTTTCCAGAATTACCTGCAAGGTCATAAATTGTGATGGTAGGAGTTGCTCGTTTTGTTACTTTTAAGACAGGTGCATAAGTGAAATAAGTAGCCGATACTGTGTTGGTTCCAACACAAAAACCATAACTACCTGTTTGATCCGCTGTTGCTGGAGCCGTAGTAAGTTGATAAGACTTCTCGTAGTACCGCTGACAAGCGGCTAATTCTCCTTGGATTGTTGCCCCATTGCGTAGAAAGTTTGTAGCTACTGAACCAATTTCCGCTTGAATACCTGTGATCTGTAATGAGTCATCTGCTCCCGCTGTTCCCGATGGCGTGTAACCGATACGGAAACCAAATTGAGTTGCAGTTGAAGCAAGAGTTCCTGTTACTGAATAGCGAACCCAAGAAGTAGTAATAAGCGGATTAGCACTAATTGGTTCAGCGTAACCTGTCCAAGTACCAAATCCGCCCGCTTGGTCTGTGCCTGTGCCTGTAAATCCGCGAACAAGTAGTGCGCTTGAACCAGCAGAAAAGTTAGCACCTGCCTTAGCCCAAAATGAAAGAGTTACAGTTTGACCCGCTAAAGGTATTGAGTTGCTTGTCTCTAAAAATTGAGCAACTGAAATAATGCCTGTTGAAGTGTTGCCCGCTGTTCGCTGTAACTTCAGACCATAGCGAAAACCTGTGGGCAAGGATGATGTAACTTGACTAGCCGTACCATTTCCACCGCTATCTGATGTGCAAGCCATACGGTCGGGCGCAATGTAACTTCCAACTGTTACCAATGTTGCACTTGTAGCACGTTGCCAAATGTCAAAACCGCCGTTAATAACAAAGTTCTTACCTGATGCAGTAGTGCCTTGCCAGCGCAAGCCTGTTGAGGTGGAACTATCTGCTACAAGTGTCTCGCCGTTGTTGCCTACTGCTAGACGGGCAGGAGTCGAAGCTGCTGTAGCTGCGACAAGATCACCCTTTGTAGTCACAGTGGACTTAGGGGTCATAGTTGCCATTGTGGTATCGATGGCATTGCCCAGCGTACGAATAGCCAGAGCACCATTCTTGACTAGATCTGTATTGTCTGGCTCTAGCCAGCCATAATTAGGACTTGTTGCCATTTAGTTAAGTGCTCCGATCGCATTGTTCCAAGTAAGTGTAGCATTTGTGGTCGCCCATGTTATAGTGCTAGGGACTACTGTGTCCCATTGTGTCGTGCTGAGAGATAGATCCGTAGCTGTGACATATAAAGTTAGATCGACATAAGTAGGAGTAGCCCGCATTGAGATATTCTCAACAAAGCCATCAAATGTGCCACCAAGAAGGTTGGATGGCAAATTATTGATAAGGACAGGCTGGCCAAAAAATACGCCAATCAGACTATTGAGCATCGAGGTAGGCATGTCTGGGTTAGATAGTCTGAAGGTGATAGCCTCAAGCTGATTGCGAGGGGATCTGCGTAAGTTTAACTGGCGTGTGGCGATATCAGTAATGTCAGAAAGATTCTTGATGTTTGACTCGATGGATCGCTCATAAGTGCCGTAAAGGGCAATAGAATCGGCATCAGAGGTGCTGTAAACGCTTGCATAGCCTGTGGCGTATTTATAGATGAGGCTGTTACGGATACGGCTTACGGCTGTGGTCGATTTGATGCTTGTTGGAACTGCGTAGTCAGCGTCCAAGAATGTATAGCCGTTGGCTGCAAGATAATTGGATCGATGATCTGCATCGTCAAAGCAGACATTGCCATAACGATTCTCATACACCTGACCCAAGCCAGAGTTAGCGATTTGGTCTGTCAAGGTCTGAGATTTGGCAGTATTAGAAGCCGCTAGAGCTATCATGGTATAGAAGCCAGAATCTACTGTGCCAATATAAGACTCAGCATTGTCCCAAGTGGTTGTCGCTGGGTAGGTGTCCCAAGTCGTTGTCGGAGTTACTTCATTCCAGTTAAGGTTAAGGGCACCTGAGAGAATGGCTGCAATTTGAGCACCGTCCAAGCCTTCTGCTATGGCTGTGTTATAGACGGCCTTTGTGAGCTTAGCAAGGCTTCCGATGCCCAAGACTGTGCCAGTAGTAACAAAGCCAGACTCGTTAGGGCTTAGAACTCCGATAGAGAAATCTGATACTTCGCCACCAAATACTGTGACATAAGTGCCAGTTGAATCTTTAAGCTCTAAAGTGATATTTTCAGTTACATTGATTGTGAATGGCGCGCCAGTTGTATTGACGATCTCTACTTGGCAGTAACCAGCGGTAGGCTGACGATCGATATCTGTACGACCAGTTGAGTAGGAAACTGAGGTGATAGATGTATAAACATTATCGCCAACAGTTACACGCCACGCAGGAAGCCATGTCATGCGATCATCAAACCTCTCAGAGTGCCTCGGCTAACGGCATCTGTTAGAACTGTATCGATAGCATCTGCAATAGCATTTGGATCACCAATACCAGTATTGATCGTAATATTAGGGCTAAAAGTTGATGACCATTCACGACCATTTGGCTGAATAACTGTCTGCACAATGGCAGGGAGTGTTGTCTCAATTAGGTTAGACCCGATTGAAGATATAACTCCACCAAGGGATGCAACATTGGCATTAGTTCCCGCAATAGTAGTTGCTGGAGTCATGCCTGAGACAGATGGTGCTGGAGTTGCAGCGGTTGATCCGCTTTTTGACCCAGTATTAGCAAGGTTAATCAGACCAAGCAGGCGCAGAGCCTCGTTGAGGTTATCTAGGTTAATTAGATCTTTTGGCTTCAATGTATCGAGAATAGATTTGATATCTAGAAGCTTGATGCTTTGACCTTGAAGAGATCCGAGAATAGCCATATCAGCATTCAGCTTCTTTGTAGCCGCTTCGATAGCCTTTTGATCCTGAGAAGCAATAGCATCTTCTAGGGCAAGAATATCCTGCTTAACCTTTAGACGGGCTGTGTCGTTAGCGATCTGAAGGATCTGAGATCCTGTAGTTGCCTTGCCTAATTGCTCTGCCTGAGATGTTAAAGCTGCTGCGATCTGGATCTTATCCATATCAAAGATATCTGTACCCTTGGCAAGTGCGCCGTTAGCCTTTTCAATAGCGGCTTTTAATTTATCTGTAGAAAGTTGCTTACTCTTAAGGGAAAGAAGTTCCTTGTTACGCTTGACCGCTGCCAATTCTAATTTAGCAAGAAGTTCCTGCTGCCGCTTTTGAGAGACAGTTAGTTTGACTTCTTCCTTCTTTTGAGTTGTCTGGATATTTACCCCAGCAGCCTTACCCGCAAAGCCACCAAAGATAGACTTGGGTAGATTCTTTAGATTATTGATCAAAGTAGGGATTGCTCCTACTGTACGACCAATAGCGCGTTCAACATTGGCAACAGCTTTAGCAACTGTTTCAATCGCTGATGCAGCATCCTTAGCATCTGTGCCACCCGCAAGAAGGGCAAAGGCATCAACTAAACCGCCGCCAATGATCTCTGATGCGTTTTGGCTTGCAACGCTTAAAACGTCAAACTTGTAAGAAGTGGTAGTTAAGTAATCTTGAGCTGCACCCGCTGAGCGTTGAAGCAATACATCAAGAATTTGAGAAAAAGACTTAGAGTTTAATTCTGCCTTTGTAAGTCCTGTGTTGTACTTTGATAAGCCTTTAGTTATACCTACATAACCTTTAGCAAGGTCTGAAGATACTGTTGCAAGATCAATGCCAGAGGCGCGACTAATTGTAAGCGCATCGTTAAGGAGTTTCTGAGACTGGACTAATGAGCCAGTAGTTGTAAGTAACCCTTGAAACGCGGGACGTAAAACATCATCTGCAACACCAGCAGTCTTTTCAAGGTTAGCGATAAATGTTGCAATTTGAGGGTTAGCGAAACCAATGCCTAAGTTATTAACGGCTCCTGCAAGTCGTTTAGCTGCCGCTTCATCTTCAGCAAATGCTTTAGCCGAGGCTTTTCCGTAAGCAATAACGGCCTGTGTGCCATAAGCAACACCTAAAGCACCTGCAAGTTTTTTAACACTTTTGGTAAGGCTAAAGGTGGCGTTTTCTGCTTTCTTGAAAGCGGGTTTTCCAGTAAATTCAGCCGCAATATTTATAGCTACATTACTCATGCGGCTCTCCTTACATCAACAATAGTTGTTCTACGATTAAATTTAGCGTTAGCATTTTCGATAGATTTAAACACCGCTGCGTTGGCTTTGCCTTGAGTTTTATTCCATGCTCTGAAAATTAAACGACCCATCATGCGATGATCGCCCTTACGATTTGGCCCATAAAGTTGGCCAAGGTTTGAAATAAACTGATTACCTGCATAAGGGTTATTTGATCGTGATACACCTTTAGATGATCCACCGCCTTTAGGCCCTACCCAATTTTGTCCTTGACCATTCTTGCGGCCTGCTGTTTCATAAATAGCACCTTGCATAGATTTATTTTGAATGCGAACAGCATTTGTGAAACCAGCTCGGTTAGGCTGTGAAGGCGTTGTTTTATAAATGATGCCTCTGCGTATTTCGGCCGCATCATATTTAGGAAATCTTCCGCCCTTGGAAATTAGAGGCTTTGTCCATCCAGACATAGGCGATGACAATGGAACATAGGATCTAGCCTCATTAACAATAGGCCTTAAGATACCGCCTAATTCTTTAGTTAATTCTTTTGCTAAATCTGGAGCATAGTTATTTAAAGCCTTACGAAGTGCGACCGCGCCGACTACCTCTGTTGGCATCTTGGGTCTCCTTCGCTTCGTCCTTGAGGCCTTGTACTAGAGCATCTAGCATGACCTTATCTAATTCCAGTAACTGCTGTGGCGCGATTCCCAATCTAATACTCAATCGAGCGATTAGATAGGTGAATGGAAGATCGCGCTTTAAGCTAAAGGGTCTGAGTCTAAAACCTCAACACTCTTAAGTGTCTCGATAAAGTCAATCCCAAAAGGCTTAACAGATTCACCTGCTCTGCGTGTTACTTCCCATGCAAGCCAATAGACATCGCTCTGCTTTTCTTCATCGCGAAACGCCTTATGGAAGCCCTTTTTAGCGTACTGTTCAAATGCGTATTCCACCGCTGGAGTGATTTCGCCTTCTAGTACACTTCCATCTGTACGAACTATCTTTAGTTTTGCCATGGTTTGCCCCTTTGTTTAATTGTTTAGAATGAACCTGATGTTGCTACTGCAACTGTTGAGTTAGCTGTGAAAGTGATTGACTGTGTGCCAATGTCTCCAACTGCTCCATTAATGTCAGTAGTGTTATTTACTAGCAATGAAACTGTGTATAAAGGGTTTGTAGCAGATACTGCTGTTCCCTTTGTCTGTAGGAATACTGCTGTAACAGTTGTACCCCATGCAGCCTGAAGTGTTGCTAGAACATTCGCTGATGCTGTGTCGTTTAGGAAGTCAATAGTTACTGTAGATGACTCTAGACCCTTAACGAACTTGTGAGCTGAGTCACCCATTGCGGTAACTTCTAGTTCATCGAATACGCGGTTGATTGTTACTGCTGTGACATGGTCTGAAAGATCGACAGAGTTAATCTTCACACCTACATTGTTATTTAGAAATACAGCCATGAGATTATTCCTCGTCCTTCTTAGTAGTTACTGGCTTTGGTGCTGTTGGTGCTACCTGCCCGATTTTGATCAGGAAGGCTTCGTTTTCTTTTTCCCACTCGGACATATTAACTCCAACTCGTTAGGATATTGACGGACATCTCGCAACTGAGCAGATCACCGCTTGCAGCATTGAGAACACTAGGCGCGCTGATTGCGCTTACATTATAGGTCAAGCCGCTGTTATAGAGCTTGTTAAACACTCCAACGACAGTATCTTCAATGCCGTTAAGGTTTCCTTCATTATCGAATAAAGGCACAGTCATAACGATCTTAAAGTTAGCTGTAGGACTAATCGAAATGTGTTGATTATTGTTTGGTGTTAAATAAGGATCATCTGGCGACACGATTACAGAGTTAGCAAGGACTGTTGCAGGTGGAAAGGCAAAAGTCTGCCACTTGGAATTATCAACAAGGGCAGTTGCTAGTGTTGTGCGAAGTGTCGTAATTGGTGTGGTCATTACCCCACCATAGAATTAGGGCTCAGAGCGTGAGCGATCAAACCTCGCACCTTAGCGAGGAGCTGTGCGCTCATTCGGTAAGGGCTTGGCTGGAAATCAACAAGGTTACTGCCCGAAAGGGTAGCAGTACGAGCTTGCCAGATTTCAACAGATATCATTAAAGCTGCATTTTGGACTGCTGAATCCGCTGTCCAGTCTGTCGTAGTACTGCCGGTAACTGATCCATAAGGTTCAACAGCATTTTTAACTTCTGCTGCGGGTGATCCAGTTACTGCATAGGTAATCGAATAATCTCCTACTTCTGTAATAGTTTTCGATCCGTTGTGCTTAGATCCATTGTTACCAATTACAACTGTTTGGCCAACATAAAAAATATCTGAAACTAATTCCTCAAAATATAAAGTGCCTGTGGTGGTTGTATTGCTATGAGCAATGTTGTAATGAATGTTGCCCCATAACATTGGAAGCAGGACTGCATCTGCTGCGTCACACACTTCCTGCAAAGTTGCATCAGGATACAACGAACCGACTCCGAGTGTGGTGCGGAGTTCTGAAACTGTTGTAAGTGACATCCTGATCCTTTCTAAAGACTCTAGGGGGTAGAGGGCTACTACCCCCTAGAGCGACTTAGTTACCTATTCTTAGGTTAGGTTAAAGCGGCGAACTCCGCCACCGACCTTTGGTGCGATTGCGTAGTAGCCGTAAACTGCCACCTGCAAGCGACCATTTGATAGAGCCTGTACATTCAGAGTTGTCTTTGGTGCTTCGTAGAATGTGAATGATTCTGGAGCAACGATGAACGCTGAATCATCGATCAATGTTGTAACTGACATGTGTGGATCAACAAATGTGTTGAGTCCTAATACATCTCCAACGATTGACTGACCTGAGATGTTTCCAGGGTTGTTCTGTGGGTTTGAAGCCATGAACAATGGGCGGTTAGTTGTGTCATCTGCCGCCATGATTGTCTCCCACCATGCTGTGTTGATAACAAGGTTGCGAGCGAACTTTCCTGCTGCTGCGTAAGCTGCTGGAACTTCCTTTGAAATGTAAGCCTTTAGGCCTGCGATTGTTGCAGCCTGTGTAGAAGCCTGTGTACCTGATGCAACAAAAGCTGCTGTTGTAGCCTGATCTGTAGCCTTAGCGTATGCGTAGGTCAACTCCTTGACCAATTCATCATAAAAGCTGGGCTGACTGCGGTCGAGGAGTTCCCACGAAATCGTTTGGAGCCCCGCCGCTTTCTTAACATTTACTGTGATGTAAGAAGAAGCCATTTCAGTTCCGCCAAGAGCTTCGCCCTCTGTTGAATCTGAATCGATTGTTGGTGCTGTTGAAAGCTTAGGAATTGTGAATGACATTCCTGAAGCTGGTAGAACACCCTTTGAGATCGCGTCCACTGCTGGGCGTCCGTCAATAGATGTTGTTACAAACTCGTTCATGTGTTGTGGAAGAGTTAGACCTGTGTTTGTTGATGTGTCATCTGTAGCAAGAACGAGCTGACGAGCTGCGTCATCTCCCATTGCTGCCTTGATGTTCGCCTCTAGATACTCACCTGATGTAAGTGGCTTTAGGCGAGGACGGATGTTAGTAACAGCAACAGTTGGGCGAGCAGCTTCAACAGCCGATGCCTCAACTTCTGGTGCTGCAACTGTCTCTGGAGTTGTGTCCAAGACTGTCTCGCTTTCTGTTTGTTGGATTTCTTCTACGACTTCAGGAGTTTCCTCAGCCGCAACATCGAGAACCTGTGCAGACTTAAAAGCCGGCTCGGTTACCAATGAAACTTCATACAATTTGGCTGCGGATACATGCATCACGCCAGCCTTTGTTTTTGCCTTGATTACTTCAACGCCTACTGAAAGACCTGATTGCAGACCTTCTTCAGCAAGGATCAATGCTTCAGTTCCACGATTAGATCGTGAAATCTTGAATGATGCATAGATACCATTTTCATCCATTGTGAAAGATGATGCTTTGCCTAATGGCTGCTTCATGTCATGTTGATTGAGTAACTTGATTGTCTTTGGATCTTCTGGCAACTGAATCGAGTTAGCCTCGAACACAACGCGTCCTGCTGAAGTTGAACCAATTTCGCCGGTGCCTGTTGGCACAATCTTGCCTGAGATTGTTCGATCTTCAACATTGGCTGTTAGATCAGCTGAGAAGGTAAGGATCTGATTTGTCATGCCATACCATTGCTTCCGTTAGGTGTTACATCTGTCATTTCCATCGCTTGTTCTACTGTAATGAGACCAAGTGAAAGCATCTTTTCGATTACTAGAAGTTCATCCATTGGGTTTGCTCTCAAGAATGATTTATCTAGATCAAAGCGGACTTCATTGCCATTGGCTGTTACATCGTTCATTGAAAGACGATCTTCAATAGCAGTAATGAAAGGCTGCAAAGTGAGTGAAACGAACTGCTTACGAGAATCAAGCAAGTTGCTATAAGTCATTGAGTTATTAGCATCTGCTGAAAGATAAAAAGCATCGACATTGCATAGACGCGCAATCTGTGTTGCATAATCTTGTTTTGCTTCATTGTACATCATGTCTTTAGGTGTAAATGATGTTGGAGAGTATTCCAAAGTAGAAGTTAAATAAGCAGTTGAACGATTTTGGCGAGCAGATTTCCAAGCTGCTAGAAGTCCTTGAACTTCTTTAGGATCTAGATCTGCTCCTGTGTTTTTAATGTATCCAGAAGGCATTGGAGTAGATGCGGCCAAAGTAGAAGCAATCTCTAAGTCAAGTGCGCCACGCAATACGCGAGCACCTGTTGTTAATATTCCATCATTGAGTGATTGGAATGTGACTACATCATCGTTTGAATGAAATACACCATCAATATCGTAGCCAGAGATATAGTTATTGTTATAGCCTTCGTATTGTGGTGTAACTCTAGAGTTTGGGATCCATTCAAAAGATGCAGGACGTCCATCTTCTGCATAGCGAGATGTAATTTTCCAAAGAGCCCATCCATAAAATAGTAATGAATCAACAGTGTAACTGATAGTAATGGCGCGAGGTTGATTTGCTGATGGTTGATCCATCCAAACTGGCTTGCCCAATTCTTCGCCAGTTGATTTGCGGTAAAGCTCTAATGGCATTGCCGCAATAGTGCCACAGATTAAATTGCGGGCACGAACGACCGAAGGTACTTCGAGAGCAGAAGCTCGATCGATAGTAGGACTGAGGATGTATGTGTAGTTATTGCTTAAAACTTGAGGGGCGTATTGCGCCAATAGATCACTTTTAGAGGTGTTTGATTCTTTACGCGTAAATAGACCCATAGACAGAAAGTGTAGCATTTGTCAAGCAATTAGACAATGTGCTATGGGCGTGTCTAAGTATAAATCTGAGGCTTTGGTTGAGGGATCATCAACTTAGAAACTACCATCGCCAAACCAATAGGGGCTGAGATGTCTCCCGCTGACTTTCGTTTGATAATGCGCCAAGCAGAGTCATTGACTTTAGCTGCGCAATTGTTCATCTGCTGGATCAACTCTGCCTGTCCATTGTGGACTACGCGGGCATTGACCAAGCCTTCTAAAAGGTCTCCGCAGGCTTTGTAGAACTGTTGCCCTGATACATCTTCGCAGACAACGCCAGAATTAGTGAGACGATCTGCAATAGTTTGAGTGGCGTACTTGTCGAAGCAAACTAGGCGCGGCTTATAGATGTCGCACCACGATTTAATCGAAGCCGCCATCTTTAACTCGTCAATAGCAACTTGAGAGCTGTAAGTCTCTAATATTCCAATGCCGATTCTGCCATCTGGCAACAATTGACCAGCAACGAGTGAACCATTACGCCTTGTGGGGCTTACATCGAACCCGAAAACTGTATAAGCACCCACCGACATTTCAAGGGTTGCATCTGAGGTATCTTCAAGCACTCCATGCGGCCACGGACTACTTAGGGAGTCGATCCATTGGCAGAGCGTTTCAGTTCTTGTATTCTCAATCGGAGAAGTAGCAATCGCTTCTTCAATAGCTTCCTCCGTAATGGTGTATCCGAGAGAGGGGTTAGCCATAGTCCATGCATTGCGATCATCTATCTTGCAATACTGAGGGGCTGAGTATTCGTAGTAGCCGAATGACTTGGGTGGGTAATCTTGGGCTCGTTCTCGTAGATCGTTGAGTACAGTGCTGAAAGCGTCTCCTGCATTAGAGGTAAGAAGCGTCTGAGAGTTTGGATGAGCTCTAGTCGTAGGAGTAGCAGCTCTGTATCCTTCTTCAGAGATTTCTCTAATTTCATCAATGTAGAGGAGTCCATTGACTGATCGGCCACGAGAGCCGTCTCTAGTTGCTGCGACAACATCGAGCCTTGCGCCAGATAGCATTTCAATAGATTCAGTTCCGTTAGCGTGTCTGATCTGCTTAACAAATCCTTTAAGGTGGTCATTGGTCTCCAATAGGCTAGTGACTTGTCGAAAGGTGTCCAGAGCCATGCTCCGGTTAGAAGACATGATAAGGACATTGGTATTCCACTTAAGCAGGTGAGCCAATATCAGCATTCTTGCTAAGTGAGTCTTTCCATTCTGTCTTGCGACCAGAATGAGATTAGTCTTGCGAATCCAGTTGCCTTTTTTATCAATAGTGAGCATGTCCTTGAGCACGAACTCCTGCCACGGCAATAAAGGCATCTTTACAATCTCACAGAGATCCTTGACATCTTGCAGCTTGTTTGTGCCTTTAAGAAGTGGGCTGTGAACTCGTGGTTTTGTTGCCCCTCGGAGCTTCTGGGATCGTTTGGGTTTATCTGTCATTGACTCGGATTAGGTCGGATCTTAAACGGACTGTCCAGCATCGGCTCGGACTGACTTAGGGAGAGAAGGTCAGAAAAGACAGGGGGGGTAGCCGTCCGTGCTAAAAAAACGGCATCTGACTTAGCACCTTTGCGTAGGTTGCAGCTCTTGCACAACACCTGAAGGTTATCCATTGAGTGATCACCACCTACCTTGCGTGGGATGATGTGGTCGATGTGCATCTCACCTTCATCTGTTCCACACTTGGCACAGATGCGACCATCACGATTGAACACTCGCTCACGCTGCGCTTTATAGCGTCTGCTATTGAGCTTGTCTAATGCCATCCGTACTTACTCCAGTGATCGAGGGCAACGCATGGTTCACCATAACGATTGCCAATGTAGTTAAGTCCCCATACTAACTGAGTCCAACCATCTTGGTTTTTAAGCCACTCACTATTACCTTGAGGAATACCATAATGAGATCCATTAGAAGCTTCAGGATTCCAATTAGATTCATGAGTATAAAGAGCATCTAAGCAGTTGTATTGCTTGTAATTGAAATCTAATAGATAGAGGGAATAAGTCTTGTAATCAACATAGTTCTTTTGTTGCACTGATTCAGAGCTACCTGCATTCGGCACGATGCATAGAGCTATCCCAATAGCTACTAGCACCCCGCGAGCTACGCCCCTAAGGGGCTCGCGGTGAGCCTTTGAGAGGCTCTGCGCCGTTAGCGTACCATCGCTGTCAAATCCATTTGTAAAAGTGCTGGTCAAAGCGGTGTTTCGTTTCATAGTTACCTCCTGTGGATAACTTCTGTGGATAACTATTTATCCGTTGAGTAGAAGCCCTTGCCCTTGAAGTGGATCGCAAAAGAGCTGAATCCTTTGACCATCGGTGCATTGCAATAAGGACATGGAATCATTGGTCTATCGTTGAATCCATGATTGACTTCTTGACTGAGATTGCAGGTTGCACATCGGTAGTCGTAGGCTGGCATGTTAAGCATCTCCTGATCATGTAAGACCCACATCCAGAGCAACGCTCAATGTCTGCCTCTGTGGGTTGAATGTCGATGTGAGCGTATTTGATTTTCAATAGTTCAAGCAAGTCCTCGAAACGGATGATGGCGGCATACTCACGCACATCTTCTCCTTGTCCGTTAAGTCTCAGAACTGCAAAGCCTAATTCCCCCGAAATGACTGTGCGAGCTTTAATCTGAGCGAGAACTGCTTTAGGCTGAAACCCAGCACGAGCTTTGACTTCACAGTCAAACGGCACATTCTGAATGTCCTTGCCTTTTCCACGACCAACGGATGCGAACTCCCAGACTGACGAAAGGTAGTCAGCTACTAGTCGCTCGGTCGCGAAACCTCTGTATTTCCTATGCTGTGTCATCTAAATGTTTTTCATCGTTAGTGCATGACCCAAAATAAAAACAAGGACAAGATTCGTATTCTACTAATTCAGCCATTGACTGCCTTGCATTTACGGCATTGCCACGCGCCCACTACTGGATGACCATCCTTAAAAGCGATCTCTGCGACAATGTCACGAGCTTCTGTTGGCTCATTACATAGTTGACAGTTGATTGTGTCAAACAATGGCACATCCTCGATGTTAGTCCACTCGCCTGTTGTCTCGTTATAGAACTCTAAGTGACCCATTATGCCCACGCTTTCTGAGGTTGAAACCTTCCATCTGATCCAAGTGTGTACCACTTCGTTGGGCATCGATGAGCTGTGGATCCGCTAAATCCACAGAAATAACCACCCCATGCCTTGCCATTCTTTTCACCTTCACGCCATTGCATGTGGCCATGTTCGCATGATGGAGCTTCAATGGCTTCTGCTGTTCCCAAGATCTCAGTAACATAATCAATAGCCTTATCAAGCGTTACTGGAGCATCGACAACCTTGTTGTATTGTCCAACTGGAGTACTCCAATAGTCCTGCTCATCTGCAACAGCAGGCTTTTCAGGCTTCTTAGCTACTACTTTGCTCATTTCCTCACGACTTGGCCTCTTTCCTTTAGCTGCATAACCTGCATTTGCAAGTGCTCTGCCGATTGCCGAAGTCTCACAATTCTCCAATGCTGCAGTGCTATTAACGCCTCGATCAGTAACCTTTTCCTCAGCGTATCCTGTCGTCCACGCAACGCTATCTGTAGAAGTCTTAAATAGATACGCTTTAACAATGTATCTGTCTTTCTCGCACACTTCCAGCTCAGTCGCAATGCGAAAATCTGGATAATCCTTAATAAACTTTTCAAGTCTCACCTCGACTGTCTCATAATCGGCTAGATTAAACATAAAGCTCATTCTCCTCTGTTGCTAGTTGCCCTGCGAGTGCTCCATAGCTGCATAGATCAACCCAGTTGTCGATGTGGGTTGCTGTTTGATTAGTCCGTGCAAGTTTAACGAGCACCATGATCCCTGCCACTTGATAGTCGTGTATTGGTGTTTGTAGGTATGCACTGAGGAGCATTGCGCTGTGTTGCAGGTTATCCGCAGGGTGGCCGTATGAAAGGCCACGATCACGAATCGTGTCGGTGGCTGATTGTAGGATTTCATTAGCGAGCATGGAACTCTCGATCTGCTTCAGCTTCTTTGTAGCCCATAGCCCAGCCGACTATAAACCATAAAACATTAGCTGCAAGTAAAATAATTACCATTGGCATCTGAAATGACATCTTTGTACCTATCTGTAGCGATGCCCTCGATCGCTTACAAAATTAGAGTCTCACGCCTACCTGACATGTGCAAGCACATTTAGATAACGAAACGATAACGATTTACTGGTACAACTTCCCGTACAATGTGAAAGAGCCATCCTTGTTGATAGGCACTAGGAATGGGCTGACTCGATCTCCGTAAGTTTCAATGACTGCAACTGACATCTGCCAATTAGCACTCCCAGCCTTGAGATAAGAGGCTTTCTTTTTGTCCATAACATTACCTGCCTCTAAACCCCATAAAGTCCTGTATGAGGCTCCTATGCCCTCTGTGAAGGCACTAATGCCTGCCCTGTGGGTGTGTCCGCAAACTACTGACTTGCCAAACTTCTTAGCCAAGCCCAGAGCTGTGAGTCCTGCATTGGAGTTCATCGAGCCTTCGTCTCCATGCACTAAGACCCAATTGCGGTGGAACTCGAATGGTTTCTTGTGAAAGCGTATCCCCAAGCTTGAGAAATCCATAAAGTTGGCGTAGTCGAGTTCTGGAAGTCCGATGAGACTAGGAGCTCCTCTAACGAGAGTGTGGTATAGGCGATCGGTGTGGTTGGATCTAGTGATGTCGGTAGTGCCAAGATCCCAGAGGATGTTTTGAGCGAGATTTCTATCGGCATCTAATTGCCCCTCATACTCTAAGTGTGTGCCTTTAGCCCACTTGGACTGGCTCTGCATGTCCAACTCATCGCCTGTGTTTAAGACGAGGTCGAACTTCTCACGCTTTACTAATTTGATCAGATTTCTAACAGCCTGTTCATGGTGATAAGGGATCTGAAGATCCGAAATCACTAGGTAACGCTTTTTAGTCGTCATCATCCTCATCTTCGTAATTGCCGAACTTCTCTGGTTCGACTGGATCCGGCAAGATCCACCCTGGGTACGACTGGGTATCAGTAATCATGAAAAGAGTAATGCCTTCAGAAAACCCTGCTTTTCTTAGGCTTTTGTAATACTCATGCAAGCCAATGCAATAAGCATCGAGCTTTGAATAGCCCTGCTCCTCTAATGCCTTAGTTACTTTTCTTGCCATGATGAAATTATCGCTCTAGTAAGATGTTATAGATCTCATCGACACGCTGATTTAGTCGCTTGATCTCAGATAGCAGATGTGTAATGACATAGCCAGCCAAGCCACCAATGATGCCGACAGTTGCTATGTAGAGAGTAAAGAAGTCCTGCTGTGTCACTTCTTTCCGTACTCCGTATCCTTTGGATCTATCCAGCGTAGGATCGGTGGCAACACGCTAGCAAGACCAGCAGCTAGTAAAGCCTTTGGATCTGTAACTCCGGAAATTGCCAGAGTCAGCACAGATGCAAGAAATGCGCGTGAGTAAGTGCCAAGAACTTTCTTTAGATCTTCCATTATTTTCCGCCTAACATAGGTACTTGAAAAAAAGCCCCATCATTATCAGCTTCTTTCTTAAAGCTGATATGCATGTGGTGATTGTGTTTGTTCGCCCCTGTGTACTTGCGCCATTTCCAGTTAAGGATACTGGAGCAGATTTGTCCATCGAAAATGATGTAAGCAATACGCTTGTCTGCTTTTGACTTTGATAAGGCACGAAGCTGATCTGCAAGATCGCCCATGATGTCTGGCTTGCTCGATTTGAATAAGTCACGATCGACATCAATGGCACGAACCCAGCCCTGCTCATCAGGATTATGATCAGACTTGCGAGCAGCGTGTCGGGTATCACCAATCCAGCCATCCGATGTGCGGTCACGATCTGGGAATGAGTCATCGACTTGTTCCCTTAATTGACTCGCAGCTTTACTTAGTCTTGGCTTCATCCGACAGATTTGGTGTGGATTGTTCCGCTTCTGGATTTAGGTAGGCTTGGTAGTCTGAGTTGGCTGGGTCTGTTGATATAAAAGAAACAGTGCCATCTACGGCAGTCATTTCAACATAATCAATGCCGTCTATTGTTTGTTTAATTTGATAAGTATTCATTTTACAACTCCGCGCTTGCTACATAGTGACCATAGAAACCACCAGCGGTTCCTAATGCTGAATAAATACGAAATCCCGATTCACCCATTCTATCTGCCGTTGCAGTTTGATTATCTGTAAGCGATAAATCTACTGCACTAACTTTTGTCACTTTTCCAGAATTACCTGCAAGGTCATAAATTGTGATGGTAGGAGTTGCTCGTTTTGTTACTTTTAAGACAGGTGCATAAGTGAAATAAGTAGCCGATACTGTGTTGGTTCCAACACAAAAACCATAACTACCTGTTTGATCCGCTGTTGCTGGAGCCGTAGTAAGTTGATAAGACTTCTCGTAGTACCGCTGACAAGCGGCTAATTCTCCTTGGATTGTTCCGCCAGCGCGTGTGAAGTTAGTCGCTACTGAACCCACTTCTAACTGAACTCCTGTGAACTCCCAATAGTCATTTGTTCCAGCCGTACCAGTTGGGTTGAATAAAAACTCGGTAGCAAACTCTGTGACAGTTGAAGCCAAAGTCGCAGTAAATGAAAAGCGCTGCCAAGAGGTAGTCAATACTGCGGTGCTACTAATTGCGGTTGCTTGTCCTGTATAGGCATACCAAGCCTGATCTGTTCCCGTACCTGTCCATAAGTAAACTGCTACCGCTGATGAAGTGGCAGAATAATCTGCACCTTTTCTGCCCCAAAACGAAAGTGTTACAGTTTTTCCAGCATAAGGAATTGCCATTGAACTTTCGACATTTTGAATAGCAGTAATTCCAGAGGTTGATGTGTTACCGCTATTGCGCTGCATACGCATAGCATTTTTGAAACCATCTAAACTAATTGACGAGTTTTGACTTACAGTTGCACCTGATACTGCGCGATAAGCAAGAAAACGATCACCGCCCCAACTGCCACCAATATTTGTCGAAATAGCACTTGAAGTGCCGCGCTGCCAAATGTCCATACCGCCGTTGATAATTGCGTTCTTACCAGCAGCCATTGTGCCTTGATAGCGCAAGCCTGTTGAAGTGGAACTATCTGCTACGAGAGTTTCCCCATCGTTGCCCACGGCTACCCTAGCCTGGGTAGTGGAGTAACCGAATAGGTCACCCTTTGCTGTTAACGGCGAGTTAGCCGTTGTTGGAACTCTACCTGTAGCCATTAGTTGCCTCCTAGGAGTAGTCGTGCTTCATCTTCTGTAACATTTAAGCGCTCTAACAAGGCAGCGCGTTCGTGTGCTTTGGCTGTTTCTAATGCTTTAGCATTTTCTGCCTCAACTTTGTCTGCTTCTATTTGTGCCAATTCTTCGGTGTTGGCATCTCTAATAACTTCTTCACCTGTATTGGTATCAACAATTTTTACTTGTGGCTTTGTCATTATTTAACTCCATATACTAGAACTGTACCAGCGGTTAGATTTCCGCTTGCTCGGCTAAATACCAAAGAGGTAATAGCCGCGCTGATTTCTGTTGAAGCAACTCCATTGTAAGACTCGAACGATGGTGTGTTGTTGTCATAGTTAAAGCCGTAGAACTGAGCAACCTTTGTGATTGCCGTGCTTGCGTAATTAGGAATAGTCACAACCATTGTGTTTGTTGAATTGCCCGTATTTGTTGAATTTGTCAAAATTGCGCTTGTTGGACTGAAATTGTAATTGGCTGTTTGGTAAGAAGATGAATAAACAACTCGGTATGTTGAAGTTGAAATCCCATTCAAACGTAGATAATTACGGACGTTGCTTGTATCGCCTTGCCAGCCATAAATAACAATGCGTAAATCTTGATAATCTCCGCTAATTCCTGAAATTGTTGTACTAGCACCTGAAAGTGTTGTAGTGCTCAGTAGGGTCATACTGCTTGCGGTTGCCCACTCAACCCCATCTGCCTGAGCAGAGTTGGCAGTAAGGACTGTTCCATTAGCGCCCACGCCCTGGCGAACCAGGGTGGCGTTACCAGTAGCGACAATAATATCGCCCTTGGTTGTCAATAGCGTTGGTTGAATACCACCTTCAACCGAAGGTATGCGTCCAACTGTCA
>Ga0214917_10002011_pt1 | contig 25390 bp, 28 predicted proteins | sample LL_1208_BB_MetaG_FD_177983 | JGI IMG/M metagenome (GOLD analysis project Ga0214917, IMG submission 177983) | Freshwater microbial communities from Lake Lanier, Atlanta, Georgia, United States - LL_1208_BB | ecosystem: Environmental > Aquatic > Freshwater > Lake | place: USA: Georgia | collected...
ACATGAACAATCCGGAAATAGCCAAAGAGAGAAAACCCAAAACCTTTCCCCCGAGGATCGGATCAGTAAAGGCCCCCCCGAGGACCAGCCAAAACATGGTTAATCCAGTGCCAGCCAAAGGTGCTGTGGGAGCTCCACCGAGGTAATTTGGCGTCCACCAGGCAAACCCCCTGTTGGCCACTATCAAATCCCACAGATCTTTCGACTTGGCGTAGTTCGCCAAAAGCTCCTGATTGGAGGGCCCATTTACCAGCCAACCCGCAAACAATACCCCTAAAAGAACAAAGAATATCCCTGCTTCTGCGGAAAAACTAAAATTCTTGGAACCCTTGGCCATGAAGGATTTATATTAAGGTAACGACCACGCAAAACAAGCTATCAAAGCTATAAACAAAACAGCTGACCCTTGGATCAAGGCGTTAACTCAAGAAAAACGAACTTGCCTTTATTGGGTGTTAAATTTGATCCTAGTCCAAATTGGAAATGCTCACCAAACTTTCCAACTCAAGAGCCACCTGCTCTAGTTCGCTGGCTTCTAACTCGGGATAAATCGGTAGCGCCAGAGTCTCTTGGGAAAATTTTTCTGCCCAAGGAAATTGCCCCTGTTGATAGCCAAGTTCTCGGAAGCACTCCTGGATATGAAGCGGTCTGGGATAATAAACCTCAGTACTGATACCCTTTTTTTGCAAACGCTCCCGTAACCTGTCCCTTTTGTTGTTTTTTCCGGGAATCCGGACCACAAATTGATTGAAGGTATGGCTTGGATGACAACGAAAAGGCAAAAGTAAGGCTGCTTCCTCCACGGATTGCGTGGAAGCAGGAAAATGGCAGACACATTCCTCTGCCGCAGGCCGAGCCAGGCCGTTTTGCGATAAGTGCCGCATATAGATTTCTGCATTACGAGCACGTTGTTCCAGCCAGCGACCCAGTCTGGGTAGTTTGACCCTAAGAAAAGCTGCCTGCAGGGCATGGAGCCGATAATTTCCACCCACTTCCTCGTGAAAATATTTTCTTCCAGCACCATGAACCCTCAATTTTCGAACCTTCTCCGCCAGCACGGGATCATCGGTGACAACCATCCCCCCCTCCCCCAGGGCTCCTAAATTTTTGGTCGGAAAAAAGGAAAAACAACCCAAGGCACCAAGAGTTCCAGCATACTTGGCTCCGACCTTGGCGCCGAGTGCCTGCGCCACGTCCTCCACAACGGGAATGCCCGCTTTGGCCGCAACTTTAGCCAACGGCTCCATATCGGCAGCCTGTCCAAACAGGTGAACTGCGATCACGGCCTTGGTTCTGGGCCCAATGGCGTTGGCTACCTCAGAGATATTTAGATTATAGCAACACGGCGTACTATCCACGAAGACGGGACGTGCCCCCAGCCGGGCCACAGAACCGGCCGTGGCAAAAAAGGTATAGGTGGGGCAGATGACCTCATCTCCCGGACCAATGCCCAAGGCCTGAAGGGCCAACAACAAGGCATCGGATCCATTGGAAATACCCACCGCATGCTTGGCTCCCAGAAAATGCCCGAATTCATTTTCCCAAGCCTCCACTTCCGGACCCAAAACAAAGCCCCCGCTTGCCACAATCCGCCGAAAGGCATCTTCCAAGTCCTTTTGTAAAGATTCGTGCTGCTTTTTAAGGCTAAAAATTGGAATGCTCATCAATCAGGGTGTTGTTACAAGTTCTTGGAAACTAATAACTTTTACTTTATATAAAAAATCTACCCCGCCAACAAAAACTACCCTTGAAAAAAATTGCCCTGCAAACCATTAGTGCCGAAGACAGAAAATCCCTGAGGCTCAAATGTCTAGTGGCGGGGTTTTTGGGGATCACCGGGGTCTGGGCTCTGCTATATCTTCCAAACCTCCGCACCACGCCACCTTGGTATGGGGATGAAATACTCACGCTCGATATTGGAAAATCCCTCACTCGTGGGGAAGCCGTGAACCGTGCCGTTTTTTGCACCTTCAACTCTCCCACGTACAACTACCAGCCTGGTTTCGCTTGGTTGGTGGGGTGGTGCTCCCGATTGACTCAAGGGGATATTTTAGGGGGAAGACTTTTTTCCACCGGGATTGGTTGGGCCACTGCGATGGTGGGATTTTGGTTTTTTTTCAGAAGATTTGGTTTCTCCACTGCCCTGTTCTTTTCCTTTCTGCTTTTGGGCTATGCCCAAGCCATCGCACATTACCGCTGGATCTACCCTCACAATGTGGTCGGTTTATCCCTAATTGGTGCGGCAGGCATTCTCCTACGCCCCGCCAACCCCGCAAAAGACTGGAAAATCGGAGGGTTTTTGGCCTTGGGAGCTGCCTCCCATTTATTGGCGGCCCATGCCACATTTGTCAGTGGCTTGTGCCGCATCCGACGACCCCGATCCTGGATTCCCATCGGACTCCCACCCCTTGTGGTTTTTGCAGGAACTTTCGCTTTGCTGTCCTTAAAATTTCTAGGCTGGGTATCTGAGGATTTTCGGGCTCTCCTGGACCAATACAGCCGGTACAACGAAGAAAACGGATCCGGGGCCAAGCTTTGGGTAAATGTTTTTCATTTTTTCACTCAAGACTCCTTCCATCTTCTGGCCCTAGGGGGTTGCCTGTTGGTCCTGACAAGACGTACTTACCCCCTTGGCATTCTTTCCCTGGGAATGGTCGTTTTGCTGACACGGAATCGTCAAAATCTTCCCCTATTTTACTACCAAGCCATGGCAGTCCTTCCCCTTTTGGCTGCCACCATCGCTGTAGGCTACAGCCAGGTCGCCAAATTTCTGATCAGAGTATGCAAGGGATGGCGACGTTACCGTCATGGCATGCGATGGCCCCTTCCGGGACTCGCTCTGATCGTCTGCCTGCTGCAAATCCCATCTGTGCTCAAGAATCAACTCCCCATCCGCATCACCCCATGGGTGGTGAGTTCCATCCCGGATTACGAATCGGCAGCCCAATGGCTCAACCAAAATACCCGACCGCAAGATTTGGTGATCTGCTACTGGAATTTAGGATGGCTGCTCAAGGCCAAAAATGCGGATATCCTGATGGCGGCCGCTTGGGCTGGATTTCCAGCAGGAGACTATTTCCCCACTCCGCCCGACCATACCCGCTTCCGATACCCTGCGGATCTTCAACAGGCAAAGTTTTTGGCCATTACCGAACTGGATGAACATTGGGCGTTCGCTCAAGGTCAGGTAATTTTATTTCTGAAAAGTTCAGGCCTCGAAAAATGGCCTCTCGTCTATCAGGCTGGTCCCGTCAGGATTTTAGCCAATCCAGGCTGGAGGCCTAACTAGCATGCGGCCTGTCTTGGTGTGGGGCCGGCACGGCCTCCTGGCAGAAGCCCTGAGAAGAAATCTTCAGCATCAGTGGCCGATTCATTTCTGGGGACGAGGAGAACTTCCGACCTCTAAACAGGAGATGCTCCGCAAGATTCAAATTCTTAGACCTGCAGCCGTCATCAATGCTTCGGGCTTCACTCAGTTAATGAGAGCACAGGAGAGCCCTTGCTTAAGTTGGGAGCTGCACGTGGAGATACCTGCTTATTTGGCCGCATGCAGCCGAAACCTTGCCGTCCCTTTTCTCACCCTAAGCACGGATTATGTGTTTTCCGGAGAAGGAAAAAGTTCATGGAACGAGTCGGACCCGACTACACCCATCAATGCTTACGGAAAAAGCAAGTTGATGGGGGAGCGTGCCGTCATGGCCCAGTACCCGCGGGCAAAAATTGTTCGTACAGCCGGCTTATTTGGCCCCGCTCCAGCCGGGAGTAAGGTTTCTTTTCCGGAGCGAATTATACAGCAAGCCAGAGCTGGAAATATTCCCGTAGTGCGCTCCGATCTGACCACTTCCATTTGCCATGTGGATGACCTGGTCGCGGATCTTTGGCAGATACTATGGAACACCTCCGCTGGCGTTTTTCATGTGGTCCATGCGGGAAGCGCCACGTGGCTACAAATCGCCGAATGCGCTCTGAAGTCGGCGGGACTACCGACCCGCGTTCTAGGAACTCTGAATTCTGATTTTCCACGGCCACCCTGCTCCGCTTTAACAACCCTCCGAGCTGAAACTCAGGCCGGTCGGGCTACACGAAAAACTTGGCAGGAGAGCCTTTCTGGGTTTATCAGAGGTTTCAGTCATCATGCATAGCAACTCCTATCAGTCGGTAACCCGTTGCCGTGTCTGCGGACACGACAGCTTTCATCCCTACTTGGATCTGGGGCAAATTCCTTTGGTCAATCGCTACGTAACCACGGGAGATGAACGCCCGGAACCGCGTTTTCCGTTACGCATCCAAAAATGCAACCGTTGCCACTTGAGTATGCTGGATTTGGTGGTGGACCCCAAAATCCTTTACGATAATTACGCCTACCAAAGTTCTATCTCCAAAACGTTTCAACAGCATTGCGGTCGTTTGGCGGAAGAGGCCTTACGATTGTTTCCCAACCGCTCCTTGCAAGTCTGGGAGATTGCCTCCAATGACGGTTGCATGGGGCTCGAATTCCAGCGCCGGGGAGCCAAAGTTCTCGGCATTGAGCCAGCAGCGAATCTTGCTGCTTTGGCCAGAAGCCGTGGGGTGGATTCCGTGGCTGAATTTTGGAGCGAACCCGTGGCGCGATCGCTCAAAGATCGGTACCCAACACCGGATATCATCGTTGCCACCAATGTTTTCGCCCATGTCGACAATCTTCAGGATTTTTTAGCAGGAGTTCGGGCAGTTCTACCTGAGCATGGGCGGCTGATTCTCGAAGTCCCCTACCTTGTCAGTTTTATCCAAAAAACCGAGTTCGACACAGCCTACCATGAGCATCTTTCCTATTTCCTTCTGCACCCTATCCAGACGGCTGCCCGCATGGCCGGACTCGAGCTGATCGATGCAAAGCTACTCGAAATTCATGGCGGCTCCGTCCGGGTCCATCTGGGATACGGCAAGCCAACCGCGGAAGTAGAACGACTGCTCAAAGAGGAGGAGTCCTTGGGCTTTTACGGGAATCAGATTTACGACCAGTTTTCCAGGCATGTGCAACAAATTCGAGAGGAATTGGTCTCCTTTTTGACCGGTCTTCGCCAAAGGGGTCGATCGGTTGCGGCCTTTGGCGCCTCGGCCAAAGGCAACGTTCTGCTTAATTACTGCCATCTTTCCGCGGAAACTTTTGAATACGTGGTGGACGACACTCTCGCCAAACAAGGCAAGCTCTATCCGGGTCTAAGACTCCCCATTGTTTCCCGGGACGCCCTTATCCGAACCCCCACTGACTACTTAGTAATCCTCGCTTGGAATTTTTACGACGAGATTAAGTCCTCCCTATCCGGCTATCTGGCGGGTGGAGGAAGGCTTGTCTGCCCTTTGCCGACTCTGCGAATCAACTAGAAAATGGCTCCAGCCTTTTCTGCCCAGGGAAAACCCTCAATATCCCTATCCCAATCCTTCCTTCCTTCATCCGCCGGTTCATAGACTTCACTGGTTAGGTAGAGCATCATCCCCACCTTCTCCCCCTCCACTCGATACCCGTGAGCCAAACCTGCCGGAATGTGGAGCATGCCTTCCGCCCCCTCTTTCCACCAGATGGAGACGCCATCATGAGGGCTTTCAGGCTGCAGAAGAACGATACGAAAGGATCCGGACAATGGAACAAAGAGGTCCTCCTGTTTTCTATGATAGTGAAAGGCTTTGGTTACCCCAGGATTTGTCCGGGAAAGGGAAATTTGTCTGGGAGAAAGGGGGCGGGGATTTGTTGTTTTCCATACTTCCGCAAACCAACCCCTTGCGTCGGTATGAGTTTGCAGCGGCATCCAGGTGGCACCCAGCGCGGAAAAAGACACTCCGGGTCTGGCCACAAGATGCTGATGTGATTTAACCTTCCACTGTTCCATGAAGAAGAATTCGATTCTACGACGCAAGCGTTGTCCTGTCTGCAAAGATTCTAGGCTCTCAACGGCACGTCATGCGGGCCGTTCATTGTGGCGATGTTGCGCATCGTGTCATACTTGGATCTATTGCCCCTCCCCAAACATCCCGGCCTACCCCGCTGAGTACTATGGCGGTCCTGCGGCCAAGTTTACGGGCTGGGCCCAAGCGCTCCGCGCACGCTTCCATCGGGGCAGGGCCCGGTTGGTCCATCGATGGTTGCGTCAGAAAAAAGGCAGAGTTTACGATGTCGGTTGCGGCGATGGGCTGTTTTTACAGGAGGCTGCGCAATTGGGGTTGAGTACTGTGGGTTTTGAACCTGAACCCATACCCAGAAATCAGGCAGAGACACGATTGGGAAAAAGATTGGATTCATCTCTCTTCCAGTCCCTGAGGTCTTCCAAGGCTGCTGCCATCAGTTGCTGGCAGGTCATCGAACATCTTGCTGATCCAAGGGCTTTTCTTCACTCCTGCCATCAACACCTCATGCCAGACGGGATCCTAGCCCTCTCCACGATCAACCTAGGCTCCTACCAAGCCCGACTCTTCGGAAAAAATTGGCTGCATCTTGATCCTCCTCGGCACTTGTGGGTTTCCGACCTAAACACGGTAGTTAGGATAATCGAGAGTTCCGGCTTTCGCGTGCTTCAAATCCGCCACAATTCCCTCGAATTCGGACCTGTAGGTTGGGCGGATAGCTGTTTCAACCTTTTTGATTCCAAAAGGGATCGTCTGCTTCATTGCCTTAAACTGGGATGTCACGAACCGAAAGATTGGCTGGTTTGGGGTCTTACCGTGATCCTAACTCCACTCTCCATGCTCCTATCCATGACCGAGTCCCTCCTCAACCACCCAGCCACATTCGAGATTTATGCGCGCGCCGATAAAAAACGAGCACGCCGCCATGGGGGATAACGCAAGGCGGCTTTCGTGGTATGCCACGCATACCTGAAAAGGTTTCCAGGGGGGACGGATGAACTCTCACCCTCGTAACGAACCGGGCAAGGCACTTCCGCTACCCGGAATCCCCGCGCCACTGCGAAACTCATGATATCACTTGCAAAAGCATGGCTCGCATGGAACTCCTGCAAAGGGGCTTGGACCAAAAGACGGCGCGAATAAGCCCGTAGACCACTGTGCCACTCACCGAAACAAGTCCCAAACCATAGATTTTGCCCAAAAGTTAGAGCCCGGTTCCCCAAGTACCGATAAAGGGGCATACCCCCGGCAAGTGCTTCCTGCCGGGTTCGAATACGATTGCCTTGGATCAGATCATACCAACCTCTTTCAACGAATCCGGCAAGAAGATCAATAATAGACGGCTCATACTGATAATCAGCGTGCAACTCCACAGCCACATCCGCACCCCCCGAGATCGCCTGTTGCATTAAAAAACGTAGATTACCACCATAGTTGAGATTTTGTTTATGCCGGATGACTTCTAAATTCAATTCCTTGGCCACCTCACGCGTTCGATCACTACTCGCGTCATCCCCTACAATAATGTTTCCCCTTAATTTCTCCGGTATCGCTTGCACCGTCCTGGCTAAAGTCTTTTCCGCATTATATGCCAGCAGCATGACAACGGTTTTCATAATACGTCATTCTGTGTTGCCCGAAGTTTCCCCGTTCGACAAGCTCGGTGATTGATCTTAGGAGTGGCACGCGGCACAGTTCACTCATGCAGCACTCCTCCGCCGGTCGTTTCCTTGTCCAAGGAGGTCACCCAATACAAGGAGAGATCGAACCCCAGGGGAACAAGAATGAGGCCATGCCTCTGATGGCGGCCGCCTGCCTAACCGATCATCCCGTCACCCTCCAAAACATTCCCCAAATTGAGGACGTCCGACTCATGGAGGAAATTCTCCATGAGCTGGGCCTTTCCTCAAGTGAGTCAGAAGCCGTCCAGGTTCGTCGGACCTTAACCCTTCAGGCCAAGGGCAACCCCAAGTCCACAATCCAGCCCGAGCTTGGTTCCCGCCTGCGCGGCTCTGTCACCTTGGCTGGCCCGTTGCTTGCCAGAACGGGCGAAGTCACTCTTCCCCGCCCCGGCGGGGACCGCATTGGCCGCCGTCGTCTAGACACCCACCTACAGATTTTTTCGGCTTTGGGAGCTCAGGTCACGGACATTCGGGACGGAATCCAAATCAAAGCCAAAAAGCTGAAAGGGGCAGATATCCTTCTGGACGAAGCCTCCGTCACGGCCACGGAAAATGGACTCTGCGCCGCTGTTTTGGCCGAAGGGGTAACCGTGCTACATAATGCCGCCAGCGAACCCCACGTTCAGGCGCTCGGAAATCTTCTTAATGCCATGGGAGCTAAAGTCTCCGGAATCGGCACCAACACCCTCACCATCGAGGGGGTGAAGTCCCTGAAGGGCGCCACCCACCGGATTAGTGCCGATTATCTGGAAGCAGGATCGTTTCTCGCCCTGGCAGCCGTCACGGGCGGAGAGCTCAAAATTAAGAACACAGCGCCGCAGAACATGCGGATGATCCTACAAACCTTCGGTCGATTAGGCATCCGAACGGAAATCAAGGGCCAGGATATTCTTGTCCCCAAGAATCAGTCGTTGGAGGTAGAGAAAGAGTTTGGCGGAGCGGTCCCCCACATTGCCGATGCCCCCTGGCCCGGCTTCCCTGCCGACATGACCTCCGTTGCCTTGGTAACCGCTACCCAATGCAAGGGCACAGTGTTGATTCACGAAAAACTGTTTGAATCCCGACTGTTTTTTGTCGATGGACTGCTGGAGATGGGGGCTCGCATTATTCTCTGTGATCCCCACCGTGCGGTGGTTCTAGGGTCCGACAAGCTCCGGGGAGCTAAATTGGCCAGTCCTGATATTCGGGCCGGTATGGCCCTGCTGATTGCTGCCTTGTGTGCGGATGGCGAATCGGAGATTCGCAACATCACCCAGATTGACCGGGGGTTTAGCCGCATCGAGGAGCGCCTCAAATCCCTCGGCGCACAAATCGAGCGCAAGTAAGGGTCTCCCTCCTACTTTCCACGCCCCCCTTCCCCCACCTTCGCCTCCAGCAGTACGAAGGATCTTCCCACCAAGGTGTCGGGGGTGGGTCTCAAAACACGGCGCGATTCCACCAAGGCCGCGTGTGCGGTTTGCGTTTGCCCCTCAGCTAGAGCCGCCTCCACAAAAGGAACCACCAAACCATAAAATAAATGTCCACCGGCTTGCCCCTTGTATTCCCGCAAGGCCTGCCGGAAGGAGGTTTGCGCTCCATCCCAGTTTCCCTCCTGCATTTTTTCCGATACTTGCGCAGCCGCCGCTCCGATTCCGAGGTCAAAACGCCTAGCCCGGTTCTGCACCAGGATTTGCCGCTCGAGATTGGCCACCTCGTTGGTGTCCCCACACGCCTTAGCCAACTCCAGAAGTTTTCCCTGACCTTGGACTTTTAAATCGGCATAGGGGGCGAACCTCTTCACGAAGGACTGCCAGAATTCTCTTTGGGTCGAGCTATCGGCATTCCTCTTGGCCAGTAGATCCGCCCGAAGGGTCCAAGCGGGCAAATACTCAGGTTGGAGAGCTAAAGCGGCCTCGATCCACTTATCAGCATCTTCCACTCCCAGTGTCCTCGCATAGTCTGTCCACAATCTAGCCTGGCGAAAGGTTGGCGACCGCTCCCGGTTCTTGGCCAAAAAAACAAGTTCGGTATCACTGATGGGCTCCCATGTCTGTGGGTCTATGGCCTGCCCCACCGGATAATTCTCCTGCGCATATCGGCCACAGTCCGTTTCCCACCTTCCGGGTGTTTCGAGATAGCCGAACCAGGCATGGCCACCGCTATCTCCTTGCCCCGTGAAAAAGAGAGTCGGCAAACCCTTGGCTTTGCCAGCCATCGCCGCGAAGTAAGCCTGATCCACGCAGATCCCTCCACGCTGGCGGATTTCCGCCAAGGTGTATTCGGGATAAGGCCAAGTCAGAACGTTTCTCTCATACCTGGGAATATCATAACGAATGCTGGAGAAAACTTTATCAAAACCGCTACGACTCGCGGTCACATCTTTTCGCGCCCACTGCATCTCCGAGTCAGCCAGGGGGTGATCCACGATATACTTCAACTCATCCACCATTAGGTCCCTTAGATCCAAAAGATACCGACGGTCTTTTTGCAGATCTGCCATGATGTGCAATCGCTCAACCGGTAATGGTTCCTCCCGCGGGACCGCCTCCCGCGGCACTTGCCCGTGGGGCCAGTTTTTGGGAAAGGGCTGATCGAAAACTAAGGCGAGAGCCACAGCCAAACGAGGCAAGGCCATCACATCACTGGGGTATTTTCTTTGCATGGCCGATAGGATCTCAACCGCTTCCTTTGGGTGATCCTCAGGTTTGAGGTTTTCAAAGAAAGGGGCCAAAAGATCGGCATTGGATCCCAGAGCGATGAGCGATGGCTTATTTTCCTCCGTAGCGACTGACTTCATTAGATCCAGCCATTGCCATAATCTAAATCTTTTTTCCCCGTCTGTGTCGGGTTTAAGGACCTCCTTTTGGGACGAGGTCACTTGGTTTTTGAGAGTTTTTTTCAGTTCGTCGGTTATATCGGACCAATTGGTAAAATTAGCATGCCCTCGCCACCAATCGGAGAGAATATCGGCAGAATGCGAGGCCTGAAGGGAACCCAGAAGGATAAGCGGGAGAAGAATCCTTTTCACTCGATCGCAACTGGCACCTGCTGGCGATGGCGGAAAGCGGTCAGTTTTGTATAGCCAACCTCCTTCACCAGTTGGAGCGCCTGAGAGAACTCAAATCCCACCTCACACGCAGCATGGGAATCGGATGAAATCAGGACCGGGATTCCCCGGCGAAACGCCTCCTCCAGAAATAGTTTCGATGGGTAAATTTCTGCTACGTCTTTTCTTAGTCCGGCAGTGCTGACCTCCATAGCGATTCCAGCTGCCTGGATAGCATCCAAAGTCTCCCGATAGTAGGGTCGAAGATCCCCCTTGGGGATATGGCCAAACTTCTTCACCAAATCAGGATGAGCCATGAAGTCAAAAAGTCCACTTTGGGCGGCTTGGGTCATGGCTTTAAAATACCTAGTCCATACCTCCTCCACCGGCTGATCCTTCCATCGGGCTAGTTTCAAGGGGTTGTCCACATCCCAATCGGGGGTGATGTAGTGAACCGCGCCGATGAAATAATCAAAATCCGCTTTTTGGGATAGCTCCCGTATCCAGCCTTCCCTGCCTGGGATGAAATCACACTCCAATCCAAGTCGGATAGGGAGTTGGGGAAACTCCTCCCGGGTTTCATCCACCAACTTTAGATATTGTGGGAAGGCAGAGATATCCATTCTCCAGTCGTCGAACTTCTCTGGCATCGGGTTGTGCTCAGAAAAACCGATCTCCTTAAGGCCTTTTCTCAGAGCCTCAGTCGCATACTCCCTGGGATGCCCCGTCGCATGCCCACAAAGTGGGGTATGCATGTGGTAATCAAACAGCATTTATCTGTTTAGCCCCCCCTCAGGCAAAAACCAAGGACGCAGGGTAACGTTGCCCAAAGCGCCCTGTTTCGGCATGCTAGATGGATGGGAAATTCAGCTCAGATTCACCTGACTTCTGCTCGACTGAAATCAACCCTCCAGCGATTCCGGAAACTCCGTATCTTGGTCGTGGGTGATCTGATGCTAGATGAGTTTATTTATGGCCGGGTATCCCGCATTTCCCCAGAAGCGCCTGTACCGGTGGTCCATGTGGAAAAAGAGGTCTCTTATCCGGGTGGCTCGGCCAATGTAGGGCGCAACCTGGCATCCTTGGGAATCCATGCGGAATTAAGCGGCAGTATCGGCAAAGATAGTTCCGGCGACCGCCTCATCAATCTTCTGCGCCACGAAAAAATAGGCACTTCCGGGATCTGCCGCTCCAAGGCATATCCCACCATCCGCAAAACCAGGGTTTTGGCCCGCCACCAGCAAGTTGTCCGTGTGGATCGAGAATCCCCTGAACACATCTCCGCAAAAGAGCGGGCTGAGGTTCTTAAAAAGACCCTGCAAATACTTCCCCGTTGCGACGCCCTAATCCTCGAAGACTACGGCAAGGGTCTTTTTGACCAGGATTTTGTCGATGCCCTTTTAACCGCCGCCTCCGAAAAACAAATCCCATCCCTGGTGGATCCCAATATTCACAATCCCCTTCATTGGGGAGGAGCCACCCTGGTCAAACCGAACCGTCTTGAGGCCTTTGGCTCACTCGGTCGACCGGATTCGGGTCGAAGAGAGGACTGGTTATTTGCCGGGGAAGAACTCCTGATTCGTTGGTCTTGCCGCTACCTTTTACTTACCTTGGGCGAGCACGGAATGATCCTTTTCCAACCCGGGGAGAGACCCTACGCCATCGCCAGCCGGGCTCGGGAGGTTTATGATGTTTCCGGTGCTGGAGACACGGTGATCTCCTTGTTGGCGGCAGGACTGGCCTCAAATCTCCCGGGATCCGTCACGGCCGAACTTGCGAACTTGGCTGCGGGAATCGTTGTCGGAAAACTCGGCACTGCCACCACTTCGCCCCAAGAGATCTTGGAGGCTGCCCGCCACCATGGGTAAAGCCGCTGTCTTTCTCGACCGAGACGATACGCTAATCGAAAACGTTCCCTACTTGGGCGACCCGGAAAAAGTGCGACTTCTTCCGGGAGCCAAGGAGGCCATGCAGAGACTTTCCCAGTGCGACCTTCCCTTGATTGTGGTCTCCAACCAGTCCGGTGTCGGACGCGGCTATATCACCAAAAACCAGGTCCGCTCGGTGGACACTCGCATGGAGCAACTACTGGACAGCTCTTTTCTGGATTATCGCCACTGTTTTGCTGCTCCGGGTGATCCTTATGATGAAAGCCGCAAACCCTCCCCTCGCATGTTGCAAGAGGCCGCGGTCGAGCACGGGCTGGACCTCAACCGCTCCGTCATGGTCGGCAATCGTCTATCTGATATTCAAGCCGGCCACTCTGCTGGCTGCCGAACCGTGCTGTTAAAATTGCGGGTGTATCCCGAAGATGAACGAGAGGCTTCGGCTCTTGCCTCCTTTACCGCCAATACTTGGTCGGAGGCTACAGACTGGATTCTCGCCAACACCAAGGCTGCCTCATGAGAGGAGATTCGATTCTTGCGGTCATTCCCGCCCGCTACGCCTCTACCCGCTTTCCAGGAAAGCCCTTAACTCCAATTCTCGGCAAACCCCTTCTCCAATGGGTCTGGGAGGGTGCCCAAAAAGCCCAAAAGATCGACCGCGTGATCGTGGCAACGGATGATGATCGGATTGCTGTGGCGGCGGAAAAGTTTGGGGCAGAGGTAAAAAAAACTCGTGACGACCATATCTCCGGAACGGACCGAATCGCTGAGGCTACCCGCGGCATGGATGCAGCATGGATTCTGAATATTCAAGGCGATGAACCTTTGATCGAAGGCCCCCTCCTTGACCAATGGATATCAGGATTTCATCTATCTTTTGGCATGACGACCGTGGCCACTCCCCTTCGCCATCCTGCCGATCTCCAGAAACCCGACATCGTCAAGGTTTCCTTTGATTCGCAGGGTCGGGCCTTGGGGTTTCAGCGCCAAGTTCCGTTGGCGCAGGCTAGGAGGTGGACCCACCAGCATGTGGGCCTTTACGCCTACACCCCAGAAACTCTGCGTAAGTTTGTTTCTCTGCCTCCCAGTCAGGGCGAGCAAAAGGAGCGGTTGGAGCAGCTTCGTGCCTTAGAGAACGGGATTGCGATTCAAGTCCTTCCGCTTACCTTCCTATTCGTCGGTGTGGACACGCCGGGGGACGTGCCACGCGCGGAACGTGCCCTGGCCAACCGCGCCACAAGTGTCTCCAAATGAAATACATCTTCATTACCGGCGGGGTAATCAGTTCCTTGGGAAAGGGACTCACCGCCGCCGCCCTTGGAACCTTACTGGAGCGCCGCGGCCTCAAGGTCGGGCTGATGAAGTTTGACCCCTATTTGAATGTCGACCCCGGAACCATGAGCCCCTACCAACATGGCGAAGTCTATGTCTTGGAGGATGGCGCGGAGACAGATCTCGACCTGGGTCACTATGAGCGCTTTACCTCTTGCCGTTTGACTCGCCGCCACAATCTGACTGCCGGGCAAGTCTACGAGGAGGTTCTCCGCAAGGAGCGCCGAGGCGATTATTTGGGAAAAACGGTCCAGGTGATCCCTCATATCACCGACGAAATCAAAAACAGACTTCGCCACATGGGACAGCATGAAGACTGCGATATTCTGATCACGGAAATCGGTGGCACCACGGGAGACATCGAGGGCCTACCCTTTCTGGAGGCCATCCGTCAGTTCTCGCTCGAGACCGGACCCGGGCAATGCCTCTTTATCCACGTTACCCTTGTCCCTTTTATTAAGGCGGCAGGAGAATTAAAATCCAAGCCGACACAACAAAGCGTGGCCAAGCTACGAGAGATCGGTATTCAGCCACAGATTCTGGTCTGCCGCAGCGAGCACCCAGTCGACCAGGAGACGCGCCAAAAGATTTCCAGTTTCTGCAATGTGCCGGTGGAAGCCGTCATCGAAGAGCAGGACGTCAAACATACGATTTATGAAGTCCCCCTCATGCTCCATCGCGAGCGGTTGGACGAGTTGGTGATCCATGCCTTGGGACTCAAGGCTCCCCAAGCCGATCTGAAAGAATGGGAAAAGTTGGTGGGTCGGATGATTTCCCCCAAATACCGCGCCAAGATCGCCATGGTAGGCAAATACCTCGGTGTCCCGGATGCCTATAAAAGTGTCACGGAGGCACTTTTCCATGCCGCCTCGGGCGAGGATACCGGCGTTGACTTAGTCAAAGTGGATGCCGAGGAAATTGAAAAACAGGGCGCCGATGCCTTGTTGAGGGGCATGGATGGTGTTCTGGTGCCTGGAGGGTTTGGCGAACGAGGAATCGAGGGGAAAATTGCCGCCGCCCGGTACGCTCGGGAAAAAAAGATTCCCTACTTGGGATTGTGCCTAGGAATGCAGGTCGCCGTAATCGAATTCGCCAGAGACGTGGCGGGACTTAAAAAAGCCCACAGTTCGGAATTCGACTCCCTTACAAAGGATCCGGTCATCACTCTCCTACCCGGGCAGGAGGTCAATGGCGCCAAGGGAGCCACAATGCGGTTAGGAAGTTACTCTTGCCGTCTGGCCACAGGCTCGATGGCCGAAAAGGCCTACGCCCAATCAGAAATTAGAGAAAGGCACCGCCACCGTTATGAATTTAACAATGCCCATCGCGCTGTGCTGGAGAAGGCCGGTCTGCGAATTAGCGGGGTGCACCCCAAGGGGGATCTGGTCGAATTGATTGAAATTCCGGATCACCCCTGGTTTGTCGCCTGTCAATTTCATCCCGAGTTTCGCTCCAAGCCCGATGTCCCCCACCCCTTATTCCGCGGCTTTGCCCAAGCCGCCCGATTCCATGCCCAAAACTGAATCGAAGAAGTTTCTTCTCATCGGGGGCCCATGCGTCTTGGAATCTCGCCAGACATCCTTGCTCATCGGTAAGACTTTGCGGGATCTCTGTCGGGATTTGGGTTGGGATTATGTCTTTAAGGCCAGCTACGATAAGGCCAATCGCACTTCTATATCATCCCCTCGAGGTCCTGGTTTTCGCAAAGGACTCCAAGAGTTGGCCACCATTCGTCGACTACTCAAGGTGCCTGTTCTTACCGATGTGCATTCCCCTGAAGAGGCCACCGCGGCAGGACGGGTAATTGATATCCTGCAAATCCCCGCTTTCCTTTGTCGGCAAACAGACCTTCTTTTGGCGGCCGCAAAAACCCGTCGACCCATCAATGTAAAAAAAGGGCAGTTTCTCGCTCCAGAGGGGGTGGATTCCATTATGGAGAAGTTAAAACGAGGAGGATGCCGTAAGGCTTGGATCACCGAACGCGGAACCACATTTGGCCAGGGGGATCTTGTGGTCGATATGCGCGGACTCGTCACCATGAGAAACCATGGCCATCGGATCATTTTTGATGCCACGCACTCCGTGCAACGGCCATCGGGCGGCAAAGTCACCCATGGGGACTCACGGTTTATTCCAGCTCTGGCCAGGGCCGCCGTGGCAGCTGGGGTGGATGGGCTTTTTCTCGAGACCCACCCTAACCCCAAAAAAGCTCTTTCCGACAAGGAGAGCATGCTCCCCCTGGCCCAAGTCGAGGGCCTCCTCCACCAGCTAAACCGAATCCTTTATGCCATATCCTAGATTTACTTTCGCCCTGCTGGTCTGCGCTCTCCCCTTCCTTGCATGGGCCGAAAACGGACCAGATTTCCCCATCGGTTCGGTGATCCAGAACTTCGCACTCCCCCAAGCGGATGCGGCCGGCAAAAAGACTGCCCTGGTTCGCGGCAAACGAGCCACGGTGGTCAGCCCAAATCAATTGAAGATCGAAGAATTGGATGTCGACCTCTATAACGCAGAAGGCAAAGCCGAGACCACGATTACCGCCACTCGCTGTGATTTCTGGAGGAAAGAAAACCGACTGACCACCGATACCGGAATCCTAGTCAAAAAACCTACACTGATGGTATCCGCTAATGGAATCGATTGGAATGTGGCAGACTCCTGCGGAACACTTTACACACGGGTTCGTGTTGTCCTCAGCTCCGCAAGTCCATGAAGGCTCTCTTCTTTCTTTTACTGTGCGCCTCGAGCGTTCTACAGGCTGCCCCCGATGCGGCGGCACCTTCGGGAACCCCTTCTGGCGGCTCCACCACTATCACCAGCGACTCCTTGGATCTGAACCTCGGAAAGAAAATGGGCAATAAACAGGGCCTTTTTCGCGGGAATGTATCTGTCGATGAACCCCGTTTTACCATGACCGCGAAGGAAATGACGGTTTTTTTCGCGGACAACGATGCCGTTCAATCCCTAGAGGCTCGGGAAGATGTCGTGATCAAACGAAAAGACGGATCCTCGGAGACTTGGAGTGAAAAGGCGCTTTACGATATGACGGATAAGAAGCTGACTCTGCTCAAGGTGGGTCGGCAACCCAAAGTCATTTCCAAGGACAAGACGGTCTTTGCCGATAAAATCATCCTCTACCCGGAAGAGGATAAAATGCTCACGGAGGGCGCCAGCCGGGTGATGCTGCAAAAACCCTGAACCAAGAAGCATCCGTCACGCGAACACCACCCACGGGCGAACCCATTCTTTCCTGTAGTGGTTTGGTCAAACGATACGGCGATCGCAATGTGGTCAACGGTGTGGACTTGGGTGTCCGACCCGGTGAGGTCGTTGGTCTGCTAGGACCGAACGGGGCCGGAAAAACCACGAGTTTCTATATGCTGGTCGGCCTGGTTCGACCAACGGCGGGAGCCATTCAGTTTTCCGGGGAGGATGTCACCGGCATGCCGATGTACCGCCGAGCCCGACGGGGGATCGGATATCTACCGCAAGAGGAGTCCATCTTTCGGCGCCTCACCGTGGAGGAAAATCTCATGGCCATTTTAGAGACCCTGCCCATCACCGATCAGGAACGCCAACAGCGTTGCCACGACCTCCTGGTGGAGCTTGGTTTGGATAACCTGACCAAAAGCCGGGCGATTCAGCTCTCCGGAGGAGAGAAGCGAAGGTTGGCGATCGCCCGTTGTCTCACCACTCGACCCCGTGTCCTCTTGCTGGACGAGCCCTTCAGTGGCGTGGATCCCCTTGCCGTTTATGACATCCAACAGATCATTCTGTCCATGCGACGCAAGGGCATCGCGGTACTGATTACCGATCACAATGTCCGCGAGACCCTGTCCATTGTCGACCGCGCCTACCTGATTTGTGAAGGAAAAGTGGAAAGCGAAGGGAATGCTGACTTTTTAATCAACGATCCTGTGGCACGAGGACTCTATCTTGGCCCCCGATTTTCGATGTAAATTATTTGAGCACGATCTCGTACTCCCCGGTTTCCGTCGCGGTCCCATAACCGAGAATTTCGCCTCTAAGGGAATAAAGAACAAAACAAGATCCGTTGGATACAATAAAGGGCCAATCTCGATGTGTCCTTGACCCAGGTCCAATAAAGTAGCCCGTTTGGCCCTTGTTTCCATCCGAGTAACCGGTTGAAAGGTTGCCTTCAGCGTTAATGAACCCAAGCCCCACAAAATCTTTTGTTTTATTGATCACCGTGATTTTTGAGGATCCAGTGCCGGTGGTCGGCCTGGCAGTCGAAGGAATTTTGCCTGCTGGGGTAAAGGAAAATTTGTTATCCTTTATGGGATCTTGGCAGAAGACATGTGTCGTGCTGCTAGCCAGAAAAATAGTGAGAAGGATTATTTTTTTAATCATCGGATACTATTCACATATTTGCATAATTAAGTCAAAGAGAATTATGGATTAAGGATCTGATCTAAGACTACCTCGGGTTGTTCTGCCTGCAGAACCGGTCTTCCTAAGACGATTCTTGAGGCTCCAGATTGAATGGATTCCATTGGAGTCATTACCCGTCTTTGATCTAGTAGAGCGGCACCCGAGGGCCTTACACCAGGAGTGATAATTTCACCTCTAACTCCCCAGCGGGCTCTTTGCAATTTGGCCTCGTGAGGACTACAAACCAAACCTCCCATTCCGGTGGCCTTCGCTAAAGCAGAAAGTTTTTCAACTGCTTCGGCCACACCACCAGCCCAGCCAATTTCCTGCACGGCTTTTTCAGAAAGGCTGGTGAGCGCCGTGACGGCAAGAAGACAAGTTTCATCTGGGCATTGCTTGCGCGCCTCCTCCATCATTTCGCGCCCGCCAGATGCATGCAATGTGAGAAAACGCGGCCTCCACACCGCCACAGACTTGACCGCTTGGCCGACCGTATTAGGGATGTCATGAAACTTGAGATCCAGAAACACGGGTATTTTCAAGGCAGCCAACCCGCGGAGGACGGCAAATCCATCCCTAAGATACAGTTGAAGGCCTACCTTGAAGGTGCCGACACGACCCTGAAGCCGCTTGGCCCACGTCAAAGCCTCTTCTGCGGTATCCACATCCAGCGCGAGAATGATTTGGTCGGGATTCACTTCAGGTCATTGAAACGTTAAACTGCCTCCGTGACAATCCGCGCCTACGCCAAGATCAATCTCGACCTGCGACTGGGTAAACGAAGGGCAGACGGCTATCACCCTATCGACACACTCATGGTTCGGGTGGATGTCTTTGACACCCTCGAGGCCCACACTCTTTCAAATGGAAAAATCACCCTCAATATTGCCGGGGATGAGCAACTGACTCCAGGGCCAGATAATCTAGTGGTCCGTGCGGCGCTGGCCTTGCAAAAGCACGCGCTTGGGGCCCCAGGGGCCGCAATCACGCTACAAAAAAGAATTCCCCAGGGGGCTGGAATGGGAGGAGGAAGTAGCGACGCTGCTGCAACCCTGCAGTTGCTCCGAAGGCTATGGAAGTTACAGGTGGAAGATCAAAAATTAGCAGAATTGGGCGCCTCACTTGGAAGCGATGTCCCTTTCTTTCTCCAACCTCATGCCGCCCGAGGAACTGGACGAGGCGAAATCCTTGACCCTATCCCCTTGCAGAATCTTCCCTGGGCCCTTCTTTTTCACCCGGGCTTCGCCTCTCCCACGGCGGCGGCTTATGCCGACTACGCGAAAGATCCGCGATCTGGGCCCACCGGCGCCCCCCTCCATCTGAAGCGGACCGACGGGTCCCCTCTTCAGATTATTCCCCAAAACGACTTGGAACCACCCGTAGAGAAAAGATTCCTATGGATCCCCTCAGCCCGTAAATGGATGGGATCCCAATCCGGAGTCCTCGCGGCCAGGATGAGTGGAAGTGGATCGACGGTGTTTGGATTATTTGCCGAGGAAGCTCAGGCCCAAGAGGCCCAGCGGCGGGCGCGTGATTATTTTGGCCCAGAGACGTGGATTCAGGTAGCCCGCCTGATCAGCGGAGAGCTTGGAAATTAACGGAGAAGATGAGCGATTCGGGACTTGATGCGGGCGGAGCGATTGCGATGAATGGCTTTGCCTTTAGCCGCCCGATCCAATCGGCGTTGCAGCTCGGGGAAAAGTTTGGAAGCCTCCGTTTTTTTTCCGGATGTGATCAAGGCCAGCAGCTGCTTTTGCGCGCGGCGGGCTGTGTCCAAAAGACGCCGATTGACTTCACGACGACGCAAGGCGGCGCGTGCTTGTTTGGCGGCAGAGGCAGTATTGGCCATAAGAGAAAACAATGCCTCAAAGGGGGGGAGGACGTCAACCCATGAACCTGTTCCGCCTTTTGCTGGCTTTGGCCCTTTGGCCTGGGATTTACGCCACTTTCCTTGCTTATGCGAAAATTCTTCGCGGGGCTTTCTCCTCCCCATCTTTCCCATGGATCGGGATGGGGGTGTTCGGAGCCGGTTTTGGAGTCGCTTTGGGGGCCTTTTTCTTTTTACCCCGGCCCCGTGGTTTTTATGTCCTTGGTCATGAACTTACCCATGCCATGGCCGTTTGGATGAGCGGGGGAAAAGTGCACTCCCTCCACGTTGCAGATAAAGGGGGGAAGGTCGTTGCGGACAGGGTATCTCCCTGGATCAGCCTTGCCCCTTACATTCTGCCTTTTTACCCCCTCATCATCGGAATTGTTTGGTTGGCTGGAAACCATATGTGGCCGGAGCTGACCCAATACGGTCTCCCCTTTCTAGGCCTCTGGGGAGCTGCTTGGGGCTATCATTACGCCTTTACCCTGTCCCTCATCCCCACCCGCCAACCAGACTTTCTCATCTATGGGAGGATTTTTTCCATAACCCTGATTCTGGTAGGAAACCTGATATTGATTGGTGTCTTGGCTTGGGCGGCTCTTCGTCCTGTCCCTGCCTCACAGGCAGTGGGCTTGGTGGCTTCCGAATGGGCTTGGAACTACACCCAACTCGTCCACTGGATCTCCGGGCTCCTCTTGCACTACCTGCCTCAACCCGCCTAAAATCTGTAACTCGTGCTTGTCTCAGACCTCATCAACGAAGCCAATCTTATCCCAGATCTCCAGGCCACCGATCGGCCTTCCGCATATCGTATTATGGTTCAAAACCTTGTTAATCATGGATTTGTGAAGAAGGAAATGGTGGATACCATCCTAGAGTCCCTGCAATCAAGGGAGGATAAAATGACCACTGCCATGGGTGGCGGGTTTGCCCTGCCTCACGCCACCATTCCAAAACTTCCAAATCTTTGCACGCTCCTTGCCCGTAGCCCCAAAGGCATAGCCTGCGATGCAGTGGACGGAAAATTGGTGACCATCTTTTTCCTCATTCTTGTCCCTCCCGATCAAAACCAGACGCACCTCCAAACCCTAGCGACCGTTGCCAAGTTCTTTAATCGAAGAGGGGTAAAATCAAAAATCCTTCAGGCGGCGGGAACTCCTGAAATCTTGACCCTGCTACGTTCTCCCTAATGTCCCTGCGCAGCCAGCTAGAGACCCGGGTCAGCGCTTGGGCCGCTTCTCATTACCCTCAGGTCGGCACCGGTCCTTGGGTTCGCCCTTGTGCAGATCCTCGCCATGGCCATTTCCAGACACACCTCCCCATGGTGGCCGCCAAACAAACGGGTGGAAATGCGCGGGATATTGCCACCCGTTTGGCCCAAGAGTGCCCTCCCCCACAACACTGGGAGAATCCCGAAGTGGCAGGGGGAGGTTTCGTAAATTACCGGGCAAAGCCCGAAGCGGTCGCCAGCGCCTTGGAGATTCTGCGCCATGACCCCTCGATGGGCGTGCCCAAGGAAAATCACCCGGAAACCATTGTGGTGGATTTCAGCTCTCCCAACATCGCCAAATCCATGCACGTGGGTCATATCCGATCCACCCTGCTCGGTGACACTCTCTCGCGTATGCTTACCCGTCTGGGCCATCGGGTGATCCGTATCAACCACCTGGGGGATTGGGGAACACAGTTTGGAAAGCTGCTTCTCGCGTACCGGGCAGCCGGGCGCCCCCCCATCGAACCAAATCGGGCGATAGACCAGTTGGAGGAGTTCTACAAGAAGGGGCACCAAGAGGCAGAGTCCGCACCCGAAAAAATGGAGCAAGCACGAGCCGAACTCGCTGCTCTCCAATCCGGGGACCCGGAAAGAAAAAAAGATTGGGAACTCTTCTGCCAACGTTCCGCCGACCACTTCCGAGAAATCTATCGCCAATTAGGGGTTTCCTTTGACCTGGAAAAAGGCGAAAGCGCCTACCACCAGGAACTTCCGGGCATTGTGGAAGAGCTTCTAAAGTCCAAGGTGGCCGAAGTCAGCCAAGGCGCGGTGGTCATCTCCAATCCAGCAATTTCCGAAGAGCCGTTTCTCATTCGCAAGACTGATGGGGCTTTTCTCTATGGCACTACCGACTTGGCCGCTCTCCGGTCCCGAATTCGCGACCTTCATGCCAACCGCATCATCTATGTCACAGATGGAAGACAACAACTCCACTTTCGCTGGCTTTTCGACACCGCCCAAAGGTGGAACCAACAAGTCGCCTTGGAGCATGTCTGGTTCGGAACCATCCTCGGTCCCGACCGCAAACCACTCAAAAGTCGTGATGGAACACCCATTAAACTTACTGAACTCCTTCGTGAGGCGAAAGACCGGGCCACCAAGATCCTTGAGGAGAAAAGACCCGATCTACCCAAAGACCAATTAATCCAAAAAGCAGAACTTCTCGGCATCGCCAGTTTGAAATACGCCGATCAACTCCCCGGCAGAAATCTGGATTATGTATTTACATGGGAGAAGCTGCTCGCCTTTGACGGAAATACCGCCCCCTACATTCTCAATGCCTACGTGCGAACCCGCTCCATCCTACGGAAAGCAGGCCTGACCTGCATTCCCGATCACCCATTTCAACTATTGGAGCCAGCGGAGGAAGAGTTAGCCCGCCAACTCCTTCTTTATGGTGACGCTGTGATGCTGGCGGCCACCGACCGAAAACCGCACCACCTTTGCGGATATCTCTACACGGTCGCTGGAATGTACCATCGTTTCTTTGAAGCCTGCCCCGTCCTACAGGCCCCCTCCCCTGAACTCAGAAATTCGAGACTCTCCCTTGTTAGACTAACGGGAGACATACTACGGGACGGGCTCAACCTCTTGGGCATCCAGACCCTTGAGGAAATGTAGTCGTTCCCAGCATCTAAGATTTGAGCCGGGGAGCATCCCCCCATAGATCTTCCAAACGGTAAAAATCTCTTCGACCAGAATTCATCACGTGGACCAGCACATCCCCGTAGTCGAGAATGATCCACTGGCTGGCAGAATTACCAGAAACCCGGAAGGGTCGCCTCTGGATGGTCTCCTTAACCCCCTGTTCAATTCCAGCCGCAATAGCCTTCAAATGGGGCTCACTATCACCCGAAACAACTAGAAAAAAATCGGCCGGACCTCCGACTTCCCTCAAGTCTAGGATGACAGGGTCATGGGCCTTTTTCCCTTCCGCCAATTCCTTGCACGTTTTAGCTAAATCGATCCCTTGGTCGCTCACGAGTAACTCCTGGCCCGACGGATGACCCTTTCCACTTCCGGGAAAATCATGCCTTTCACAGAAAGCCCTTTTTGAATCCGGTGGCGGACCTCGCTGGCCGAAAGGTCAAATCGGACAGGCACACATCTCATCCTTAAGCCTGCCACGGGTCGGGGTGGATGAGGTCGGGGAAACACCAGAAACCGGACCAACTTTCCGAGCGCCCGATAACTCCTCCAATGCCGAATCTGGGCCCACTGGTCTGATCCCAGAATCCAATCCAGCCCAGTTTTGGGGTAGAGTCTTTGCCAATGAAGCGCCGTTTGAATCGAAAAAGAGTTTCCCTTTTTTCGAATTTCCCAATCAGACACTTCGGCCCATGTGAAACCCTTAAGGCCCTGCCGTAAACATTTTAAACGGACCCGATCGGACGCCTTCGGTTTATTTTTTTTAAGCGGGGATTGAGCACAGGGCAGGAAAACGATTTTTCTTGGGCGAAACTCCTCCCATGCCTTTTGGGCCACGAGAAAATGTCCAAGATGAAAAGGATCAAAGCTCCCGCCAAATAAAGCAATTCGTCGACTCAGAAAATACTCCGGTCTACCTGAATTTTGTCATTGGGCGTCAGCCGGATGTCACGACCTTGGTCGGCCTGGATCTCTTTGGCATTGAATTCCCGCGTCACTCCACCTTGGGTCAGTTTTACTTTTCGACGATTGGCAAAATCGGTAAACCCTCCACAAGCAGCCACGGCGCCCATCGCCGTCAGATCCTTGGTGTAAGGCACCCGTTGGGGCATACGGACCTCACCAGTCACATCCACAAATCTCTGTTCCTTAAGATCCACGGTGACATTCGGATTGGTAAAAATCTCCTCCTTAATATAGGTGCTCTCGATCAGCTTCTTGAGTTGTACAGTGGTGGCATTTGCCGCCGACAAACTGCCGATATAAGGCATGGAGATTTTACCTCCCTCGTCGATTTTAACCTCAAAGATCCCTTGATCTGCTGTTGGGACACCCGTTAATCGAATGATGATTGTATCTCCGATACGCAGGAGATCGCTGACATCTAATCCGGCACTCCCCCCACCGGAAGCGACAACCGGGGCGGCAGGTACTCCGGACATGGGATCCGGTAAGGTTACGGGATCCGGGGAAACCACACGATTCGTCTCGAAAACAGAGGGGCTGCTGGAGCTTAGATTAAGAGACTGCGCCTCCAACCTGAAAAACAGACAGGAGCAACCTGCCACGAATGCGACAAAGAGTCTCAAGGCAGGATTAGAAACGATCCTCATCCTGAGGTGGCTTGAGGTAGGTAACCTTCGGAGAATTCAAGGTGTTGGATTCGCCACTCGAAGGAAACTCATCGGGTGGCAAGGATGACCCTGTGTCCTGTGGAGCGGCCTCGGAAAAACGCTCCGGGGCAACAACGGGAGAAGTTTTCTTTCCACCCCGAGGCATCCTTCGTTTATAGCCGTACTGAGTCGAATAGCCTGCATAGTAATAATAATTGTCATCCGTCTTGATGTTGACGTTATTGAGGATGACTCCAAAAAGCTTTCCCCCTACCTCATCAATCACGCGCTTGGCACGAATCGACACATTCCGCGGATACCTTCGGTGCTGGATCAGCAGCAAGGTCACATCCACCTCCTGGCAAACCACGGATGCATCGCTGATTCCCAAAACCGGAGGGGAATCCACGACAATCACGTCATAGTTCGAGCGACAAATTTCCAATAAGGAGCCAAAACGAGCGCGGCTAAAACCACCCAACTCATCCGGCCCAAGACTGCCCGCAGTGAGCATTTCCAGATTTGGGGTGGACGTGGTCTGAATTAACTCATCCAACGAGGCCTGTCCCACCAACCATTCCCCAAGGCCAAGTGTGTTTTCGATGCCCACGGCCGAATGCATGGAGGGGCGGCGAATGTCTGCATCAATGACTAGAACCTTCATACCACTTTGCGCACAAACCCATGCCAAATTAAATGAGGTGGTGGATTTCCCCTCCCCCGGTCCCCCGCTGAGCACAGTAATAGAACGGGCCGATTCCCTGGATCCCGTTAGGTTTAGCTTCGCACT
>Ga0214917_10002013_pt1 | contig 25383 bp, 23 predicted proteins | sample LL_1208_BB_MetaG_FD_177983 | JGI IMG/M metagenome (GOLD analysis project Ga0214917, IMG submission 177983) | Freshwater microbial communities from Lake Lanier, Atlanta, Georgia, United States - LL_1208_BB | ecosystem: Environmental > Aquatic > Freshwater > Lake | place: USA: Georgia | collected...
GGTACTTTGTGAAATCTTTGAGCTATTTGAGGGAAATTTTGTGCGAGGTGTCATGAAATTGAGCAATATTTTGGAGGAATGGGTAGCTTTGGCTTCAATGGCTGGACATGTAGATATGGTTGAAGCGTGTTCTGGACTTCGCCCATCGTTATCGCGGGATTTTGTTCTTAATGATAGTTTGTATTTGCGACTAGATTAATAATTTCAATGTTATAGTAGAATGGATATTTTTACAATCTTATTCTGGATTAGTTCAATACTTTTTTTCACATTATCGTTTTATTTATTATGTTGTACAAAGAAAACTCCCATTTTTTATCTACAGATAGTATCCGGATTTGGAATTTTCGCAACTAGTAAGATAGGACGTAAGTTCTTAGGACTTGAGTAATTATGAATATTTGTTGTTCTTAATATTTTTTTATGTACCTATATAAATATATATAAATGATTTTGATTATAAGAGGTCACGTACGTAATTCATTTGATTCAGATAAATTATATAACTTATTAAAAGATATATACAATAAAAATAATGATTTAGAAATATATATTTTTACATGGTCTGTTTTTAGCACATCATTAAGTTGGCGTGGTGTTGAAGCTAATTCTAATCAAGTAACACCTGATACAATATATGCATATTTTAAAGATTTAAAATCAATCATAAAATATATAGAAATAGTTGATGAAACAGCAGTTAAATTAACTGGAAATATCACTGGAACAGTATCAAAATCTCCCATGCCATTAAAAGGTTGGAAATTTATGTTATATAGTATGTTTTATTTTATGGATGTTTTAATGAAACAAAATATAGATAAGGAAACTAATATTGTTATCACACGATTTGATTTATTGGTTGTACCATACAACGCTATATCTCATAAATACCTAGTAGATTTTATTGAAAACAATAAAAATACCACATCACCAATTGTATTCACAAATCAAAAATATGAACTTCATTATGGATGTGATAATATTATGATTGGTTCTTTTAAAATATTATATAAATTATTATATAATTTACATTTTCACCTTGATGATGTATTATCTAGACATCCTCCATGTAAACATCAAGAGTATTATTTTATTTATGAATATCTTTATTTAATGAAGAATCAAATAAACTAAATACAAACCTTCGTTTCCAAACAGCCTCAGTCATATGAATACCTACTTTCAGGGCTACTTTACTACCAACACTAGTACGTTTTTTATCTCCTAATTGCCTGATAGTATAAACCATACCAATTTCCTCAACAAGAAATTTTCCCTTCCAAAATAAACCGTTCTCGCACTCTCGCCACTCCAAACATATTCCATGAAAATCACGCACGCCTTTTTCCATCATTGCGATTAGACCAAGTTGTTTTGAGAATTTTTTTTGAGATTTTGATCGGTCATTTAGCTTATTCACCAAACTATCTACAAATTCATCTGGGAGTTTCATTATGTTACCTAAAGATTGAATATTTAGAATTGAATGTAATTGAATCTGAATCCATAAATCACAGAAACGACGAATTGGAGATGAAGCATGACAATAATTTTTAAGTCCAAGCGTTGAATGTTTTGAATCTCTACCTAATACATACTGGGCCGATTCAGGAAATGTAAAAGTGGGTATCCGTTCCTGCCAATCTTTTAATCTTTCACTCTGCAGTGCCCCCTGCGCTCTATAAGGAATATTCTCAACAACAGCAGTTGTTGCCAGGAAATTTCCAACATACCAGTTGTAGTAAAGCATAGTAGTTTCAACAAAAGCATGAATACCATCAATTCCTGTTTCTTTTCCATTATATTTTGTAGCACAACGGCCAAGTGTTTTTTCTAGAATTTCATAAACAATTTTGTAATTTCTACAATTTTGCTGAGTATCTTCTAGAAATGTTTCATACGTGTAGGTTTTTACAACTGATTTAAGTATTTTAGATAAATACAGTGATTGTTTCAATATTTTACTGCCTTCACCAACCTCACAGCCTATTTCAATATCAAGACTAATTCCATACTTATCTCTTCCATTATCATGAAGTGATAAATATTCATCAGACAATTTTTTAGGTAGCATTGAAACTAAAACTCCGCCATTTTCATTATAAAATGTTGAACCAATATTCTGAGCAGTTTCAAGAATTTGTGATTTCTGATTTTTAATATATTCTGCTACATCTGAAATGGTGATAATACACCTAACAATATTACGTTCATTATCATAATAAATCGTTAAAATATCATCTACATCCTGACAACCAGGAGGATCAATATGAAATGTATTCATTTTTTCATAATCACTATTGCCAATTACATATCTATTTTGATTATTATTATTTACACTATTGACCTCAGATACATTTTTTTCAGAATTCCGCCAGGGACACCAATGTTCGATAAGAGCTCGTCGCTCTGCCTCCCAATTTCCTAGGTATCCGAAATATTCTACAATTTCTCCTTCAGGAAATGTTGAAAGACTAGGATTCCATAATGAACCCTTGAGATTAATAGAACATAACATATTCTTTGTTAGAACTTTTTGTGAAGATCCAACAATGAATGGAGGATAGGCAGGATTCATTGGACGCCATAAATATTTACTATAACCACGACTAGTGATACCATATCGCGTTTTGGATGTTAATTCAAGAATTCCAATAAGTTTGTTATGGTTTGCTGAATGAATAACTTTATAGCATTTGGATTCAGAATCAAACTTTATTTCATCACCTGGAAGACAGCCAGATAATACTTTAATACCTTCTGGGATTTGTAGAAGTTGACCGTTTGATTGAGCAAGATGAAAATTAATATAATCTTTTGTTTGAAGAATACCATAAGATACTTCTGAATCCATTTTAGATCCAGTGTGATATTTAGATGTGATAAAATTTTACATGTATTTTTTATGTATAGTATTTAGGTTATATATTTCAATTTTTACAATGTCAGGAAATACATTCAAATGTGGTATACATCGTTTTGATGGTCATGGAAACAATTCATATCGTCCTAAGGATTCAACGTGTGCACAAACTTCGGTTAATCTAGCATTACTAAAAGCCGAAAGAGAACGTCAGGATACCCTATGGAGCAACGTTGTAGGAGCAGAAAATAAACAACAAATTCAGAGCCAAACACATGAACTGCCTGAAAGAACACTTCCAAGTCTTCCAAATCAAGTTTCAACGTATCAGGCTCTTCCGCCATGGCTTGTTCAAAAAAGACCTAAATAATTTTCTGCTTTAATAAAAACTGCTTCCCCCTCAAAACTAGGAACATTTACCTGATATCTAGAAATCTCTTTAAATTTATTTTGAGTTCCATTAATTTCAATTCCCCGCCAAAACTCTCCACTATTTAGTATCATATCTGTTTCCTGATACACATCTTCTCCTGACATTCCACAATAAACGACCATAGTCCCTCCCAAATTAAGCAATCCTCTCAGCTGAACAAGAAGATTCTCCCATCTTTCTAATCCTTCAAATGATGTTTCAGGATCAAATAAATCAACAAAAATTAAATCAAATCTGGCTTTGTTATTTTTGGTCCATAACCAAGCATCATCTATATCAACTCGTAATCTTGGATCAGTCCATGTAGATTCACCTGCCCAAAGATTGGCGTATTTAGGACTTTTAAATACATCAATAACTTCTTTATCCCAATCAACCATAGTAACATTTCTAACAGTCTTGTGAGCAAGTATTTCACGTGCTAGACAACCCTCTCCGCCACCAATTATTAACACATCCTTCGTATTTTCTGTATATGCAGAAGCAATATCAGAAAAAAATTTATGATACAATTTTTCATCTAAGGTTGCTGATTGTATTTGACCATTCATATAACAAATAGTCCCAAACTTAGAATCCTCAACAAATTCTACTTTTGTATTTCTTATAGTTGTAAATGTTTCCAAAATTTTGGAGGACATTCTAAACTAGTTATGAGTATGGTTTTAGACCAACTAATTTACCTTCTTTATAATAGCATAACAATGGCACTTGTTTTAACTGACATTGAAAATATACGTCATAAACCAAAAGATGTTAAACTTGGAAATTATAGGACAACATTTCAGGAGATTATTTTACCGGCAGGAACTTTACTTTTTAAAGGAGTGCGTCAAGATCTTTCAGGTTTTTTTCTGGTTTCTGATTTAATTGGTAATTTTATACCTGGTAAAGGATTTTGCCTGACACCTGTTACAAATATTTTTACATTTCCATTTCCCTACCCATGTTTTGGATTAATGGATTGGAAGACAGATGAACCTGCTTGGATGCGACTTGATACAATAATGGTCTATGTGTTAAAATCAACCACAAAATTTATCAGTATGATTTCACCATCAATAGCTGTACGCGGAACACCCTTATCATCAGTAGAATCTAGTGATATTATTCGGAGATGTGATAAATTTCCAGAATATTTGAGACAATGCGTGCGTCCGCCTATGACTGAAGAACAATTACTTTCAGAAGCTTCCTATGATAATTGTATAAATCCTCTAACGGGCACTGAGTATACAGGGCATATTTCAATTGGTAATCAGGATAGTTTGGATGCAGATAAAAAAATGGGTGGAAGAAAAATACGTTTATCTCCACCAGAAACACCAATGGGAAAATATTTATTAACATTGGATCCCCTGAAACAGAATTTTTTATTGAAAAATCTTTTTGTGGATTTTAATGGTAGTCGTGGGTTTCCTGAAATAGTTGTTAGAGCACGTCAGGATCTTAGTGAGACTCTTATTAGACCAGCATCAGGATTAATAGATGGAATTAATTATGTTATGAATGAATTAGAATCAGGAGATTTATCAATTCTACCATATGGATATATAACTGAAAATGGATTTATAGGGGCTGAGAAAATGTTTAGTATGTTAACTCGTGAGACGCTATCAGGAAGTCCTGATAAAAGGAAGAACGCAATTGAAGAACATTGTCAGGTGTTTTTAAGGGGGGCAAATATTTATTTTGATAAAAGAACTGGGTTTTATGTTTTACGTGATTTTTGGCCATCAGGAACGTGGTATAATGGATTTCTAGTGGATGAGTATGGAGCTGCCGATGAAGCAGGAGCAGATTCTTCAGAATTTATATTTAAAAGACCAGATTTAACACCAAACCTTAATAGAGTTGCTCCAGTAAATACAAGAAAAAATAGAACAGTAAAATATTCATCTAAAATGCCATATACTGTAAAATCCAGGCCTAAATAATTATGAACTTGTAGTCAATCCAGTTGAGCCAAAACCACCAGCACCTTTGATGTTTCTGGCAGACTGTCAACAATGCGAACCTCAGTAATCCACCCCATATCGGGTGCTACAATCTGAAAATATCGCTCTCCGCATTGAATATTGTATTCTGGGCCGATTGAACGAACAGGAGCCATGAGCTCACCCCTATATGTCTTATCAATTACTCCTACAGAGTTCGCCATAATCATTGGTGTTTTATAAATACTTGAGCGAGGTAGTAGCCAATAATGAGAATCACTTTCTACATGTCCAAGTTTCACAAGCCGTGCCTTTAGACCTAGTGGAATGAGAGTTCCTTTACCATTAGCCATTGCTACATTAGGGATATTTGTGAATCTACGACAATATAGATCATATCCAGCATTATCCGAACTTAGTGAGCTAATGGACTTATATGGGCATCCCTCCTCAATTGATTCCCAGCCAACAGGTAGAATTTCAAGACGATACTGATTTGATGCCATTTCTGAAAGTGTCTAGTAGGCTAGACACGGGAATCAATTTTTACGTATGGTGCGGTTGAGACGGGTGCGGTTGCGACGGCTGCGGGTGCGACGGCTGCGGGTACGACGACCTCCATAATTCCCATTATTATTAGAGCCATATTCAATTCTGTCCTGATCAAGTATTTCATAAATTTCATCATTCAAATAATTTCTCATTAATAAAGAATTATTATTAAAAAGTGGTGATATTATATTATTAAAAAAATACAAAAATGAATGTGAAAATTCATCCAATCTAGATCCACGATAATAACATTTATAAAGTAATTTTATAATTTCACTTATTTTTCCTTTTTTACTTTCCTCTTGAATTCTATCACTATTCTTAGTTATATATATAAGTTCTAATGATTTTTTAAATATCTCTTTTTTTAAATTTTCATGAGTAATCAGAAAGTGACTCTTTTCAAAAAATCGTAAGACATTGATAAAAGCATGACTTCTTTGCTCTTGTTCTACAGCTTCTTCAACAATATTTAATAAACCTTGGAATTCTGTTACCTCTGTATTTCTAGTAGACATTTCTAAATAAGCCACATAAATATTTCTTTTTATCTAAGTAAAAAAATTATATAGGTTATATGAATATTGCTTAAATCACAGTTGAAAAATAGGAGTATAAAGATTCATTCCTAAAAATTGATTAGGTATCATTTATTATCCTGAACTTAGAGACTACTAAATAATCCTTAATTAGATAGATGCCGCAGGGTTTTTCACTTCCTTCCTCTGATGTGGAGACGATTGTTGGTGTACAATTTTCAATCTTCTCACCTGAAGAGATTGAAAAGCGCTCCGTCGTAGAAGTTGTATCAAAAGATACATACGTTGGAAATGAGCCAAAGATTGGAGGTCTGTTTGATCCCCGTATGGGTATTTTAGACAATGGTAAAATCTGTCGTTCCTGTGGTCAAACAAATCATAAATGCCCGGGCCATTTTGGTCATTACCGACTAGCACGACCTGTATATTTCTTTCAATTCTTTCAATACATCAAAAATATTCTTCGCTGTGTGTGTATCTCTTGTGGTAAACTACTAATTGATAAGGAACTCCATAAAGATTTACTTAAAAAATCAGGGGAGGCCAGATGGAAAGAGGTCTACAATCTTTGTAGCAATATTGACCGCTGTGGACAAGAAGCAGCAGATGGTTGCGGTGCTCCACAGCCGACGAAATTTATGAAGGAAGGTATTGCTCGTATAGTGGCACTTTTCAGTCAAGAAGCAGTAACTACTCAAAATGCCCTAGCCATCACAACTGGACAAACAGCCGTCCAAACTACTCAGACATCTGCGGGACAAAAACTATCCGCCATGGAATTGGAAGTAGAGTTTGTCCACCGTCTATTCCGCCGTATCTCAGATGAGGATGTTGATTTCATGGGATTTTCACGTTATTGGTGCCGACCGGATTGGATGATTTGTACTGTTCTACCAATCCCTCCTCCACAGGTTCGCCCAAGTGTCGTACAAGATAATAATCAGCGCTCAGAAGATGATCTAACTCATAAGCTTCATGATATTATCAAACATGATCAATATTTGGCGCAAAAGATTGCTGCTAATGCTAAGAAGGAGATTATTGATGAACTAATCTCAGTTGTTCAATATCACGTAGCTACTCTTGTAGATAATCAAATTCCAGGAGTTAGTCTGGCAGCTCAGCGTTCAGGACGTCCTCTGAAATCTATCCAACAGCGTATTGGTGCTAAAGAAGGCCGCATTCGGTACAATATTCAGGGCAAGCGAGTTGAGTTTTCTGCTCGCTCTGTTATTACTGGCGATCCCAATCTTTCAATCCAGGAACTAGGCGTTCCGCTTGAAATTGCTACAAATCTTAGTATTCCTGAGAAGGTTACACAATGGAATCGTGATAAACTTTATAAGCTTGTACAAAATGGACCGACAAAATGGCCTGGAGCAAAGACAATTGTGCGAGCAGATGGACGAATGATTTCACTCAAGCATGTTCATACCAATGAAATTGTTCTATATAATGGCGATACAGTAAATCGCCATCTTATGGACAATGACATTGTACTTTTCAATCGTCAGCCAACGCTACATAAAATGTCTATGATGGGTCACAGGGCAAAGATTTTACCATATAAGACTTTCCGTCTGAATGTACAGGTGGTGAAGCCATATAATGCTGATTTTGATGGAGACGAAATGAATGCGCATATAAGTCAATCTGAGAAGGCCCAGGTTGAGCTACAGGAAATTGCGGCAGTTCCTCACCAAATCATCACACCTCGTCACGCTAAACCTGTAATTGGAGTTGTTCAAGATGCTCTTGTGGGTTCCTACCGAATTACTCGCCCTGGAATTAATTTTAATCGCCGTGAGTTCATGAATCTAATGATGTACAATCGCCGTTTTGATGGAACTCTGCCTACACCCAAGGCTGATAATGGGCGATGGACAGGTCAACAAGTCATGAGTCAACTATTACCACCTATTAATATGTCAATGGGTAACAAATCATTTGAAGATAAAGACTCAAAGGAATCTCCTAATTTTGTGAAAATTCATCAGGGAGAAATTATTCAGGGCACACTTGATGATGATATTTTCGGTAAAGCAGGTAAGGGTATTGTACATGTTGCCTATAATGATTATGGATCTAAACAGACTGTTGAAATGCTAGACGCAATTCAATCAACTGTGGAATCTTTCCTTGTACTTAATGGATTTTCTGTAGGTATTAGTGACTTAGTTGCTGATTCTACAACAAAATCCGAGGTTGAAAAAGTCATTCAGAATCAGAAGAAGGCAGTTGAACAGATTATTCTACAAGTCCACCTCGGTCTATTTGATAACAATACTGGTAAAACAAATCAGCAAGAGTTTGAGGACCAGATGTTTGCTATTCTAAACGAGGCCACAAAATCAGCAGGTAAACTTGCTCAAAACTCTCTCTCAGTTGAAAATCGTCTTATTTCTATGATTAAGGCTGGTTCAAAGGGTTCAACAACGAACATTGCCCAGATGGTAGCTTGTTTGGGTCAGCAAGCTATTGAAGGTAAACGAATTACATATGGCTTTACAGACAGAACACTACCCCATTACAAGAAATATGATGATTCTGCAGAGGCACGTGGATTTGTAGAGAGTTCATTTATTCGTGGACTAAGCCCTCAGGAATTCTTCTTTCACGCTATGGGTGGGCGTGAAGGTTTGATTGATACTGCTGTTAAGACAGCTGAAACAGGATACATTCAGCGACAGCTTATTAAGGGATTAGAAGATCTCGTCACACAGCACGATGGAACAGTACGTGATTCCAATAGTAATATTATACAGTTCCATTATGGCGAAGATGGAACTGCCGCTACACGAATTGAAAATCAATCACTACCTCTTGCTAAAATGAGTCACTCAGACATTCGGCGTCAGTTTATGCTTGAAGGTGCCGACTGGGCGAATATTACACCAGATGGTTCAACACCTCCTATTGATACTGTTGCCCTAACTGGATTGGTGGCCCAAGTAATTGAAGATCAGCGAATGCTCGTTGAAGGAATTGGTCGTGGCAATGGTCTTGATGCTGGATCAGTTCAGGCCCCTGTGAATCTTGTACGAACTATAACTACAATTAAGACACAGTTTGGAATTCGTGCTGATGATAAGACAGATCTACAGCCTAATTATGTACTTGCTGGTATTCAAAACATTGTTCGTAAGACAATGCCATTTAATAGAATTTGGGCAGCTCTTCTGCGCTTCTACTTATCCCCTCATAATATTATTATTAAAGAACGCTTCACGATGCGTGCATTTGATTCTCTTGCGGAATTACTTGTATTAAAAAATATGCGATCATGGGCGCAGCCTGGAGAACAAGTAGGAATTGTTGCTGCTCAGTCAATTGGTGAACCTAGTACACAGATGACTTTGAATACGTTTCATTTAGCAGGTGTGGCATCAAAGTCAAACGTTACACGTGGTGTTCCTCGTCTGCGAGAATTGCTAAAAGTCACTAAAAATCCAAAGGCAACATCTTTAACAATTACAATGAAACCTGAATACAGGAATTCAAAAGAACGTGCTCGTGAGGTTCAACAGGATTTGGAGCTTACTATCCTACGTAATATTACTGAAAAAGTGGCTATTTACTGGGAGCCAAACGAAGAATCAACAGTTCTGGATGAAGATAAGGATCTACTACATTTTGCCCGCTTGGTTGATGGTGTACTATCAGGAAAGGCAGCCGAATCAGATGGATTTGGAGGGGTTGCCGAAACAAAAGAGCAAGAAAAATCCTATGAATCCAAATGGGTACTTCGTCTAGAGCTCAATAAAGAGGTCATGTTTAATAAAAATATTTCAATCCAGGAGGTTGTCTTTGCTATTCAAAACTCCTTCCAAGGTGTTGAAGTTATTTATTCAGACTATAATGCTGATAAGCTCGTTCTTCGTATTAAGATTGATACTAAGGAAAATAAGAAATCATTAGGATACTCCAAGACGGCGTCCAATTTGGATGACTATATAAATCTAAAGAAATTTAAGAATCGTCTGTTGACTCAGCTGGTTATTCGTGGTATTCCAGGAATTAAAGCTGTTACTTTTAGAAAGGATAATCAGAAAGTTGAACTAAGAGATATTGGTGAGGAGAGTAATGATAGAAAATACCAGGATATTGAACAGTATATTTTGGATACCGATGGTTCTAACTTTATTCGTGTAATGAATCATCCAATGGTAGATGGCTCAAAACTGTATAGCACAAATGTACATGATATTTATGAAGTTTTGGGTGTAGAGGCGACTCGTGAGGCACTAATGACTGAGATTAATGTACTGTTTAATGAAGTGGGTGTAAATTATCGTCATCTTGGGCTTTTGACTGATGTAATGACACGAAATGGTAGATTAATGTCCATTGATAGATATGGTATTAATAAGAGTAATATTGGCCCACTTGCTAAGATGTCCTTTGAAGAAACAGAAAGTATTGTTCAGCGTGCCAGTATATTTGGTGAAATTGACCCTGTCATGGGGGTGTCAGCTAATATTATGATGGGACAGACTATTCGTGGTGGTACTGCTTTTAGTCAGATTCTTCTTGATGAGCAGGCTCTAACACGTCTGCGAGAAGGTTTACCACCTGTACAGATCAATGGGGATGGTAATGGTGAAGAACAAGATGGTGATATTTCGGATCTTCTTGATCAGGCAAATATTGTAATTGATCCTTGTGCTACCAATCAGTTCCAAGTTCATCTACAGGTTCCTCAAGCTCAGGCAGTTTTGGATGAACCTGATGTAGATATTGAAGTAATGTAATATAGATATACGAAAGTATATCCTTTGAACGTTACCTTAGAGTCAATACCTTGGAGCATATAAGGATTAAACAAAATAAATAATTATGGAAATACCTGTGGCACAAAGTGAACCTCCACCCTGGAAGACATATACTCTCTACAAAGGTGAAATTCAAGAGCCATTTTTTAATCTGTTAAGTCTTCAAAAATTTCCAAATATAGAGCAATTATATCTTGAGGAATTAAGACAATCTATCGCTGAATATGATAAAAATCCCTTATTTTTAAATGATAATTGGGAATATTATAAAAAAATAGTAAATCCTTATGAACTGGTTTACACTCAAAGTAAATATGCAAATTTTCCACAGTCTATATGTATTTTACGTCCTCTCTCACGTTCATATTTTAAAATGGTGGAGCTTTTAGAAGTTTTTAAATTTTTTGATAATATCAGTAGTTATGAAAAATCCCGTGGTATTCGTTCTGCTCATGCGTGTGAAGGACCAGGAGGATTTATAGAAGCATTATTTGATTTAGCTGAAAAAAATAGGGCTAAAATTATACAATCTACTGCTATTACATTGCGCCCTCTTCTTCCAAATGTTCCAGGATGGAAAAGGGCAACGAACTTTTTATCAAGAAATAAAAACATCAAAATTGTTTATGGAGAAGATAGAACAGGTGATATTTTACAAATCAAAAATCAGCAGTCTTTTATTAAAGAAGTAGAAGGAGATAATAATACAAAAGTAAATATTTATACAGCGGATGGAGGTCTAGATTTTTCGGATGATTATCTTCATCAAGAAGATAAAATTTTTCCTCTTCTGCTGGCATCGGCAAAATTGGGGTTGGCAGTGCTTAAAAAAGATGGAATGATGATTATGAAATTTTTTGATATACAAAATCAAAAAACAACACAACTTATTTATTTTATACAGTATTTTTTTAAAAAATGGACATTATACAAGCCATCTGTGAGTCGGCCCTGTAATCCAGAGCAATATTTTATTGGAATTGGATTTAAAGGATGTAAGAAAGAACACCTGGATAAGCTTGATAGATGGCATTCTGAAGATTATTCTTTTAATATGTTTGAGCAAGGTATGGATAGCAGTTTTTTGAACAATATTTTTTCAATTCAAATGAATCTTATTAATTATCAAATAAAATATTTGAAACAAATCTTTGAAATTATCACCAAGATGCGATATGAATTTAAGACAACAGGTAAAACAGAGATAATGTCAAATGTGATTAGTAATACTTTAAATAGGAATTTATTAAAATGTATAGATTGGTGCAGAGAATTTTCTGTTCCGATCCGGCAGGGTGTAATCTCTAGTAGTTAATTTTCACTTCTTCTATTTCTAACCTGAGGTTCAACGAATTTTTTGTATAAGTCAGTCCCAACTACCATGGATGCTTGATGCTGATTAACGCGACCCTGTCCCATATATTCTAACATTCCTAACATAGTACGTATTGGTGTTAAATCCTCTTTATTTAATATTTTTTTATAAAATTGTGGATAATCATCGGCAAATCTTCCTACTTTTGATTTTATTTCATCCTCTGTTAATCCTTCATTTATGTACTTCTGCATATCTTTCATCATATCACGTATATATTTTGCCCGAGTTGTAGGATCAAAAGCTAAGGGTGTTGATTCGGCTTCTGCTGCTGCTGCTTCATAAGAGCGCCGTTCAATAGGAGGCGGATTTGAATTTGGAAAAGACATCTATAAATTATATTAAATATAATTTATAGAATTGTTTCGCACTCTTTTCGTACTAGACGATAGAATGTCAGGAATATCTGGCTCACCTCTTTTACAACCTAGAATTCCTGAAACACTTCCTATTTCTTCCGGAACTTCAGATACTAATAAAAAAATAAATGATGTAAACCTACAAATCCAAACTCTAATTTCTCAATCTCAGGCTAATACTATTTATGACCCTAAACCACCACCTTATCAGTCACACTTAATAACAAAAGAAGCATTTTTAGGAAATAATGGCAATTCTATGTTTTTAGCAACAGCTATAGGTTTAATTATACTTGGAATTGTACTTTTATCCAAAAATAAAAAGTAAAATGAATGAACAGATGAATAGTGAATCAATACAATTAGCACAAGAATTAAAAAAAAGTATAAATTCTGATATTTATAAAACGGGTCCAGAAACCACAAATTCAGAAAATAATAGTGGTCCTGAAAATGATAATATTAAGGAGATTGAGAAAAAATATTTGAGTATTCTTGGTTCTATCTATAAATCAGCGGAGGCTATTCTTTCGGGAAAAAAATATACAATAATTCCTACATTTCCTGAATCTTCTGTCAGGACTCAAGAAATAGCCAGTAAATTTTTTAATCATTTGCGTGATATTGTTTTAAATATTGATGAAGAGGATAAACTTGAATATAAAAATGCTCTGGAAAACTATTTTAGAATTTTTCCATGGATTATACGAAATGAATTGGAATTATCTTAGGATTAATAGGATATGCCATATATAAGACATAGATTTACACGTTCTAGACCAAAGTCTCAGTCAACAAATGAATGTCCCAGGGGGTATCATTTGCGTAAAGCATATACTGTGAAATCAACGGGCAAATATGTACCATCTAGATGTGTTCGCTCAACAACAGTTTATAATGAATCACAAAGAGAATTTCGCAGTCGTCTAGCAGCTCGGTCGCAACAACGTCTGAGACGTTCTGAATCTGCTCAGCGTGCTAAACCTGATGATGTTATGTGTCCGGATGGAATGATTTTACGTAAAGGCTATGTGAGACATTTTAGAAATACAGTAAAAAATCAAGGATATAAACAACATAGACGTGGAAAAACTGTAATTGTTCGTCCCACGGCTACAAATATTTATGTAAAACCAGGATGTATAAAAAATCGTGGTTTATCTGGTAAAGGTGTAGAACCTGGCTCAAGATCTATATCTCCATTGCGTCAGGGTGAATTGGCTAAACATGGATATTCCACTAAAGTAAATACTACCCAAAGACGCAGTAGCCTCCGTTCAGCAATAAAAGAGTTCGGTCCACTGGGAGTTTTCCGAAAACTGAATGCAGTTGCAAAACTTTCTACACGCACTGCTCCAAAATCTTCGGCTTTATTTGCCAAGGATCGCAATTGGATACGCAGACACTATAGTCTTAAAGCATTTTAGCATTAATTTATAACTTGATTCGCAGTGTAGTATTCTTAAAATTATTAAATTTATTACTAATTATATGAATTCCGCGAATCTTGGATTATTTACCTTTTCATCCGAACAAAGTAGGGTTTAATACAACTAGAATGGAAAATATAAAAGGACTTTATAAAAATTTAGAAAATGGAACCCAATTATGGGACGTTTCAAATGCTATTATGGTTATACTCCTATGGATTCTTATTGTCTATCTAATAATTATTGGACTATCTCAATTAGCATCCTACAAAAAAGTTAAAGATAATTGGGAACAGTACCGATGTAGTCCAAGTATAATACCATTTGCTTCGTTCTATGGTTTTAATGCCACCGATAATTTTAATTTCTGTCTTGGAAAAATATTTAATACTCACGCCAGTCCTGCAGTATCGTCATTTACATCAATGTTTGGTTCTCTTGCTAGTGTTCTTACTATATTAATTTCAAGTTTAAACAGCATGCGTTTAGCAGTTGGAACATTGGGAGGCGGTATAAATGTTATTTTTCAAGAATTTGCCGATCGCATTCGCGGTATGTTTATGGCTCTCCGAGTTTCATCAATACGAATTAAAAATTTAATGACTAGACTCTACACCACATTTTTTTCAATAATTTATATTGCTCTTTCGGCCATAACTGGTGTACAAAATTTTGGAAACACTGTTCTATTTCGTTTTTTAGATACTTTTTGTTTTGCTCCTGAGACTAAGATTCATGTCAAAGGTAAAGGATTTGTAGAGTGTAAAAATATTTCTATTGGAGATATACTTTTACCTGGTAATGAACGTATAACAAGCACATTTAAATTTATAAGTGATGGTCAACCAATGGTAGAGTTACCTAGAAAAGATGGTTCTTTAAGTCCAATCATTGTATCAACAAATCATTATATTATACATAATAATCATCCGTTGCGAGCAGAAATCCATCCTGATGCTCGTCCAATTTCTCCTTGGAATGGAGGTGTTGATAGACCATTGATATGTTTTAATACTGATAAGCATACTATAACATTTGGAGGATATACATTTATGGATTATGATGAAACTTCGCTTGGTGACCATGAAACAATGGTAAATCTTCAGGAACAAGTTAATGGCAGTGGCAGTGGCAGTGGCATCCATAAATTTCTACCTGATGAATATTCACCCGCTATTGATCCAGAAACAAGAATAATTCTTCAGGACGGTCGTAGATTTCCAGCGGCTAATATCATTTTAGGCGATAATCTCTCAACAGGTAGTCAAATAGTAGGTGTTATAACAAAAGAAATTAATGAGATTTCACAGACACCATCAGGAAAAATAATTGGATCAGCAACCCTTGTATGGGATAGTTGGTCACAATCATGGAAACGTGCTAAAGAACTCTGGGGATTTCAAAGACTTGGTGAACCAAAAGTCTTCAGAAGTTTTATCTGCACCCCCAATTCCCAATTAGAACTTGCTACAGATCCTCCAATAAGAATACGTGATTATTTAGAAGTTTGCTCCCCGGATTCAGAGAAAGCCTATAAAAATGCTTTAGAACAAAAAACAGAGTCTATTTATAAAGAAATAATTGTGATTTAAATATTGTAGGATAGCTACCTACAGTTAGCAGATGCTTATATGGCCTTTTTTAGCTCTAACATTTTTATTATTATTTAGCCTAGGATATTTAGTATTTAGTCTTGAAAAATCAGCAATTATTAAAAACTGGGATAAAAGACGATGTGAATTGGCAGTAATGGCTACCTCATCCTATTTTAAACCACATACTGATCCTCGCTCAGATACGCAATTTTCAATTGATAATTTCTCATTCTGTACAGGTCAACTTGTAGAAAAAGCCACAGCGCTCATTTTTAGTCCTTTTATTGGTCTTTTTGGAGCAACTGCTAGTTCAGCTGGAATTATTTCTCAGGGGATTGATATTATACGAACAATTTTAAATAAAATCAAACAACAATTTGAAGAATTCATGGATCCACTTTATCGTAAATATGTGGCAACTTCTTATTCTATTTTTAGTATTTTCCAGCATTTTAGAGCAGCATTTGAGAGAACAAATGCTATAGTTCTTGGTATGCTCTTTGCATCCCTATCAGTAATTCGCGGAATGTTGAATATGAAAGATTTTGTAGTTAAAATTGTGCTAATAATTCTTGGGATAATGGTAGCTGCTATTATAATACTTTTCTTCGTACTATTTCCCTTTATACCTATAATTATTTTACCTACGATTGCAGCTATTGAAGTTGCTGTAGGATCTGGGGCAGTATCAGGAATGCGCGATGCTTTTTGTTTAGCGCCTGGTACGAAAGTAAAACTTTCTGATGGTGTTTGGAAATATATTGAAAATATTAAGCCAGGCGATGGTGATGGATTTGTGGAAGCAGTTATTGAAATGAATGGAGAAGGAGTTTATTTATGGAATATTGAAGGAGTTTTAGTAAGTTCATATCATATTGTTTGGGATGAACATATGGCTAGATGGACGTTTGCCAAAGATCATTGTAAAGCATTTCAAACATTCTATAGCTATAAAAAACTCTATTGTTTAGTAACAAAAACACGAACAATTACTGTATCCGGATTAAAAGATGATAAGCAAATTATTGTCAGGGATTGGGAGGAGTTGGAGGAATCCGATGAGAATGGCAATAGTCTTTATCAAAACAGAGTGGAAAATATTCTTAACTCAAAATATGCTGATTCAAATCAAATAAATAATTCCAATGCTCCATTAATATTTAAGAATTTAACCGAACTTTACTATAAAATATCAGGAAAACTTGTTAAAATAACAAATATTAGTATTGAAAATACTCACTATGAAATTGGATCAAAAATAAACGAAAATGACAGAATTTGTGGAAAGTTTAAACTAGCAAAATCACCAGAATATTTATGGGTTCATAAAAATAAAGGTATTCAAAAATACAGCATGTCAGAATACATTAATAATTCTTGGAATTATTTGATGAAAAATACGCCTATTACAGAATCTGGACAGTTATATATATACAATTCCGAGGGAGAACTCACGTATATTATACAGGATTTTACTGAAGTTGGTGTAGAAAAAATAAGTAGTACATATGATTTTATTTTATCAAGATTAAATCAATACGGGAATTATAATCATAGGAATACTTTTAATCTTTATAGCAAATTTTAATCTGAACAGTTATATTTATATAATTCCTGGGGGGCGTTGGCACATATGATTTTATTTTTATACAGATTAAATTCTAAGGTTCCATAAAAATTAACAAAAAGTCTATAGAGTGTTAGAATGAATACGGGATTCCTAATTACAGGACTACTTTTACTTTTAGTTGCAAATATTTTAATGGTATATTCTTCGTATCAACCTGTGATGGGCGAGGGTTTTGCCAACTATTTTCTTGAAAATGCAGGAGGTGCCAAAAAATCTTATAGTCCTATTGGTCCCTTTGATGCCGTCAGCCTGAAACCTGAAAGTGCCGAAACTGAGTTTAGATATGTTCGCCCCAATGAACCTCTAATTGGCCCTGAAGTTGTTCCAGGCCCTGATAATCTTTTTTACCTGAAAAATAACCAGGCAAAACCTGAGTGCTGTTCATCATCCTATTCATCGGATATGGGCTGTGTCTGCACAACTCCAGCGCAAAGACGTTTCATTAATGAGCGAGGTGGTAATCGTACGGCAGAAGAGACTTTTTAAATAATATAGTTATCTGTCCACTCCTACAACTCTAACTCTCCTAATTAATAAAAATTAATAATACATAATACTTTTTCTAAAATAAGTATTATTAATTATCAATCTTATAAGTTATGATTGTGCAGTAACTTAATATTTAGTATTAAATATAAAAACACCTAAAACCCCTAAAAATCTATAGTATTAATCATTATTTACAATTAAATTATAGGGATACACTATGTCAAGTAGTACAAATATAATTCCAACAATAAATTTTGGAAATTCACAAAATCCACTAGCTTCATCAGCAAACGCTATTTCAGAGTCAATAATTGAACCTATAAATAATTCTCTGAATGCATCAATTGAATCAAATCAAGGATTTGGAGGACTCTTGGTCTACATGCCAATAATAGTTGTATTGGCAGCCATTACTGTTTTAGTTATTTTATATTCAATATTCTCTGTATCAATAAACAATTTTTTCAAACAATCATGGGAAAAAATCAAAGATTCTCTTGGACTTAATACCCAATCTCAGCCCCAGTTTCCACCTCTACCACCACCACAATCTCCTACGGCTGAGCAACAAATGACAGGTGAAACACCAGGGAATATTGCTGCACATGTATCTCAGTTACCATCTATACCATTAATGAATCAAAAGCAGGTATTCAATGTAGCAAAAAATGTCTATACGTATGATGATGCCGCGCCTCTATGTAGAGCATTGGGAGCTGAATTAGCTACATATGAACAAGTAAAAGAAGCATGGAAACAGGGGGCAGATTGGTGTAACTATGGCTGGGTAGAAGGGCAAGCAGCTGTATATCCTACTCAACAGCAAACTTATGATAAACTTCAGCAGGGACCTGAAGAGCAGAGAAATGCCTGTGGCAGAGTGGGAGTAAATGGAGGATATTTTGATAATCCAGGACTACGATTTGGCGTAAATTGCTATGGAATCAAGCCTATTCAGAAAAATCATGATAAGGAAATAATTGCTCAGGGTATAAACTCTCCACAATCACCTGAAGCATTAATTTTTGATAAAAAGATGAAAAAATACCAGGCACAAGCTGATACAATTGGTATTTTACCATTTAAGGAAGGAACATGGTCTGTTTAGACCATTAAAATAATTTCTCTATGGGTACTGATTATTATTTATATAGTCGGATACATATGGATCAACATCAACTCGTATGATTGATTCAGATTTTTCTATTCCAGCTGCTGCTCCAGCTCCAGCTCCAGCTCCTATTCCTGAATTGAAAAAATGACTGAGACCACTGGAATGTTCAAGATTTATGTGTCCTAACATAAATCCTGGCAGTGTTTCCCAAAATATACGACCAAAATCTGATAAATTTGGTGAGAAATGACCAAAAGCACATGTATTTTTAATATTATTCCAAAATTCATCTGGGAATAGTTTTAAATCAAGATATTCAAGTATGTCTAAATTTCGTGGTTCATAAATACTGTTTAAACTGTGAGATTTCCAAAGATATGGATGATTTTTACTCTTATTAAAAGCTATCCACATCCAGAAATACACATTTAGCGCACGTTCAGTCATATTATTAATATCATCATAAATCATTATTATTTTTTTATTACGTATTTTTGGTATAATGATTGATTTAAAGATGTAGCTAAAATAATCTTTTACTGAAAGAAACTCACCATCTTCAGCATCACTGTTTGTTAGCATATTACTATTTATCCAAGTATGCCATTGAGTTTCCATTTAGTGCTGCTACTGCAACAACTTAATTAAGAAAATAATTCTAATATATTTACTTTATAATTTTTTAGGCTCAATCTAATAATCTTAGACCATCGCAAACTTCATTTCTCTATATGGAAGTCCTATATATATCGTAATCTTTTTGAACTAGTCATTCCACGATTTTCTCGTACGTAGTCTAATATTTCTCTAGTTTGGTCTGATTGTTTTTTGGAAAGGAAATAGTTATGTAAAAGATCTTCAAGTTTGAGCATTGTTAGCGGTGACGGTTGTCTTTCGTCAACAATACTAATTTTACCACCATTTACCTGAATAACAGCATTTTCCATTTTTTGTTTCTGTAAATTTTCTTGAATCTGTGATTCATATTCTGAACGAACTTTTCGTGCATTCAGTGTTTGTTTGTAAAAACTGGATGCTAAATCATCGTAGTGTATCCAATTTTTTACTAATGTGGCAAAATTTAAGGCCGGTTGCTGTTGAATAGCATTTTGATTTGTAGGTGGTACGGAAGACATGTTACTACAATAAACTAAATATCTTGACGAAAACAAAACGGGCACACTTTGGTATTTCTTACTGAATCCCAACTATGGGTTTTCATAATTAGAAAAATCATACTTGAAGCAATAAATAAAAAAAGTCCAGCAAATACACTTACACCAACTAAAATATACGGAAATATTCTTGAAAAAATATATTTTATAAATGGATCGATCAAAAAAAGCTGTATATATTCTTTATTTTGAGACGTTTGGAGCGCCATCGCCGTTTTTTCAATAGATTTTTTCATTATCTCACTGAGACGTTCTTTTTGATTTTGAACACCTGTATTCATACTCTATGAAACTTTCTATTAATACATAATTGATACGCGTCTACGTAAATAACACATTGTTCAAAAATATACATAGGACATGTCTATAACAGCCAAACCTGAACTTGTAAAGGATAGTGGTAAAATATCCTATATTTTTAAATTTCTAGCTAATTCTAATATTAAATATACAGTTATTTTGACAGATCTGGATTTATCTAAAACTAGTGCAGGTTCTGATTTAGTTTCCGTTCCTGAAAATGTGTTAAAAAAAACACTCGGAAAAAATGAAAATAAAAGTATATTTCATGAATTTCTTCAAAAATTCATTGACGAAACTAGTCAGTATTTTAGTAAAAAATATACAGTTGATACATTTCTTAAAATTTTAAATAATTCTATTAAAAATAAACATGAAGAAAGTATTGTAAATGCTGATTACAAAATACAGGATACATTAACTTTTTCTCCAGATTCTATGATATTTATGAATCAAAATATCAATTTAGTATGGACTTTAGAGCATAAAATAGCTCATAAAAATATACTTATTACACTTCCGGATATAAAAGAGTCTAATGATTCTGGTGAACTTTTAGAAATTAATGATATTAATGATTTAAATGAATATTCTGATAATTTTGAAATGCCATATGAGCAATTATCTCGTGAGGTAGCATTATCAAAAGTACGTGAGGCAAGATTAAAGGCCAAATTAGCATATGTTCAGGCTCAAATATCTACGGATAACTATTTAAAAAAGTACGGAGGACGGTCAGACGAATTTGAGGACAGTGATTTTGATGAGGAAGAGGATGATAAATCCATAGAGACTAATGAATAATAATAATGATATTTTCTTGCCTTTCTCTTTTACTTTATTTACAAAATCTTTGAATTCTTTATTTATCCAGAATTGGCAAATACCTATCTATTGATCCAAATTCATAAGTCAGAAGAATGGTTACGAGTGCGCCATCTTTTTAGATAGGTATTACAGATATTCAGATGAATAGTGTGATTCTGACCGCTTTGGTCGTACTTGTAGTTCTGTTTATCGTCTATCAATACGATAACTCACTTTTTGGCTTACTTGGACACAGAGAACGTTTTGAAAATATGATGATGCCACCCTCAATGGGGCCTGTAAATACTGCCAGGGACAGAAATAATACACCTGTTGGTCCTGGTGCTGTAAATGGACCCATGAATGCTGAGCAAAATATGAGCGCTCCAATGGTAAGTCAGGCTAATCCTAATCAGATGCCTGTTGCTAAACAAGAGGAGGGATTTGCTGATCTAAGCACATATGAAGGCCCAGCTAATTTTGGAACAGCCGAGGCACCTGCTGGATGCTACCCACGTGATCAACTAATGCCAAGTGAACTATTACCAAAGGACATGAATTCAATTTGGGCTCAACAGAATCCAATGGGTACGGGCTCATTAAAAGGCAAAAACTTCCTTAGTGCTGGAGCACTCATTGGTGTAAATACAGTTGGACAATCATTACGTAATGCTAATCGTCAATTACGCAGCGAACCACCCAATCCTCAAGTGCCTGTTAGTATCTTCAATCAGAGCACTATCACACCTGATATCTCTCATCGCCCTCTTGAGATTGGTGCATAAGGGGCAAACATTTCAAAATGTTTATCGGTCTAAAACAATATTATCATAGAATATTAAAGTTTACCTAAAAACCTTAATGTTTTATCAGGAGAGAACTTGACCTTAATCATGTCAGATATTTTATCAAAAACTCAGGAATGGGTTTCAAATATATTTTCATCCAAATTTCCAACTGTAAATATTGTATCAAAAGTAGACGGCAAAATCTATAAAGTTCGCGACCTTCCTGATAAACAGGGTGCAGCAGATTTACTTGCCCGTGTTCGCCTTAGGCTCATGACACTATGTGATCGTCTTGAACAAAAATATCCTGACAAGAACCAAATAAAACAAATGAAAAAAAATTTTCGTCCTGACCCGTTGAGATTTTTAGAAGCAACACCAGAGGCCTCCTCCACATCCTATTCAGTTAATAAAGGAGAATCAATTCATCTCTGTCTAAGGCAACGCTCAGGAGCCGATGAATCCCTTGTACCTGAAGATACCATCATGTTTGTAGCACTTCATGAATTAGCACATGTGTGTACTGTTTCTATTGGTCATACACCCGAATTTTGGAACAATTTTGGATGGCTATTACAAGAAGCTGAGGCATTAAATTTATACACAAGACAGAATTTTCAGGCACATCCTGTATCATATTGCGGAATTTACATAACAGATAGCCCTACTTACGATCCATCAAAAGATGGAACTGATTTATCTGTTGGTGGAATATTTCTATCCAAAAAATAAATCTTTAAACACCAAAAAAATAGCTCACATTCAAACATCCCAAATCCCACACCCCCTCACACTATTTTGCTTGGGCACTTAACTTTATTATGTATTCTCTGCTAGGTATTGAGTTCAAAAATCTAGCACCTCTAGTACTGAATTTTGGAACTCTGTAGAATTTTGATATTGCACATGATAGTCTAAAAAACAATAATAACAAAGGAAAAATAGGACAAGAATGGCTTCAGCTGCCTTAGGGCCATCAGTGGTATCAAATATATTAGAAAATTCTGCTTCCCTAGATATTGGGATAAATAGAATAATCCATCCGAGAGTCATAAGAGATTTAACAGATGGTCTTCTTCCGGTTCAGGTAAAAATATTGTCAGGTTTTTCATCTGGAATACCTATCTTTAATGATATTGAACTAACTGTTTATCCTTTTGATTCAATTGATAATATAAAAGGCCAAATTTTTCAGGAATTAACATCTAGACTAACAAATGAAGAATCAGCATATTATCTGCCCAAATTTCTATTTTTAGCTCAACCAATTGGTGAAACAGCATCAGGAGATTTACAATCAACCTCTAATTACAAAACTCTGGACTATTTATGGTTTCCATCAGGAACGGCCGATGAAAAACTGTATATTAAAACGATTATTAGCCCGCTTTCCTCATTATCAAAAATTTCAGCAAGATTCAGAACACCTGATGGCTCTTTTCCATCATTATCTTTAACAATGCGCAATCGGACAAATGTTGAGGAAATATTTGGAATAGGCGAACGTGTTGAGCAAATTCCTGTATTACATTGTTTCCCTCTAAAATCATTATTAAAAGGATGGATACGACCTGACGAAATTTCAGAAACAGATTGGAATGGTCGTTTTCGTCCCTACTATCCATCCTTAACCAATTCAGGTTCTAGAAAACCCACTGGAGAAGACCTGCGCTTTGTATCAACTTTTCGTAAATTTACAAAAACACGTCAGGTAGGTCTTGAGAGTATTCAAGAATTAATTTCTCTGCCAAAGCCTTTATTAAGAGTGGATGGAGTAAAACTTCTTCGTATCGTTTGGCCAGGTCGTGTTCCAGGATTTGAAGGAAATGAGAGCCTTTTCTATCGTCTGCGGGTAACAAACAATAGACCTTATATGCGATTAATACCAGCTCAGGGCACTGCTGTGTCAAAAATACATGTTGAAGGCATTCTACCAATCCCAACTTTATCAGATCCTGAGCTATTAGTCCAATGGGCAAAAGAGATGGCGCCTAAGAGTGATAGTGATTTTTTATATATTAAATATCTACATCGCGAGGCAATCGGTTCACTACCAGCTATTTATGGAACCATACGTATTTTTGAAGATGGTTCTGCAGATTTAAGCGTTATTCCGCCAAAAAAAATACGTAAACTGGAATTGGAATATGACTTTTCGGATTTTGGTGGAATTATGAGAACAGCACTTGATAATTTTCCACCCGAAATCAATCGCGTAAACTATAAATTAGCTGATTTATCTCTTATTTTAAATACAACTCTTTCATCGGATACTCCGCGTTTTTCTGCTGCAAAAATACGAAATCGCCTGATAAGATTTCAACCATTTTTCCAGGAAATAAAGCCACTGGGAGATAGTAGTCCTTTGATTGCTATTCGGTACAAGGCGGTTTCACAATTTTTGAACGAAGATAGAATCGGTTCTTTCCTGACACAGCTCGCTACCCGTCTAATACTTCAGGGAGAGGGACTTACCACAGAATTAATAAGAAGTGTACAAACTGAATTTGAATTAACTGATGAGGAAGCTAAACAGTCTGTTGCAAAATGGTTTGAAAATAGGGGGGCATTTACAATTGCTGATCCAGATGAAAGTGATTTTGTTGAATCCTATAATCCTGGTATTGATATATATATATTTTCTCAGCATCCTTACTATACATTTCATCTTCATCGTGTAGATTCCTATGAATCTTACGAGCGAATTTATACATTGTTAAGTACACTTTTTTTGGAGGACGACGAATATTATCAAAATAGTTCCGAAAAAGCTGCTCAACCTATTTCTGAAGCACCGAGTGTTTCTGATACAAATGAAATTATAGTTCAGACAGAACAAATACAGACGGAATCAGCTGCCATGGGTATTCCTGAACCATTAGCAATTCCTCAGGCGCCTATTATTCCCGATGGAAATATAACTACGAGTGAACTAATTAGAAACAATGTGGGTGAAACAGCAAATACTGGTACTGATTATTTAATGGATTTTTTAATGACAAATACAAATATTCCTAATGGGGAATCAGCAAGTGCTAGTAATTTTGCTGAACCTTCTATTGCTCTTAATACAAATCCAGTTCAGGATCTTGAGGGACCAGCAACACCTGCCCCTAGGGTACCAAATTATACTGCTGCGCCTATGGCTGTTCCAGCTCCTGCCCCAGCTCCAGCTTTATCTCCAGCTCCAGTTCCTGCCCCTGCCCCAGCCCCTGCCCCTGC
>Ga0214917_10002014_pt1 | contig 25382 bp, 19 predicted proteins | sample LL_1208_BB_MetaG_FD_177983 | JGI IMG/M metagenome (GOLD analysis project Ga0214917, IMG submission 177983) | Freshwater microbial communities from Lake Lanier, Atlanta, Georgia, United States - LL_1208_BB | ecosystem: Environmental > Aquatic > Freshwater > Lake | place: USA: Georgia | collected...
TCAGCAGTAATTGGTTTTACACCACCAGCAGGAATAGCACAAGGAACAACTTTTATTTTATTAGCAAATGGAATAACTTATGGAACAGCAATGTATACAGCAAGTAGTATAACAGCAACTAATTTAATAGCAAATACATTATATTCATTTACAATAAAAGCTGTAAATGAAAATGGTACATCTATAGCATCCACAGCTTTATCAGTAACAACAGCATTAGATCCACCAACAATAGGTGTTGCAAGTGAAGTATCAAGTACAACAGCAAAAATATCATTTACTGGTCCAACTGGATCTGCATCTAAAACCACATATAGTGCAATAGCAAACAATGTATCATATGGTACAGCAGCATTTCCAGCAACAACAATATCATTATCAAAATTAACAGCCAATACACCATATTCATTTGTATTAAAAACAATAAATGCAAATGGAACAAGTGATGCATCATCTACATTAAATATAACAACAGCATTAGCATCACCAACTATGGGAACTGTAACTTCAAAAACAAGTACAACAGTAACAATAGGTTTTACATCATCAACAGGTGCGAGTGAAGATACAGTATATAAAGCATATGTGGGAACAACATATTATACAGAAATAACAAATGGATCAACGAGTAGTACATCAAAATCAATAACAATAACAAATTTAACACCAAATACAACATATGCATTTATATTATATGCAGTAAATAGTAATGGAACATCATCAGCATCATCAGTATTAACAGTTATAATGCCAACATCCGCCCCAACAATAGGAACAGCAAGTTCAGTAACAAGTTCAACAGCATCAATATCATTAACTGCTCCAGTAGAAGCAGGAACAGGAACAATATATGATGCATATGCAAATGGTGTAAAATATGGTTCAGGTGTATATCCAGCAACAACAGTATCATTAACAGGATTAACAGCCAATACACAATATGTATTTACAATAAATGCGGTAAATAAGAACGGAACAAGTGATTCTTCATCAACATTAAGTATGACAACAGCATTAGCAGCACCAACAATAACAGCAGTAAATACTGTAAGAGGAACAACAGGTACAGTAGTTTTTACAGAACCAGTAGGTGCATCAGAAGGAACAACATATAGTGTAATAGTAGGCACAGTAACATATGGAACAGCAAGTTATCCAGCAACATCAGTAAATATAAGTGGATTAAAAGAAAATACAACATATGCATTAACAATGAAAGCGACAAATAGCAATGGAACGAGTGCAGCATCATCTGCATTCAGTATGAAAACAGCACTAGCAGCACCAAAATTAGGAGCATCAAGTGCAATAACAGCCACCAGTGCAACATTAGCATTTACAGCACCAGTAGGAGCAGCAGCAGGAACTACATATAATGTATTATCAGATGGAATAAGTTATGGAACAGCAGTATTTGGAGCGAAAACAATAAATATAAGCGGATTAACAACGAAAACGACTTATGCATTTAGTATGACAGCAACAAATACAAACGGAACAAGTAATGAATCAACAACTGTAACTATAACAACAATATAAAATATAAAATATAAAATATAAAATATAACAACAATATAAAATATAAAATATAAAATATAACAACAATATAATAATATTTTTCTTATCAGCCAATAATATAAAATAATAGTTTATTATTTTATATATATGTCAACAATAACATCAAATACTGAAATTAATTCAACAAATTTCAGTGGTTATACATGGCCGGTAACAATTAATGCGAATGTTACGGTAACTTTTGGCAGCGATTTAACTTTAACAAGTACAAATCATTATTTTATTATGGGTGGAGCCAATGTTGTAATTAATGGTAATAATTACAATGTTTCTCTTACAGTTGATAATTATCTTGGTTTAATAAAAAATGGAGCAATGTTACTAACTTCAACAGCATACCAAAATATTACTATTAAAAATATTAATATGTCGGCAACAGTTTATTTACCACAATACACTGGTCCATTTTGTCAACAAGCTGCAAGATATCTTACTTATATTAATTGTAGTTTTACAGGTTATTCTTTAACAAATTTTCCAACCGATGGTTCTAAATGGTTTAGTAGTGGTTTTCTTAGTTCATATGTAAGATATTGTGCACTTAATAATTGTAGATATATTGGAGATATTGCTATAAATTGTTTTGGTTTAATAGGTTCTGGTGCAAATAATTGTTTAATATTAAATTCATACGTGACAGGTTATGCAACATCGTTTACTTCTCTTTTACTAGGTGGGAATGCAACTAATTGTGTAGTATTAAATTCTTATTTTAATGGAACAGTCACGGAAAATATTTTCGGCAAAACAATTAATTTAATTGGAGATAGTCAAATAGGATGTTCAATAAAAAATTGTTATGTTTATTATAGTAGTACTTCAACAGATACTGTAAGTATATCAACAGATACTTCATGTTTTACAAATTGTTATTCAGTAAAAAATACATGGTCATCTACTGATGCAACTTCAAATTTATTAGATTCGTATAATTATGTATTAGATTATTCTAATGTATGGAATAAAACAACAACACCATGGTCTTTAAATACACCATCAGAAGATGTATTTTCTACATTACAAATTATTAGATCAAATACTAATTTAACTAATACAACTTCGTATTCATGGCCATTATATATTACATCAGGAGTAACATTAACAATTTTTAATGATTTAACATTCACTAGTTCTAATCAATATATTGTAATTAGTAGCAATGATGTTACTATTGCAGGTAGTAATAATACTATTACTATTAGTGGCATTACAAATTATCCTGGTTTAATTAAAAATGGTTCATCATCATCAATTGGTTATTCAAATTGTACAATTAATAGACTTACTATAGCTACATCAAATAATTCAACTTTATTACAAGGTGCAGGTTGGTTAACACAATCATATTTTGGTAATACTACATCATTTTCTAACATCATTAAATGTATTGCTAGTGGAGAGATAACAGGTTATGAAACTGGTGATAATTATTGTGGTGGTATAGTAGGATCGTATGCAAGATTTATTAATATAGTAAATTCTTATACAACTGGATCAATCGGAACAAATGCAGGTGGTATTATTGGTTCTAATACATTAAATAATATTAATATAATAAATTGTTATACAATTGGTTCAATTGGAACAAATGCCGGTGGTATAATATCAAAAGATGGTGTCAATACAGATGCATCAACAATAAATATAGTAAATTGTTATTCAAGTGGTTCACTAGGAACAAATGCAGGTGGAATAAATGGATTATCAAGTACAAGTACAAATACAAATTGTTATTCTTCAAATGGTTCATGGTCTAATACAAATAATCTAGTTCAAAATTTAACATATAATGGTGTAACATATAGTGAAATATGGAATCAATATCAAACACCTTGGTTACTAAATGCATATAAATACAATACAAATACATTAACTAACGACATAACAATAACGAGTGAATTTATAGATGAATTAAAATGGCCAGTAACAGTTGTTGCAGGTGTAACAGTAACTTTTGGAAGTAATTTCACATTAACAAAAACAAATCAATATTTTATAATAGGTGGTAATAATGTTACAATTGATGGTAATAATTATACAGTAAATGTAAGTAGTATAATATTAACTACAACTTTTGGAGCATCTGGACCAGTAGATGATGGTTTTAGTGGTTTAGTAAGAAATGGTTATTATAGAGAAACAAGAACTTTTAATCCACCACCCACGCCACCAACTATAACATATACCATGACAAATACACCTTATAATAATGCACTTGTAAAAAATATTAGTGTAGTAGGAAATACAAATTTTAATTACAGACCTGGAAATTTTGGTGGTTATATATGTCAACAATATTTTGGTAAAAATACAACTGGATGTGTTATTCAAAATTGTAATGCTACAGGTTGGTCATCAACTAGTTATATTGTTGGTGGAAATTGTGAAAATCTTACAGTAATTGGATGTTATGGTATTGGTGGTATTTCAAATGGTGGTATTTTTGGCAATGGTTGTGTAAATTGCACAGCTATAAGTTGTTATACAACTGGACGAATTGGTGATGGTATGGGCGGTGGTGGTATTTTTGGTTATTCAACTAATTGTAAAGCTATTAATTGTTATTCTAGTGGAACTATTAATAGTGGCGGTGCAGGTATATTTTACGGTAATAATTTTAATAAACCAGTAAATCCTATAGCAATTAATTGTTATTCTACTGGTAAGGCGGATACATCTACAGGTACATACTATGGTATCATGGGTATTAATACAGGAGGTATATCTATAAATTGTTATGCATCAGGTACAGGTATTAGTCAAATAGGTGGTACTCTTACAAATTGTTATTTAAGTAGTACATGGTCAGATACTGATGCAGCATCAAATTTAGTAAATACATTAACATATGACAGTTATTCTTATTCAAGCATCTGGAATAATCCTGGAACAAATACTGCATGGACATTAAATACATTAAATAGATCAGCGGTATCTAGTATTTTACCTGCTCCAACAATAGGAACAGCAAGTTCAGTAACATCATCATCTGCATCAATAAGTTTCACAGCACCAACAGGAGCAGCATCTGGAACAACATACTCTGCCAAAGCAGGTGGTGTTGAATATGGAACAGCAAGTTACCCAGCTACAAGTATATCAGTAACAGGATTAAGTGCAAGTACAACTTATTCATTTACAATAACCGCAACTAACACAGCAGGAACATCAGATGCATCAAGTTCATTATCAGTAACAACATTATTAAGTGCTCCAACAATAGGAACAGCAAGTTCAGTAACATCATCATCAGCATCAATAAGTTTCACAGCACCAACAGGAGCAGCATCTGGAACAACATACTCTGCTAAAGCAGGTGGTGTTGAATATGGAACAGCAAGTTATCCAGCTACAAGTATATCAGTAACAGGATTAAGTGCAAGTACAACTTATTCATTTACAATAACCGCAACAAACACAGCAGGAACATCAAATGCATCAAGTTCATTATCAGTAACAACAAGTGGATCTTCAGGAGCACCAATAATAGGAACAGCAACTTCAATAACATTAACATCTGCATCAATAAGTTTTACAGCACCAGAAACTGCATCTACAGGAACAACATATAATGCAATTGCAGGAGGAGTAACATATGGAACAGCAAGTTATCCAGATACAAGTATATCTGTAACAGGATTAACTACAGGATCAACATATTCTTTTACAATAAATGCAACAACTAATGGTATTACATCAGATCCATCAAGTTCATTATCAGTAACAACATTATTAGGTGCTCCAACAATAGGAACAGCAAGTTCAATAACATCATCAACTGCATCAATAAGTTTTACAGCACCAACAGGAGCAGCAGAAGGAACAACATATATAGCAAAAGCAGATGGTGTAACATATGGAACTGCAAGTTATTCCGCTACAAGTATATCACTTACTGGATTAAGTGGTAATACAAATTATTCATTTACAATAACAGCAACAAATGCTGGTGGAGTTTCAGATGCTTCTAGTTCGTTATCTATAACAACAGCTTTAGCAGCACCAACAATAGGTACATTTACTAATGTATCAACAACAGCAGCAACATTAGGTTTTACAGCACCAACAGGAGCAGTATCTGGAACAACATACTCTGCTAAAGCAGGTGGTGTTCAATATGGAACAGCAAGTTATCCTGCAACAAGTATATCAGTAACAGGTTTAAGTGCAAATACAACTTATTCATTTACAGTAACCGCAACTAATACAGTAGGAACATCAGATGCATCAAGTTCATTATCAGTAACAACAGCATTAAGTGCACCAGTTATTGAAAATACAAGTACAACAACGACAACAACAGCTACAGTTCAATTTACTGCACCAACAGGAGCAGCAACAGGAACAAGTTACAGATTAACAAAGAATGGTATTGTATACGGTAGTGTTGATTATCCAGCTACATCAATAAATGTTACTAGTTTAACATCAGGAGAATCATATTTATTTGCATTACAGGCAATAAATAGTAATGGTACATCTGATTTATCAAATACAACAACATTAACAACAATATTAAATTCTCCTACAGATTGTACTGCAAGTGCAGTTGTAGATACAAGTGCTACAATTACATTTACACCACCAAGTGGAGCATCTGTAACAACAACATATGATGCAATGTTAAGTGGTGTTAGTTATACTAGTATAAGTTATCCAGCAACTAGTTTTTCATTAACAGGATTAACATCAAATACCTCATATTCATTTGTATTAACAGCTACAAATTTAGGTGGAACAAGTGCAAATTCAACTACTATAACATTTAATACAACATTAAGTGCACCAACAAATCTTGTATTAAATTCGATAGGATTAACAACAGCAAATATATCATTTACAGTACCTGATAGAGCATCAACAGGAACAACATATGCACTAACAGCAAATAATGTATCATATGGAACAATATCACATCCATCAAGTACATTTTCATTAACTGGTTTAGTATCCGGATCAACATATCCATTTATAATAAAAGCAACAAACATAAATGGAACATCTCCAGCATCAAGTATATTATCAGTTACAACATTATTAAATCCACCAACAATAAATTCAACGAATGCAATTGCAAGTTATACTGCAACATTATTATTTACACCACCATCAGGTGCAGCAACAGGAACAACATACAATGCAATATCAAATGGTACTGTATATGGAACAGCAAGTTATCCATCATCTGTAATACAAGTATCAGGATTATCAGCATTAACATCTTATTCATTTAGAATGGTTGCAATAAATGCAGGTGGAACATCAAATACATCATCTTCAATATCATTTACAACAGCAATAGCACCACCAACAATTACAAATACAAGTTCAATAACAACAACAACAGCAGTAGTAACATTTACTGCACCAGCAAGTGCTGGAAATGGAACAACTTATGCAATATCTGCAAATGATGTTGTATATGGTACTGCAAGTTATCCAGCAACAACAATATCTTTAAGTAATTTATTATCTGGTAGCACATATTCATTTAGTATCAAAGCAACAAATTTTTCAGGTACAAGTTCACCATCAACATTTACCATATTAACAGTGCCAGGTCCACCAACGATAGGCACTGCAAGTTTAATAACAGGTACAACATTAACTATTGGTTTTACACCACCACCTAGAGTTGGATCAGGTACGACATATGATTTTATTTTAAATAAAGCAGTATATCAATCTGTTAGTTATCCTGCAACATCTATATTAATAACTGGATTAACACCAAGTACATCATATTCATTTACAGTTAAAGCAACTAATAGTAGTGGATCAAGTTCTTCAGTTGGTTCATTAAATACAAAAACTGCATTACCATCACCAACAATAGGTACTGCCACAGTAGTTACAACAACAACTGCCACTGTATCATTTACAGCTCCAACAGGTGCAGCAGCCAAAACAACATATAATATAATTTCCAATAATATAGTTTACGGTACTGCAGTTTATCCAGCAACTGTAATAACTGCAATTGGATTAACAGGTAATACAGTATATTCATTTGTATTAAAAGCAATAAATGATATTGGAACAAGTGATGCATCATCATCAATAAGTGTCACAACAGCTCTAGTAGCTCCAACAATAGGAACTGCAAGTGCAATATCAAGTACAACAGCAGTTATTCAATTTACAGCACCAGAAGGTGTTGGATCAGGAACGGGTGTAAGTTATGGTGTATATGCATCAGGTAAATTATATGGAACTGTAAGTTATCCAGCAACATCAATAACAGCTACAGGTCTAACAGCAAATACTGTATATCCAATAGTATTAAAAGTAACAAATCCAAATGGAACAAGTATAGAATCATCAATATTAAGTATAAAGACAGCATTAGCACCACCAGTTATTGGAGCATCTAGTTTAGTATCAAGTTCAACAGCAGTAGTAGCATTTAAAGCACCAACCGGAGCAGCAGTAGGAACAACATATAATGCCATTGCAGGAGATGTAATATATGGAACAGCAACTTTTCCAGCAACTACAATATCATTATCTGGATTATCAGTAAATACAACTTATTTATTTGTAGTAAAAGCAGTAAATACAAGTGGAACATCAGCTTCTTCATCAGCATTAAGTATAACAACTGCATTAGCAGAACCAGTAATTGGAACTATAAGTAATGTATCAACAACAACAGCAACAATAGGATTTACAGAACCAGAAGGAGCAACTACAAGTACTATTTATACTGTATATTCTGGTATTAAAGTTATTGGCACAGTAACAAGTCCAGCAACATCTATAAATATAACAGGATTAAAAGAAAATACACCATATACATTTATAATGAAAGCAGCAATAGGTACAAGAATATCAAGATCATCATCTTCTATAAATATAACAACCGCATTAGCAGCACCAAAAATAGGAAAAGCAAGTTCAATAACAAATTCATCAGCAGTAATTGGTTTTACACCACCAGCAGGAATAGCACAAGGAACAACTTTTATTTTATTAGCAAATGGAATAACTTATGGAACAGCAATGTATACAGCAAGTAGTATAACAGCAACTAATTTAACAGCAAATACATTATATTCATTTACAATAAAAGCTGTAAATGCAAATGGTACATCTATAGCATCCGCAGCTTTATCAGTAACAACAGCATTAGATCCACCAACAATAGGTGTTGCAAGTGAAGTATCAAGTACAACAGCAAAAATATCATTTACTGGTCCAACTGGATCTGCAACTAAAACCACATATAGTGCAATAGCAAACAATGTATCATATGGTACAGCAGCATATCCAGCAACAACAATATCATTATCAAAATTAACAGCCAATACATCATATTCATTTGTATTAAAATCAACAAATGCAAATGGAACAAGTAATGCATCATCTACATTAAATATAACAACAGCATTAGCAGCACCAATAATAGGAACTGTAACATCAAAAACAAGTACGACAGTAACAATAGGTTTTACAGCATCAGTCGGTGCGAGTGAAGATACAGTATATAAAGCATATGTAGGAACAACATATTATACAGAAATAACAAACGGATCAACAAGTAGTACATCAAAATCAATAACAATAACAAATTTAACACCAAATACAACATATGCATTTATATTATACGCAGTAAATAGTAATGGAACATCATTAGCATCATCAGTATTAACAGTTATAATGCCAACATCCGCCCCAACAATAGGAACAGCAAGTTCAGTAACAAGTTCAACAGCATCAATATCATTAACTGCTCCAGTAGAAGCAGGAACAGGAACAACATATGATGCATATGCAAATGGTGTAAAATATGGTTCAGGTGTATATCCAGCAACAACAGTAGCATTAACAGGATTAACAGCCAATACAGAATATGTATTTACAATAAATGCGGTAAATAAGAACGGAACAAGTAATTCTTCATCAACATTAACTATGAGAACAGCATTAGCAGCACCAACAATAACAGCAGTAACTACGGTAAGAGGAACAACAGGTACAGTAGTTTTTACAGAACCAGTAGGTGCAGCAACAGGAACAACATATAGTGTAATAGTAGGTGCAGTAACATATGGAACAGCAAGTTATCCAGCAACATCAGTAAATATAAGTGGATTAAAAGAAAATACAACATATGCATTAACAATGAAAGCTACAAATAGCAATGGAACGAGTGCATCATCGTCGGCATTCAATATGAAGACAGCACTAGCAGCACCAAAATTAGGAGCATCAAGTGCAATAACAGCCACCAGTGCAACATTAGCATTTACAGCACCAGTAGGAGCAGCAGCAGGAACGACATATAGTGTATTATCAAATGGAACGAGTTATGGAACAGCAGTATTTGGAGCGAAAACAATAAATATAAGCGGATTAATAACTAAAACAACTTATGCATTTAGTATGACAGCAACAAATACAAACGGAACAAGTAACGAATCAACAACTGTAAGTATAACAACAATCTAAAAAGAAAAACATATAATAAATATATAATAAATGATATGGACAAATGAAAATAAAGAATATAATTTTATAGTAGATGAAAAAATAGATACAAACAAGATAAATTTTATAGATAAAATACATGAAAACGATATTTACGAGAAATATAGGATTGAAACGACATTATGTGGTGAATTAATAATATGTAATAATTATAGAGAAAAACAAAAATTTATAAAAGAAATAGTAAAAGAAACATACGAAGAGTATTTAGAAGAATTAAATAATTATAAAATAGAAAAAGACGAATGGATATATAATATAATAGATGGATTAAACGAGCAAGAAGAAATATTATATGAAAATGGTGAATTTATAGTAATACCGAATTATGTATGGAATAAAAAAGAAATAAAAAAAATGCACATATTATGTATAGTGAAGGATAAGAATCTTCGTTCAATACGATCATTAGATTCAAGTCATATTAAATTATTAGAGAGTATAAAAAAAGAGACATTAAAAATAATAAATAAAGAATATAATATATTAGAAAATAAAATAAAAATGTACATACATTATGCACCAAGTACATATCATTTACATATACATTTTGTAAATATAGAAAATACAGATGTTAATTCATCAGTAGAATATTCACATGAATTAGATAGTATTATATACAATTTATCAATAAAAGATGATTATTATAAAAAAGTAATGAATAAGCGTATATAATATTTTTTTTATAAAATTTATATATTTATAAAAAATTATAAATTTTGTAACTGTTAAAGAATCAAAAAATTGAAATAATAATATATTATATTAGAAAAAGAAATATAAAAATGAATGGAATACCAACATACGATGAATATACTAAGATATGTATATCACAACTTGAAGAAATGAAAGCAACAGATATGATATCTATTTTATGTGATAATAATTATTACGAGTTATATATAAAAGATTCATCAAAGATTGATGAAATTATAAAAAATCGAGAAAAAATATTGAAAATATTTTCTGACATAATTACATTTTTTATTGGATTATACATAATTATTAAAATATATAATTATTTTAGTAATAGAAATAAGAAATAGGTATATTTTATTTATTAGTAATAATTCCAGTTGAGTTATTTATTGTTGAATTATTTAAGACATCATCCCAAGACAATTCACCATCATCCCAAACTTCATTATTACTGCTTGGAATAATAAATATATTATTATGATAATGATAAAATAATTTAATATTTTTATGTATGGTTAAATAGAAAGCATTAGTAATATTACTTATTAAGAATAATATAAATAAAATATACATTTATATGTTATTATAATAAGTATTAATTTTTATTTATATTATTTTATATATTCTGCATATAATGTTACAATATTTATAAAATTATATATATAAATTATTTTATTTATTTATATATATATGAATTCAGAGATTGTATACAAAGAAAAGTATTTAAAATACAAATCAAAATATTTGAAACTAAAAGAAGAACAAGAAGAACAAGAAGGTGGATTAGTTACATCAGGATATTATTATGTATTTTACAATAGTGAAGATGAAAATGGTAAGAAATTTAAAGAAGATATAGAAAAAAATAAGATAAAGAACAATGATTATTTTCATAAAATATTTCCGGATGGAAGATATGATTCATTTAATGCAATTTCTATAGCATTACCAACTGCTTTTTATATTAAAAATGGTGATACAAAAATAAGACCATTTGTATTACAAAATTCATATGTAAATACTATATTTGGAATGATATCTACTAACGACATAGTTGCTAATAAACTTGTAGAAGAAATAAAAAAACAAGCAGAAAAAATTTCAAATCCTGAAATAAAAAAAAGATTATTAAATACAGATATAAAACAATTAAGAGAAGTAAGTAAAAATATAGATATAAATTGTGGTTCACCTGTAAAATGTTTTGATATTACATATAATTTTTTATCATCTAATAATTATAGTGAATCCGATATTACAAAATCTGATAAATTAGCAGAAGAAAAAATTAAAATGTTAAGACAACAAAATATTAATGTAAATTCCTATTTAATATTTGGTGCATCTACGATAGGTAATTATTTTATTCATAATAAAGTATTTGATATGGCTGATGGTAAAAAATTTATAGATTTACCATTATCACATCAACTACTTAATAATGCAGACATGCAAACTATAAAAAGTGATATCAAAGGTGGAGATTTAGAAGATTACATGGATGATTTTGAACGTTCTGTTAATAAAAAACTTGATAATCTTTCTGTGAAAAATCCAATAACAGCAGCTGCAATAAGAATGATGTTACCTATTATTAGCTTTTTGTTAGCACCATTATTTATAGTTCTATATATTGGAGGAGGTGCAGCATATATTCTAGTTGGAAATGTTTTATATAGTACTGCATATGGAGCATATGTAGGTGCGACGGCTATACATTCGGGTGCGACGGCTATACATTCAGCAATTACCAACAAATAAAAATAACAAAAAAATATTTTATATTATTTATATATATGAATTCAGAGATTGAATACAAAGAAAAGTATTTGAAATACAAATCAAAATATTTGAAACTAAAAGAAGAACAAGAAGATCAAGAAGGTGGAATAGTTACATCAGGATATTACTATGTATTTTATAATAGTCTAGATGAAAGTAGTAAGAAATTTAAAGAAGATATAGAAACCAGTAAAATAAAGAACAATGATTATTTTTATAATAAATTTCCGGATGGAAGATATAATTCATTTAATAAGATTACAACAGCATTACCACAAGGTTATTATGTTAAAAATGGAGATACAAAAATAAGGCCATTTATATTAGTGAACTCTTTTGTAAATAGAGTATTTGGAATGTTATTTACGAATGAACAAATATTAAATATATTTATAAAAGAATACAGAAAAAAAGCAGATAAAGAAAAAGATCAAACTAAAAAAAATAAATTATTAGAATATGCGAATAAAGATAAAATTATTGAGATATTCAAAAAAATAGATATAAAATGTGATAATAAATGTTTTGATATTAAATATAATTTATTATCATCAAATAATTATAGTAAAGATGATATTACGAAATCTGATAAAATAGCAGAAGAAATTATTAAAAAAATGGAAAAAATGAAAATATATGTAGATTCTTATTTAATATTTGGTGCATCCACAGTAGGTAATTATTTTATTCATAATCAGAAAATTAATAAACTACCTATACCATCGCATAATAATTTTATGTATGATTTATCTTCAATAAGTAAAGATGATCTACAAAAAGGAGGATATTCAGCATTAACTTTATATGCACTTCAGTCTGAAGGAGTTGTAATATTGCCAATATTTATTTTATTAGATGTATTTCTAAATATTTTGAATTTATTTGTATTTATGACATTACCATCAAATAAATATGAAAAGTAAATAAATATTATTTTTATCTGTATTTTATTATTTTATATAATAATTATATAATAATATATGTTAAACAACATAAATTTTGATAATATATTTCATTATTTATTACTAATATCAGTACTTATAAGTTTTTATATATTTATAAAAACTATTATAATGAATCACGATGATAAAAAACATATGTTCAGTACATGGCAATTTCCAATGTTATTAGCAATATATCTAGATTTGATATATAATACAACAAAATAAAAAGATAGTCTAGTTACATCAGATATTATTTGTTATTTATATAAATAACAAAAAATTATATTAGATATAATTCATTATTCTTAATTTAATATATAATAAGAATAAAACTTTAAATTATTTTATTTATTATTTTTATTTTTAATTATTTATAATAAAATTATTAAATTGCCAATCATCAGTAGATTCAAGGAAAGAATCATAATTACCATTATTGATAGTGATATCATAATTATTATGTTTAACGAATAAAAAGTCACCTAAAAAAGGTAATTGATATTTAATAAGTTTATGGAATGGTAGATCATCAGGTTCAATAATACCTAATTTAATATTTTTAGTATTAAGATTAATAAGATGAACGATACCGGAGAAATAGCCAGCGACAACCTGTAGAATAGTTGCATTAATAAATTCATTAATTTCATTATTAAATAATTTTCTAGTTTCATGGATATCTAGCGTAGAGCCGATCCAGAATATATCTTTATTTTCTAGGAAGAATGTCAATCCAAGAATATCTGCACCATCAATAATTTCAGAAGTTAACAATCTACAATTAGTTTGATATTCTTCATCTCTTTCCTTAAGTTCACTAATACTATTTTTAGTTTCATTAGAAGGATTATAAACATAATAAACGGATGGTTTATAAATTAATTTATTAGAATTATTATCATATACCGACAATGCTTTTCCAATAGTATATGATTCATCATGGCATAATATATTACCGATAAATTTTTTAAAAAAAGGAATCCAAGATTGTGCATAAGTATAGATACCGCCTTTATTAAAAATAACATATTCATCATTTTTATATTTATAATTAGTAATATCTTTTTCATGAGTGCCTAAAGATATTTCAGAATAACCTAAACCTTCATCATAATAAGAGAAAGCAGTACCAGACCAGGTATTACAATATTCATTTATTTTTTTAGGATTATTTACGATCTGAGTATCTTTTTCAGATATATGTATAACTTGAACGCCTAATTTATGAGCTAATAAATTAACATCATTAATATTATTAATATTATTAATATTAATATTATTAGATTTATAATTTTGTGCGATTTTCAGTAGGCCAATTTTAGACCACAAAGAAACATTGCCAGGATTACAGCCCATACAAATGATAGCATTATAATTTTTAGTATTAGAGTTATTATACAATTCAAATTCTTTATGAACATGATATAGAGAATCTATATTAATTTTATGTGATTTATTATTATTAGTATTATTATTAGTATTAGTATTAGTATTTATATTATTATTTAAATCTGGGTTAGTATAAGTCCAAACATTAGTGATAGCAGAGTTAATATAACTAGCACCAACTTGATTACATAATTTGATAATGTCTAAAGAATTAACGCCAACAGAGCAATCAATAATAATATCATTAAACGAAAGGTGTTTAAAAATAGTTTTATAATTAAATTGCGATAATTCTGTTTTATTATATAGATTAAATTTGAGTTTAGAAATTTTAGTGAGATCAGTAATAAAATCTTTTTCATCAATAATAGTAATATTAGTAGAATCAATATTAATAAAATTGAGAATAAAGTACAATAATACTTTACCAATAGCACCAAAACCAATAAGAAACATTTTATTATTAAATTTAATTTTATTGTTTAAAAGTTGAGTAATTTTATTTTTTCTTTTTTGGAAAGTATTATAATCAGAGAATACATGATTATTATATTTATTTTTAGAATTCATTTAGAGAGTTGCGCTTTTTAAATGCCGGTTTTTTATAAATTAAAATTTATAAAGATTTATTTATATATAATATATATATATATAAATAAATCTTTATTTATATATAATATATAAATATGTCTAAAATCAATTATAAAAAATTATATGAAGAAGCTATTTTTGATAAAATTAATTTAGAAAAACAAATTGATAAAATTAATATTGAATTAGAAAATACTAAAAAATTAGTTGATTCTAATAATATTAATTTTAAAGAATTATATGATAAAATTTTAATTGAAAATAATGAACTTACGGATAAATTAAAAAAATATACTGCTCCTAAAAGAAGTAAATTATATTATGAAAAAAATAAAGATAAAATTCTCAAAAAAATTAAAGCAAATAAACCATCACCTGAAAAAATTAAAGAATATAATAAAAAATCATATGAAAATAGAAAACAAAAAAAACTATTGGAACAACAAATAATCAATAATGATAAATAATTATTATAAAAATATATAGAGTAATTTTTATTTCAAATAAATTTTAATAATAATTTTTATTGCGTTAAATAAATTATTTAAAATTATAATATAATAATATATTATAATGAATACTAAAGTAAAAATTAAAAAACCTCCCGATATTTTAGATGAACAAGTTTATAGAACTATTAAATGTCCTCTTAAATCTGTTCTCAAACAATTTGATATTATACAACCTATTTTAGATAATACAGTTAAAGATGTTAATCAACTTATTATTTATACTTATCAATTTATTAGATTATATTATCTTGATAAGTTCAATAATAATAAACCATTACCTGAACTCAATAAAAACTTTATTTTGGATTGTATGAAAGCAATTGGAATATCTGAAACAAATAGAGGTAAACAAAAATCTGAAAATAAAATTAAAAACAAAGAAGAAAAGGACGACATTAAATTATTTTACAACAATATATTTATTAAACTAGTTGATGAAAAAATATCTTATTCAAATAAAACTTTTATTTTAGAACAAATGGCTAAAGAAATGACTACTTGTATTAAAACTAACATATCTACACATTTTCTTAAACATCTTTATAAATATATTAACGTTAAGTTTAAAAAACCTAAAAATGAAGAAATAAAAAAAAACAAAGATAAGAAACAAAGAAAAGAATTATATAAACAATTAAATGAAGATATTAGAAATTTAAAATCAGATATAATTGAAAGGAAAATTATTGATTCAAAAGAAGAATATCATCAATGGATTAAAGAAAATATTAATTTGTTATTACCTGATAAATTTACTAAATCAGTACCTTATGATATTAAAGCTAATCCTTCAAAATATATTAAGTATTCAATGTATATAAATAAACAAATTGAAGATTTAGGAGGTAAACCATATGCTTTTATACCACAAAGAAATAATATTGTGCCCCGAAATGTTTTATTTAATACTTCTGGAATTGCTGATTTAATTGGTTCTGAAATTAAAGATTTATTTAGTCATAAGAAAAGTGATATAATATTACATTGTAAAAAATATCAATCACATGTTTGGAGTAAAATATTAAAAATAGAAAAAAGGAGTATATTTAATGATAAAGATTATGTTTTTTATAATCAAATAATGACTGATGGATTTAACTGTTGTTTACTCTTCATATTAAAAAAATATAAAGATAAAGAATATGGAGATAAAATACCAAAAACACCAGATGAAGACGATGAAATTATAAAACTAAATGATTTAACAAAAGAAGAATGTAATAAATATTTAGATGAAACAAAATATAAGTATGTTGGGAACGACCCGGGCGTGAACACAATCATTAATATGATTGATGACAAAAATGTTTTTTATAAATATTCTGGATGTAGACGAAGATATGAAAATTATACTAAAAGGTCTAATCAAATTATTCTAAAAGAAAAGAAAAAACATAATATTATCGAGAAAGAAACTGAATTATCTAAATTTAATTCTAAATCACTTAAAATTGATGAATATAAAAAGTTTATTGTTAATAAAAATAGAATTAATGAATCACTTAAACCTTTTTATCATAAACTATTATTTAGAAAATTAGCATTTAGAAGATATGTGAAAACAAAGCAATCTGAAGAAGTTTTATTGAATGAAATAGAAAATAAATATTTAACAAAAGAAGACAAAAATAAAAAGCTTGTTATTTTTTTTGGAAATTGGTCTAAAGGACATACACTTAAAGGAACCAATTCCACTCCTAATAAAGTTTTCAAGAGGTTATTAAATAAAAAATTTATTGTTTTAGAAACTGATGAATTTAGGACCAGTAAACTTTATAATAAAAATTATAAAGAATTAACAAATATAAAAGTAAAAAAAGGAAAGCATTCAAAATATTTACATGAAGTACTAACTCTGAAAGAGGACACTGAAAATCGTATTTATGTAAATAGAGATAAAAATGCATCGATGAATATATTAAAGTTAGGAAAATATTATTTAGAAAACCAAAAAAGAATAAAAGAATTCCAAAGAGAAAATAAAAAAACAAACAATAATAAAGTATTAATTCTAATAACAAAAATAAATAAAAGTACAAAAACAAATAGCTGTTTAATTAAAGGTAATAATTAAATAGTGTCAGATAGGACAGTAAACATTTACCAATTTATAAAAATATTATCTGATGTTTACTGGTTAAGCCTATTAAGTAAACTTATTTATAAGTTTACTATTTTAGAATTTAGTTTCTTAAATGAAAAGCTTTGTAATTTTTAAATGAAATGTGTATCTAAATTAGAATCGGAATCATGTAGAAAAACCGGCATTTAAAACGCGCAACGCTCTAAATTAAATTATAATATTATAAATTATAGTATGATAAAAAATAATAAAATTCATGATATAAATGAAATAAAAAAAAATAAAGAGCATTATAATAAATATATAAATATAAATAAAGTAAAATATAAAAAAGAAAATATAATTAGAAATATATTTAATACAATTAGTATGAAAATATCTTACATTACAACATATATGAGTGATTATGATAATAAAATAATAAAAATCAATAAAAAATTAAATCAAAAAGAATCCTGTGAACGATTATCCAAGTTACCAAGTAGAGTATTAGAATATATTAGATATAATAAAAAAAATGTATAAGTTAAAAATGATAATAAAAAATATATATTTATTATTATAATAACGATGTTAACAGACAATCATTCAATAATAATAGATTATCCAATAGATTATAATAAATTTCCATTAGCAAAGAAGTGTGAATTTATGGAAATAGAATTGAACGAGGGTGAATATGTATTTATACCGGAAAATGTATTACACTGGGTATTTACTGATCCATATACGATAGCGTTAAGTTTTTCAATAAAAGATATAGAAACTAATGATATAAATGACAATTTATATAATAAAATAAAAAGAAAAATACCGTATAAAGAGAAAGGTAAAAAAGTATCAATAGATTACAAAAATTTTATAAATACATATCAGAATGAGAATTTTACTGTATTATATAGTGATGGTTATGACAGTAGTCCAGTATATAAACCATATGAAACGTGTAAAAAATTTTTTGATAATGACAAACTAATTAACATAATAAAAAAAAATAAGAAATATGGATATTATTCATATGTAGGACAACACAAGATGAAAGAGAATTTTAGTTTTTTAAAGGAAATAAAGAATTTTATAAATATAGATGATAGTTTATATCTGGCATATATACCATATTTATGGTTATCAATAAATAGACCTATAAATTCAGGATTACATTCTGATGCATATGATAGTTTATTATATGTATTAAAAGGAAAGAAAAAAGTATTATTAGCCAAACCAAATTATGAACAATATATATATACATCAACATTAGAACGAATACCACATAAAGAAGAATAAAATATATTTTATTTATTATAATATGAAAGGATAGATAAGAAAATCAAAGATAAGAAAAGTGGTTTATTAGTATTTTTAACAGCCTTATATATAGTATTTTTTGAGTAATTATGTTTATGGATATTATATATATCAACAAACATATAAGAACATATTAGAATTAAGAACAAAGCGATATTTTTAGTAAAAATAGAAGAAAGACTGATATAATTAATAATAACATTAATGAATAAGATTATTGAGGCAATTATCAGAGAGAATCTAAGTCCAAATATTACTGGTATAGTGTAAATTTTATGTAAATTATCGCCTTCAGAATCATACATATCTAATAATAGTTCATTATACAATGAACCTAAAAATATTAATCTAGTTGCAACATACAAGAGACTAATATTTTGAGTTAAAATAATATTAGAATTATTTGATGCTAAACCAGCAAAATAAATACCAAAAGCTACTAATGATGCACAACTAATATTTTTGATAAAGAATATTTTTTTAAGTACTGGTGTATACAAAGTTATTACACCAATAGCAATATGTACAATATTTTGTAATTTTTTTGATAGAAATTTTATATTAAGAAATTCGGTTAATGTTATCAAAGAAATAAAATACAGACAAGCTTCATATAATTTTATTTTTCCAGTAACTAGAGGTCTAGAAGGATTGTTAATCTTATCAACATTAATATCAAAAATATCGTTAATTATCATACTAGATGCCATAATAAAAAGAGTAATAACTAAACTAACAATAAATGAAATAGAATTAAATAATTTAACAGACGGTGTTACAATCCAAGCGCCAGTAAAACTGAGTAAAATGGTAGGTAAAATATTTTTATATCGTATAATATGTAGAAAATTGGTGAATTTATTAGATTTAATAATTTTAGTATTATATAAATTAGCGTCAATAGATTTTTGATTATATAATTTTATATTAGAGAATGAAGATAATTTAGTAGATAATTTAGAATAAACAAAAGCAGATATATTACAGAGATATATAATTATAAAGAGTAGTATAAATTTCATTATTGATAATAAGAATTATAATCTTAAAGTAAGATAAAAATTGAAAAATAATTTTAATAATTAGAATTATAGTAATAATTAAAAAATATTAGCAATAATGGATGCACAGGATTTTTTAACAAATTTTAGAGTGGATAAAAGAATAAGTAATACAAATGAAGAATTAATAAATGATAATGAAATGTTATGTAGTTTAATAACAGGTACGATGTATAAAGAGTATTATTATTTATATGAAAAATACAAAAAATATGATTTATGTTACGAGAATACACAAAGAGTTTTAAAATATTTAAATTCACAAGAAGAGAATGAAGAGTATATTTTTTTCAGAAATTTATTGATTGAATTATTTTTTAATTTAAAAGCGGATATTGTAAATTTAGAACATGAAAAAGCTAATAATAATTTAAAAATATTAGATATGATAGAAGAAAGCAAAACAATGTATTTATCAATGTTATATAAAGATAAAATAATTAAAGAAAAACACGAAGAATATTACAATAAAGTGAAAGAACATGTTACTAAAAATGTTGATCTTGAAAAAAAAAATAGAGATTTATTAAGAACAAATAAAGAATTAGAAAGTTTTATAGAAGATTATAAAATAATGATTAAACATTTAGAAAATGAAAAAAATAAAATGGATAAAGAAATAAATAAATTAGCAGACAGTATACCATATCTTTCATTAAGAAATATAGAATTAGATGAAATAAATACAAAAGAGATAAATAAAAACAAATCACTAATAGGAGAATTAAATTCTATTAGATCAAAATCAGTGAATGATATTAATTTATTAAAAGAAGAGATAACGAGACTAGAGACAAATAATAATAAAAGTAAGGACGAGTTAAAAAACAGTATAATAAAAAACAAAGAACTAGAAGATATTATTGAATTATTAGAAAACAGTAATAACAAACAAGAATATGACAAAATAAAAAATGAAAATAAAGAGTTAAAGAGTAAGTTAGAAAATATGTATAATAAAGAAAACACAGAGAAAATAACATTAAAAAATAAGCAATTAGAAGAGTTATTAAAAAACAATAAAGAAGAAATGGATAAAATTAGATTAAAAAATAACAAATTAGAAGAGTTACTAGAAAACAGTAATAAAAATAAGAAAGAATATAATAAACTGAAGTATGAAAATAATAAGAATTTAACGAAATACGAAGAACTTCAAAATAAATATAAAAGTTTATTAGAAAAGTTAAATAAAGTAGACGATGATAATAAATTATTAAAAGATGAAATAGAGAAGTTTAAAGAATTTGAAAAAATGTCAACAAGTTCGTTATCTAATGAAGATATGTCACAAGATATGTCATATAATAATTCAGAAGAATATTACAATGATCAGTATAATCATTCTATGTATTATTATCCATATCAACCTATAATATATCCGCCAATGATATATCCACCAATGGCATATTATTAGTATTTATATAAATTAAAATAGAAAAATTGAAAAAAAGTAATATCTGAAGGCATTATCTAGTTATTAGATTAGATATATGAATAGTAAAAACAGGTTAAAAAGTTTGATTCAAAATCTCAAATAAAAACAAATGAACCAAAAACAATTATAGAAAGTAGATATTATATGAATAAAGTGATAAAAAAAATAAATACGAATATTTATAATATTAGCATTATAGATAATGAAATTACATTTTTAGATAAAGAAAATAAGAAGTTATTGATTGAACCAAAAATAGAAAATAGTAAATTTATTGCATCAGTAATTACAAAATATCAAAATAATTTTAGTGTAAAATTTGCATGTTTACAAGAAGAAATATGCAATCCAATAATATATATATTTTTATTACCATTTGTAACAATAAATAATTATTATATAATAAAAGTTGGTTATACAAAAGATATAATAACAAGATATATAAATTTGAAAAAAGAATTTGGAGTCAATGAAATATATTTAATGTATGCTTATCAAATAAATGGTGAACATATTGAACTAAATTTACATGATGAATTGAAAAATTATTTTCAACAAATGTATATAAAATGTTTAAAAAAATTGATAAACCAAGGACTGAAGAAACATATATCTTCACATTAACATTATATAAAAATATAATAGAAATAATATATAGATCATATACTATAATGGATAAGACTACATTGATAAAATTAGAAATTGAAAAAATAAAATTAGAAAATGAAAATGAAAAAATAAAATTACAACATAAAGAAATTGATAACGAAAAAATAAAATTAGAAAATGAAAGAATAAAATTAGAAAATGAAAGAATAAAATTAGAAATTGAAAGAATAAAATTAGAAAATGAAAGAATAAAATTACAACAAAATCAAAAATAATTTATATAAATTTTATTTATAATAAAAATTGAATAAATAAAGTAATATACTATATAACATAAACTATGAAAATAATAATAATCTTATCACTAATACTAAGTGTATTAAGTTTAAGAATTAATAAAAATTTTGAATTAATAGATAATGATTTAATAGAAGAAGAATACGAAGATACAATAAATATATTATATAGAGAAAATGGAAAAATAAAAGAAAAAAGTTATCATAAACATTTATGTCCATTATTAGATGAGATATTTATAGAAGGACATTACCATGAGTTAGATATAGAAGAAAGATTAAAAATAGAGCATGAATATTTAACAGAAATATATACAAAAGAGAATTTTCCAAATATACATAAAGATAATATAAATGTAAATGTAACATCAGAAAATTCGTATAAATATTATTTATTTTATTGTAGCAACAATGAAGCAAGAAAAATAAACTTTACATACCTACTATTGATAGTACCAATAATTGTAATGTATTATTATTATAAAAATAATTTAAAAACATATATTCTACCATACTATGTAGATAAATATACCGAAAATAAAACAAAATAAAAAATAATATTTTTATAAAATTTTACAAATAAATAAAAGTTTAAAAATTTTTATTTATTTTTATAGAATTGATGGTAATAAATAAATTACAAGATTATAAAGAGAAAGCAAATAGAGATAGATTTATATTACCAATAGAAGGAGATATTACATTATTTACAAACACAATTGATGAATGTATAAAATTTATAAATAAATAATAATTTATAAAAATAAAAAATTATAAAATTTTACAAATAAATAAAAGTTAAAAAATTTTTATTTATTTTCATGTTCCAACTCTCTCTCAAGTAAATAATAATTTATAGTTTTAACGAATAGTTAAAAATCGTTAATATTCGTTAACGAAAAATAATATAAAAAATAAAATATAGTATATATTTATATACTAAAAAGTAATGGTAAATTATACATGTGAAAGATGTAATAAAACATTTAGACAGAAATGTCACTATATAGATCATACCGAACATAAAAAGAAGCCATGTAAACCACAACAACATGATAAATCAAACATAGTTCAAAATAATGCAAACATAGTTCAAAATAATACAAATCTAGTTCAAAATAATACAAATCTAGTTCAAAATAATACAAATATAGTTCAAAAGAATGCATGTAATTATTGTTTGATGATATTTCATAATAAATCAAACTTAAACAAACATATAAAAAGTAGATGTAAAGTAAAGAAATTACAAGATGAAGAGAAAGAAAATATATTCAAGGAGTTATTAAATAAAGAAGCAATTATGAATAATAATTATAAAGAATTAATAGAACAGAATAAATTAATAATAGAAAAATTAGAAAAACAGAATGAAGAATACAAAAAACATAATAAAGAGTTAGAGAATCAAATAAAGCAGATAATCAAGAAGAATGTCACGAAGAACAACTGCAACAACAACACCCAGAACATACAGATCAACAACATCAACATAGTAGATCACGGTAAGGAAGATTTTGAGAAGATAAACTACAAAGTATTTACAGAAGCGATGTTAAAGACGGGTCCATTATTATTTGAGAAGTTAACGAAAGGTATCCACTTTAATCCAGATTATCCAGAAAATCACAACATATACATATCAGATATAAATCGTGAGAAAGTAATGATCTATAATAACAAGCGATGGATATTAGAGAATTACGACAATTTATATCCGAATTTCATAAGTAGAATACTAGAATTTGGATATACCAAAGAGAAGTTCATGGATGAATGCTTTGAAAACGGCAAATTAAATCAAACAGGAATAGACATAATTAAGCAAAAGATGCAGTGGATAAGATTGATAGATGATTATACAGAGGAAGAGATAGAAGAAGATATAAAAATGATAGAATTTAGAAAACGACACGATAAGAAAGAGTTAGAAAAGCGAGTAAAAAATCAAATAAAAAAGACAATGTATAATAACAAAGATATGGTAATTGAGAATTATGAGAGATTATACAATGAAGATATGAAAAAAGAATTACTAACAGACGAATAGATAAAAATTTATAGAAAATATATTTTATTTTGTAATAAAATATATATGTATGTATAATATATAGATGGAAGTAGCCATATCAAAGGTAATAAGAAAAAAATTCAAGTATACAAATAATGAAGAAATAGTAGATATTTTAAGTTTTATAAGTGATAAATGTATGAAATCAAAAGGAATATTAATAGAAAGTACTGGTAAATTATCGTTTAAAATACAAAAAGGTGGTAAAAAGAAGTTAATTAAATTAGAAGATGACAAAGTATATGAATATCATATTGATGGAATAACACCACTAGATGATAATCAAAAGCAATTAAATTTTATGAATTTAACAGAAAATCATGATAACTGTGTGTGTTTATATTTTGATAGAAAAAAAAATAAAAATAGTGAAGATAATTCATTAATAATTCAATCACTGATGAATGATGAAGATTGTGTAAAAAGTGAAGATAAAAGTCATAAATACAAAGTAGGAGATATCTTAATGCAAATAATAATAAAATTGGTACAAGTAGAAGAACCCTTCAATCATATAAAACAGATAGAAGT
>Ga0214917_10002015_pt1 | contig 25358 bp, 23 predicted proteins | sample LL_1208_BB_MetaG_FD_177983 | JGI IMG/M metagenome (GOLD analysis project Ga0214917, IMG submission 177983) | Freshwater microbial communities from Lake Lanier, Atlanta, Georgia, United States - LL_1208_BB | ecosystem: Environmental > Aquatic > Freshwater > Lake | place: USA: Georgia | collected...
TCAAAGAGTGGGAGAACTTCTATAATTTCCAAAGACCTCACGGGGCTCTTGACGGGCAAACCCCCTATGAGCGATTAAAACAAAAGACGAGCCTTGCGATGTAACCAATCAGTCTGAGATCTACATAAGATTTTTGGTAGCTGGGGAGGGACTTGAACCCCCGACCAAAGGATTATGATTCCCTTGCTCTACCGACTGAGCTACCCAGCCACACAATGCTTCAATCAGAAGGCCTAACCCTATAAAACAACTCAGGATTTGTCTAGGGTCTCTTTCATGGTTCCTGAGGTCACGTTTTCACTCCAGTTAGCCGAAAAGACGGTGTGCCTATGAAATCAATAAAGTCCCGACAGCAATGGCCTTTTTACGTGCTGCTAGCCCTCTGGAGCGCCGGTATTTTGATTTCCGGTGCCTTGCTCTGGCACCACGAAAACCTCGTCCATGGTTTGGGACAAGCACAACTCAGTTTCTGTACCGAGGGCAGTGTTTTTAACTGCAACGCTGTGAACTCAAGCTCGTTTGCTGAAATTGCAGGCGTGCCTGTGGTCCTTTGGGCGATTCCCACTTATCTGATCTTGATTGGGCTTCTTTTTCGTCGAAAAAAAATTCCTGGAGTGCGTTGGATGATCACCACTGCAGGTTTTTTGATGACTCTCTTTTCTTTGTATTTGGGCGGCATTTCTTTTTTCATCCTTAAAGCGCTGTGCCTGTGGTGTTCCGTTCTCTATGGCATCAATTTGGCCACTTTCGTTCTGCCTTGGTTTTTTCCGCGTCCCACACGTGAAGAAATTCCCAAGCTGGGAACTTGGGTAAAATCAGCCGCTGTGTTTGCTGGGATGGCTGGAGTGGCCCTCTTTGCGCAGATGAATTATCGAGAATCGGTTCAGGAAAAGTTGCAAGTGCTTCGGGCTCAGCAACGTCCGGATGCTCAAGCTCAGCAATGGGTGGGAAAATGTGCGCCTTCTTTTTCGTTGCCAGATTTAGGACTCAATAAGAATCGAGTCGTTACTTTTGGAAAAGAACAAAAAAAACCAGTCCTCCTGGTATTTTGGAATGTGCGGTGTGGGCATTGTCGTGAAGAGCTGCCGATACTGCATCAATACGCTTTGAAACGCCCCGAAGCTTTTGAAGTTCTCACTGTGACTAAAATTTATCCGGATGAGTTAGACGAAGAACCCAACCGCAAAACAGAAACTTTTGAATTTTTAAAAGATCACCAAATGAATTGGCCGGTACTGAACGATACCAAAGGGTTATCCAGTGCCCTGCAAGTGATGGGCACTCCCACTTCTGTTTTGATTTCTCCTCAAGGGCGGATCACGGGGTATTGGAAAGGGTCTATTCCCCAATTGGAACAAGTATTTGATGAGGCTCTGCGAGTGGTGGCTTCTTCCGAAGGGGCGACGTGTGAAAAAATGCCCAACCATTCAGAAGCGGGTCTGTTAGAATGAAAACTTCAAGGCAACACTCTATGATGCGTTTTGGAATTGCTACAGGAATCTTATTAGTCAGTTTAGCCGAGCCTGTCTTGGCTCGGACCGAAGTGCGTACTCGGCATCGCGATCGTCGTGTAGGGGAAGTAGAACCCATGAAGCGCAAACGAGCAGTGGAATCCGGACGCGAGCCTGCTATTTTGAATTTGAATGCAGAACTCGAAGTGTTGAGCGAACTCAATGCTGGCGTGATGGAAAAGGCAGTGGCTGCCACTTCCGAGGAGCTGATTAAATCCGATGCTCAAGTAAAAAAGTCCCAAGAAATCTTTTTCAATAAGTTTTTAGTGGTAGATGACAAAGTGATGCTATTCGGGGATGAGCTGACTGGAGTTTTGAGTTGTAAAGAAAAAGAAGGTGGGAATTTAGTGATCAGCCAAGGCCGGCAAATCAGCACTCAAGCTTTTACGCCCCCGCCAGGATCTCGATTCCTTGGATTTAAAGACGGCAGCCTCTGTCAATCAGCGCTTACCGTCTTTAAAAATGATCCCCAAGGACAGAGCCGCTTAATCGTTGTCGAAACACTTTCTGAGAAAGTGGTCCGATTCGATATCCGCTAGCCCCGCATCTCCATTATTCGCGACGGACATCTGGACCTTGTACTCGGTTACAGTTGGCTTCGAACTGATTCTTTGAACTCGGAGTGGAGTCAATCAAATCAAAGTACTTGGCGATAGCAGGAACAGTGCCTGCCACATCTTTCGCCGAGCCGTTTCGAAGTTCCAATAACAAAGACCACGAACCGTGGGCCCAGTAGACGTAATCTTCGAATGTTCCATTTGCAGGGTAAATGGCATCGCCCGCGTTGCCGTACGAGTAACCGTTGACTTCTGCGACTTTTCTAAAAATTTCACGGTAACGGTTTTCATCGAGCGTATCGTTGTTATCGGTGTAGAATCCCCAAGGATAAGTGAAATTCCCAATGTATCCGTGAGCTGTTACAGAGCCTGCAAAGCTTCTCGTTTTGAGAAATTCCATCAGTGTACGAATGCTTTTCAGCTTTCCATACCCTTTATCACTGCAAGGACCTGGATAATCTCGGTTGGGATCATAGCCACGCTCATTGCGTGAGCCTTTGTTGTAGCCAGAGACATTCAAGACAGGGACAACAGTCCATTCCATTTGACCTAAGTTGCCTCTCCAGAGTTCATCGCTTTGATATCTGTTCAGCAAGTCTTTGAGAAACTCCATTGCAAATAAAGTGGAACCGGGCTCATTGCCGTGGTGAGTGGCCACGATGAATTGACCGATTTTGGCCGGATCCATTTTTTCGGGTGAAGTACTCACGCGAAGGGCATAGATTTCTGTGCCTTCATCGTTAGTACCAATGGAAAATACCTTGGCCAGAGCAGGGTGACTGCTCTCCAAAGCCATTAATCCATCGACGATTGTTTTATATTTACCGGTGGGCTCTGTTCCGAAAGAAAGAGCCGTTACAACGAAAAAGCACAAACCCAGTACTTTTTTCATGAGTCCCCCTAAAGTTGTTAGACGCTAAGCATCAAAATAGGTGCTTAACAATTTTATTTTAAGGTAAAAAAGAAGGAAGCACTTCTAAAATCTTTGCCTGTCTTAACACTTGTGTCTAGATTCCTGGGAGTCCAAATGTGAAGGAGTGAGAACCATGATGCGAATTTTAATGGGTTGGGCGTTAGCTAGCTGGGGAATCGTCTCTGTTGCAACAGCAGCTACTTTTACGGATCCGAAGAGCCACCTTGTCTTGAATTACGATGATAACGTTTGGGATGTTGTTCCCGTGAAAGGTTCAGATACCGAAACCCTTTTGAATCTCCAGAGAAAAATCGCGGATAAAGAGGGGGACACGACTTATTTTTCTCGGGTCAGTATTGTGAAAGATGATCTCACGAAGCTGAAGAAAGTCTCTGCTTCCAAATTACCGCGCTTGCAAGCGTATCAGAGCCACGCTGTTGAATTTCTGAAAGGGCAACGCTTTGATGTGCTTTCAACTGAAGTGAAAAATACGGAGACGGTCCCCGGGGGGATGTTTGAAATCATTGCGAATCAACGGGATTTTGGATTGACCTATCAGCAAATGGGATTCATTCAAGGGGAAACGGCTTATTTAATCACCGCCACGGTGAGAACTAAGAAATTTCCTGACTACCGGACAGAGTTGAATCAGCTATTCCAATCGGTGAAGATCGAAAAGTAGCCAACGCTTTCTGATAAGCGGTGAGAGTTTGTTTTAAGTGATTCTCAGGAGAGAATTGCTGCTGGACCCAGCGAGCTCCGGCTTGTCCCAATGTGTGAGCCAATTCTGGGCTGTTCAGAAGTTTCTCAATGGGACGAGCGAGTCCAGTTTCAGGATGCAACGGCACCAAAAAGCCCGTTTTTTCATTTTGAATCAGAAAATTCAGAGCAGGGACATCGTAAGCAACGACTGGAGTCCCCAGGGCGGCTGCTTCAGCAACTGCCATTCCAAACCCCTCGGGGCCTCGGTTGGGTTGAATGAACGCTCGCGCTTGTTTCATAGCTGCATGGACTTCATGTAGAGGACGTTTTCCCTGAAAAATAATCCGAGTATCTAATTTGAGTTTCTGAGTCAGAGCTTCTAAGTCTGGTCGTTGAGGGCCATCTCCAAAAATCCACAGATCCCAATGGAGATGCCTGAGCTCACTCAAACTCAAGATCAAAGCGCTGATTCCTTTAAGAGCTACTAAACGAGAAGCCACCACCAACAGGGGCCGAGCTGGGGGTGGAAGCAATTTGGGTTCTGAAACACCCACTGGATTGTAAATCGGAACGATGTGGTGCTTGAGAAATCCATCACGTTCTAAACACTCCTGAACATAAGGGCTGATTGCTCCGAGCACTGGGAATGTTTTCAAAAGATTCTTTTTTTGCTGGAATTCAAAAAGAGCATGGAGTCGATGGAAACTCGTTTTAAAGTGTCCCAAACACCCTTCCTGGGAGTGTGTGGCCATGCAACGCCAACCGCTCGGCTGAGAGCAGACGCCTCCACCGTTTGGAAAAAAACGTTGGCTCGAAGGGCAGGTAGAAGCCACCGTGTGCGCAGTAAATACCGAGGGGTAACGTTGAGAAACTGCTTTCATGATCCGAGGATCAAACAGATCAATCCAGTGAATGACATCAGGTCGAATGCGAGCGAGATGATTGAGCAGTTCCTGAATACCCGTTCTCAGGTGCAAGGGATTACTCAGCGTGTTCCATTCCGCTAATTCCGGGAGCTTGAAGAGTTCATGATGGGGAGGCGCATCGCCCGATAAATGGCTAGTAATAAAGAACGTTTCATGCCCAGCATTTCTCAGCATCGCATTTGAATCGTTCAAAATTCGCTCTTGGCCATATGCATCACCAAGTGTTGCGCTTAAAAACAAAACTCTCATGGTAGAATTAGTGTACCACCTCTCAGAAACTGCTATCCAATTTAATGAAAGATTCTATTTTAATATTGCGATTGTCTCGGTTGGGAAGAATCCCTCCCGCCTTATTTTCCGCAGAACTGATTCAAGAATCCGGGCTTCCTGTTTTAGTGGTAGAGTTTGGAAATCTCAAAGAATCAAAAAAAACAGTTAAAGACAAAATTGAAAAAATTCGGTTCGATGCCCCCTGGGCTCGGTGGGTACCCAAAAAATTCCAATTACCAACGCTTCTGGTGTGGGTAACCTTAGCATTGTGCAGTCGGTTCATCTTGGAAGGTCGACCGAAAATTTTAGTCGCTCACGGGCTAGCCGAACAGTTGATGGCCTGGGTGCTCTCCAAACTGTTTTGGATTCCTTTAGTCATACATGCGCATGAAGTTTATAACCCGAATGACATCGAAGGGGCTTTCAGTCAGTTTCTGCTCAGAATTGAAAAACTGGTTTATAAATCCGCGCAGTTCGTCATCTTTCCTGAAAAAAAACGTGCGGAGCTGTATCGCGAGCGGTATCAGTTCAAGGGGCCCATTTTTATTGCTGCAAATACACCTCGGTGGGTTCCGCTACCTAAACCGCGAGACTTACGTAAGGCGTATCAACTCAGTTCCCAGAGTGTGCTGATGGGATACATGGGAGGAATAGGGCCAACCAATTTTTTTGAAAATGCCATACAGGCTCTTAGTTTTCATCCCTCTCTGGTTTTTCTGGTTTGGGGGTGGGGCGAGCGTAAATACATCGATCAACTGACCTCATTGGCGCATTGCTTGGGAGTTGCAGAGCGTTTCTTGTATCTGGGCCAATTAAATGAAGATAAGTTAGAAAGCCTTGCGGGATGCGACTTCAGTTACTGTGTATATCAACCCCATTTGCTCCGCACTCAGCACCAAGCAACTGCTTCCAATAAGTTTTTTGAAGCGATGGCCGCTGGAATTCCCAGCGTCATTTCGTCAAATCCAGATTTTTATCAATTCAATCGCCAAAATCCGGTTGGGGTGTGCGCAAAAACTTTGACTACAGAGGGCGTGAGCGAAGCCCTTCAATCCCTAGTAGCCGATCCTGCTTTCAGGAAGCGGTTAGGGATGAACGCACGAAAAGTCTTTGAATCTGGTTTTCATTATGAGCACCAGTTCTTCAAGCCGCTCCAAGCGTTTCAGGACTTGTATTACGGGTATCCCGAGATCTGGTCTCAAGAACACATCTATTTCCCCCCCGAACAGCTGCCCAAAGCTGCCTAGTTCCATAACGCCCCAAAATCTGTTACTTGTAAGCCCATGTTTACAGGCATTGTTCAGGAAATTGGAAAAATCCAATCCATTCAATCACTTAAGAGCGGGATAGCGCTCGAGATCACTTCCGGACAAGGCCCTTTCTCACTGGGCGAGAGCATTTCTGTCGATGGGGCCTGTTTAACAGTCACTCAAGCGCATGCTGCAAGCTTTTGGTGTGAGCTTTCTCCGGAAACTCTGGAAAGAACTACAGCGCGACAGTATCGCTTGGGGAGTCGAGTGAATTTGGAACGTGCTTTAGCCGTAGGCGACCGCTTGGGCGGCCATTGGGTAACAGGTCATGTAGATTCCGTGCTGACGTTATCCAAAAAAGAAGTTTTCAACGATTTTTGGAAGCTCACCTTTTCTCATCTTCCGGAAACTTTGCGGGCTTTTTTTGTTGAAAAAGGCAGTGTTGCACTCAATGGGGTGAGTTTGACTCTGAATCATGTCGACTCCGACGGATTTGATGTGATGATCATTCCTCACACATTAGAAAAAACAACACTTCAATTCTTAGAGCCAGGAAATACTGTGAATTTAGAAGTGGATTGGATGAGTAAGATCATCGTACAAACGGTGGAGCGGATCTTGAAAGGAAAAGTATGACATCTCAGTGGGACAAGATCGAAGCAGCTTTAGAAGATCTCCGTCAGGGAAAAATGATCATCTTGGTGGATGATGAAGACCGAGAAAACGAAGGGGATCTGGTCATGGCCGCGGAAAAAGTGACCGTCGAGGCTATTAACTTCATGGCAAAACAGGGGCGAGGCCTGATTTGTTTGGCGATGACCGGGGAAGATCTCGATCGCATGAAAATTCCTATGATGGTAGAGAAAAACGGAACGCGCATGGGAACTGCGTTTACGGCATCGATTGAAGCGGCTTCGGGTGTAACAACCGGCATTTCTGCTGCAGATCGCGCTCGGACCATCCAAGTGGCAATCCATCCTCACTCCAAGCCCAGTGATTTAGTCATGCCAGGACATGTGTTTCCTCTACGGGCTCGTGAAGGGGGCGTTCTAGTCCGTGCGGGTCAGACCGAAGGCAGTGTCGATCTTGCCAAGCTAGCCGGGCTGCACCCCAGTGGCGTGATTTGTGAAATCATGAATGACGATGGCACCATGGCCCGAATGAAGGATCTGATTCCCTTTTCGGAGCAGCATCAACTAAAAATTGTGACGATTGCAGATTTGATTGCATACCGCATGCAACAGGAAATTCTGGTGAAGCAGTTGGCCTCAGCGGAATTGCCTCTGCAGCCCTATGGAGACTTTGAAATCAAAGTCTTTGAGAGCTCTATTGATGGTGCAGAACATATTGCTCTGGTAAAAGGCCCCATCCAATCCGAAGTGCCGACTCTGGTTCGAGCGCATTCCGAATGTCTCACCGGGGATGCCTTCGGTTCGGCTCGTTGTGATTGTGGTGCTCAGCTACAAGCGAGTCTCAAACAAATTGGTCGTGAAGGAGGCGTGCTTCTTTATATGCGCCAAGAGGGTCGAGGGATTGGCCTTGCTAATAAAATCAAAGCCTATGCCCTCCAAGATGCGGATGGGTTAGATACGGTAGAAGCGAATCATCGTCTAGGATTTAAAGCAGATCATCGAGATTACGGAATTGGTGCCCAAATCCTTCGAAGCCTGGGAGTGAAAAAAATGCGGTTGCTCACTAACAATCCGAAAAAGATTTACGGCCTCGACGGGTTTGGAATTGAAATCGTGGAAAGACTTCCCATCGAAAGTGAACCCCACCCGGTAAATTTGCATTATTTACAAACCAAAAAGGAAAAGATGGGCCATTGGCTCAAGCTTTAAGAGAAGAATATGCGTCGCTTTCATGCCAAAGATAAAAAAGCAACATTCCCTATCGGAATAGTTGTCAGTCGTTTTAACGAGGAAATTACTTCAAAGCTGCTGGATGGGGCACATCAGCGGTTGAAGGAATTGGGATTTGACGAAGGCCAAATCACATTGGTGGAAGTGCCTGGTGCCGTGGAGATTCCTGTCGTGCTTCAACGTTTGGCCGAAATGAAACAGTTCGATGCACTCATTGCCTTGGGCGCTGTGATTCGTGGAGATACCAGTCACTACGATTATGTTTGTGAAATGGTGAGTTCGGGGTGTCAGCGGATCAGTTTAGACTTCAAGTTGCCGGTGGTTTTCGGTGTGCTCACTACAGAGAATGAAGAGCAAGCCCTCGAACGCTGTGGAGGTTCTCACGGACACAAGGGCCGTGAAGCTGTAGATACTGCGTGTGAAATGGTGAGTTTATTGCGGTTGTTATAGATTGTGAAGAAAGCTTCATAATTTAGGTCTTGGTAGAGCCTCTCGGAAATTGATAAGATAACAAGGCTAATCCTGTAGAACGTTTGTGGAGGTTTCCCATGTCTGTTTCTCGACTTAACCCAAAAGCTTCCTTTTTTTTGTTGCTCAGTCTTCTGATATTGGTCAGTTGCAAGAAAACTAGGCGAGTAGTGGAAGATCCGGTATCCATTGTTGTGCCCAGCGGTTTCGTCGGGGGATTGTGCTATGTCGATGGGGTGGTTTTTCCCGAATTGATAGGGCCATCATGCAGTGGAGAAGTCGATGGGAAGTGCTATGTCAACGGCAGTCATGCCGATACGTTGAGTGCTCCTTCTTGTTCTGGAAATTGGAATGGCAAAGAATTTGTTCGTTGTCAGGAAATCGCACTCCCGGTTTCGGTATACTTGATGGGAGGTGGACTGATTTTTCTAAAAAACGGTAATTGGCTGGAGTTTCAGTCCATTGGATACGATCGTGGCAATATTTTCTCCAAATGGAATGGTTCCATTAAAACCTTCTCAAAAATAGCCACTCTGTCCTCAGGCCCATTTACTTATACTCATAATGCACAGCCCACGATTGACCTGTACATTGCAGATAAGGGGCCAGGCGTAACTAATTCATACGCCAGTATTGAACTTGCTATGGTGGATGCCAACCAGCGGCTGATTGCATATACGAATGGAAATACGGGTGGGAATGCATCCCCCGTTAAGATCATCACAGACAATACGCTGACAATCACAGCCGGGGAATTTCCTAGTTTTTCCGGAGTGACGGTACCCACAGGTTCATGGATGTTCAGCTGTGCGGGCGGAGCGCCCTCTTACCAAAATCCCTTTTGCAAAAATAATAGTCCTCAGGAACAGTTTCAGCTATTCGATTCCATTACTTTACTTTCCGACGACAGCCAGTTTGCTCACGTGGGAGATGAGGGCAATGTTGGAGATACTGTTGAATCCTATGAGCCAAACAACCCTAGCTCTTCACGCATTTCAGGTTTCGGAGCAGTGTCGTACCCTTTTTATATTGCAAAAAATCTTGTGACCTTGGAAGATTATGCAGAGTTCTTAAATTCTGTAGCCGAAGAGGATCCTCACCAACTCTATCATTCAGATCTTGCCACAGACACCCAAGCAGGAGGCATTACACGCACGGGAACTAGCGGTTCCTATCGATATCAAGTACCAGTGGGTAAATCCAAGCGTCCCGTGACTTATGTAAGCTGGCTAAGTGCTGCTCGATACGTAAATTGGCTTCATAATGGAAAACCAGTAGGAGTCGCTGGTGCTTCAACTACAGAAGCTGGAGTTTATAATTTGAGTTCCAGTACGGCCTATGCGGAGTATCCACGAAGTTCAGAAGCTCTGTACTTCATCCCAAATGAAAATGAATGGTATAAAGCTGCGTATTATAATGGTGGAAGCACTGATGCCGGCTATTGGAAATTTGCTACCCAGAGCGATACACTTCCCACAGCAGCGTCCAGCAATGGCACCAATAGAGCTAATTTTGACTCCGTAGCTTCAGGGACAACAGATGTGGGCCTATTCAGTAGTTCTGCTAGTGCTTATGGTACTTTCGACCAAGCAGGTAATGTTTGGCAATGGTTAGAAGGGGAAGGGCCCTTGAGCTCTCAAAAAGGTCGAAGGGGAGGATCGTGGGCAAATTCAAGTTTAAACAATCCTTCTCGCTTAAGTTCCGAGGTAAGAAGCTCATCCCCAATCTCTGCAACTAGTCAGCATGCTGGGTTCCGAGTGGGCAAGAAATCTGCTTTGCAATAAGTGGGCATGTTTAGTTAGGTTGCCTGTCTGTCAGACAGAGCGCACAAAAAGAACACATCGATTACTGATAAATATTGCGGGTGAAACGTTGGGGCTCATTTTTTGCACCTACTCATTCTGTCTGAATTGAGAAGGCTTGTATTCTCGGTGTCTTCACGACACTGTGAAGGGGTAAAGATTGCGTTTGATCGCACATTACATCCTAATTTTTGTTTGTTCCGGGGCGCTCTGGGCCTCTGAACGCGCTTCAATCGAAGGGCAAAAAAATCCGGCGATTGAGTTAGCTCCTTTGCGGGCGTTTATCGATTTGACCGATCAGTTGAATTCTGTAGCGGATTCTTCGGGAGTTTCTGTTCGTATTGCGCCAATCGGAACTCTTGTGCGATGGATGAGCCGTCCTGAGGGGCCGGCGTTGAGTCCTCAAAAAGGTAAAAAAGTCGGCTTGCCGGCACTGACCAGAGATGACAGCCAAATCAATTCCGTGGATTTGAAGGAACTTGGTCTTTCCGGCCTGGCAAATATTTCCGGAGTGGCCCAAATAGCACAGGATGCTTTACAAGGAGAGGGACTCACTCCTTTGCCGAAGGCTCGAATGGTATCTCCAGTGGGAGAAAGAACAGTTCAGGAACCTTTGGACTCTCCTTTTAAAAGTACTCTAAAAGCCAATGAGCCTGACGTGATTGCGTCGTTGGCTCCTGTGAACACTCGTTTTGGCAAGGACAAGTATGATCAGAGCGTGTTTGCGCCAACGGCATCTCCTGCTACCCCAGGATTTGGACCAGCGCCAGAAAGCGGCGGCGTGGAAAACCAAGCTGTTGGAGATCAGTTCCCAGATGACGCTGGAAACGATTCAGAAGAGTCTCAGGATCCAAAAAAGAAAAATCAGCTTCAAGAAGCGCGGGAAAACTTTCAAAAAACGATGCTGGAGTTTGCAGAACGAACTGAGGATAAAGAAGCGTTCCGCCTCGTGGATTACTACGATTTGAAGAATGTATTAGCAAAAAACGAGCACTTGCTAGGAATGTTTGAAAACGAGGAGTTTGATGAACGTTTTGTAAAGAATGCTCAAGTTATTTTTGATCGATTCGCCGACAAAGATAGTGCAGTTGATAAGAAACCTTTTGAAAGATTTTTAAAGCGACTTGCCCCTCCAGAAGAGGCCTTTGGATCTTTAAATTCCAATCCGACTTCTGGACTAGGCTCTCGAAGAAACACACACCGGCCCCAATCACAGTAGAAAAGTCACTGAACCCCAAATATCCGCATAGGTTGCCTCTAAGGGATGGGAGACCACTAAAAGGGTGGAAGCAGGGTCTTTAGGAGCGGGGCGTGCTTGCCACGATTTATCAATAAACAGTCTCAACGGAAAAGCGACTCGCGCAATCAGTCGAGGGGTGAAGTATTCGACCCAGGGACTCCCGGTTAAAAACATGTGCTCAGAAACAAAAGTTTTATCGGGCAAAGCATTTACCACGCCCAACTCTTGTTCCTTGGATAAATGGTAATTCCACCCCAGACCCAATCCGATTTTTAACGTCTGCTGACTTTTGTGAACTAGGGCAAGTCCGGTTTCAATCCCCGCATTGAGACGGGTATCGGAGGTGCGCTTGAGAGGGCGAAACAAATGAAAGGACATACGTATGAGGGTGGGCTCTTCTGGAGTGTCTAAAATGCCGGTATCGATGGCTAAATGAAGAAAGCGCTCTTCGTTCGGGGAGAACTGATCGTATTGCAGTCCAATACGACCATACCGACCCTCCCGGCTGATGAACCGTCGTGCGATTTCTACTGAGTAGGTCTCATTCCAGTCAGCAAGCTTGTTATTCACTTCCGTTCGACCCACTCCCAGGGAGCCAAGTAATCGCGCTGAAGCCCGAGCCCCAATTTCTAACACCCGAGTATCCCAGAAAAAGCTAGCTTGTGTGGAGGAGTACCCACTGTAAGTGAGAGTGGAGAGTCCCATTTGAAACCCCAAAGCCGAGGGTTGGAGAGGATAAGACGTCGAAGCTAATTGGGAAAATATCCAATCTCTGCGTTGAATACTCAGCCCGTTATTGGGCCAAAGTAGGATGCTGAGGCTCGCGATAGAGAGGCCAAGCTTGAGCCGGGCTCTCCAGTTTCCATTTGCGAAGTTTGTCATGCAGAGTTGATTTCGCAATTCCCAATTCTTGTGCAGCTTTTTTACGATTTCCATGGCATCTCTTGAGCCTATCCAGAACTACTTGGCGTTCAATATCTGCCAAAGTTACCCTTGAGGTTGAGCTTTCGGCAAGTGTCGAAGCAGAAGTCTTGTTCTTTTCTCGAGCAATGAGCTCCCTTAATAAGCTCGGCTGGATTTGTGTCCCCCCCAGAACATGGGCCCGAATCAATACGTTCTTGAGTTGCCGAACATTGCCTGGCCAATCGTACTCCTGGAGCGGGGTCAGTGTGTCCACTTCCAACGTTACCCCTAATCGCTCCAGCAGCGTGGTTGCGATTGTCTTTAAATCTTCGATTCTTTCTCGGAGTGGCGGGATTTCTACTGGAAGAACTGATAATCGCTCCAAAAGATCCTGGCGGAAGGTTTGTTGTTGAACCATTTCTGTGAGATTTCGATTGGTGGCAGCAATGATCCTCACATCCACTCGGTCGATTCTGTGAGAACCCACGGAACGGATTTCATGAGATTCGAGGAGTCTGAGAAGTTTCACTTGAAGAGGCAGTTCCAGCTCGCCTATTTCATCAAGGAATAGAGTGCCTCCCTGCGCAGCACGAACTAATCCTCGTTGGCTCTGTAGAGCTCCCGAGAAGGCCCCTCGCTCGTAGCCGAAAAGTTCGCTCTCAAAAAGACCGCCCGGAAGCGCTCCGCAATTAATTGGAATGAAGGGGTGTCTGCTTCTGGGCGACCTGGCATGGATCCGTTGAGCAATGAGATCTTTCCCTACCCCTGTTTCTCCTACGAGAAGAATAGGCCAAGCACTGGAAGCATAGCGGTCCACTTCTTCGATGAGCCTAAGAAACTTTTTTGAATGACCTAAAATAAGTTCAGAATGCATCACAAACCTCCTTGCATGCTTTGATTCTGGTAAGACCCTATGCAATCTATGCCAACCCAGCGAAGGTTCCCTTTTGAAGGGAGATGAAGCCGACCGAGGGTATCAGTTTGGAACTGTTTTCCAGGATTTGAGACAGGGGGTTTAAAAAACGGGCTGGGCTTGCTAATCTGGGGGTCATGTCCTTGCGCTTTTTAAAAATCTTCGCTGTGCTCGGTGTAATCGCTGCAGTGGTCTTGGTTCAGGATTTTTTCAGATTCACTTGGGCTTGTCGTACTTTTGCCGAACGAGCTGCTCTGGGTCCAGAGCAGCTGGCGGTTGGAAAAAAAATGCCCGAGGCGTTAGTGGTCATCACCGGGGATAAAAATAGAATCCCCAAAGCCTTGGATCTCCTAAGTCGGGCCCCGGAAAGCTGGCTTTTAATCTCAGGAGTGTCTAAAAAAACGCACCTGAATGAGTTGGTAGCGCTACACGGAGGTTCCGATAAACCTCTCCCCGGGATTGAGGGTCGAGTCCTCATAGATTCTCAGGCGACTTCAACGATGGAAAACGCAGAGGAAACTGAGAAACTGCTGCAGAAAAAAAACATTCAAGAAATGGTTCTGGTCACCTCCGATTATCACATGGTTCGTGCTTTGGGCATTTTCAAAAGAAAAGTGACTGCTACAGTAATTCCTTATGCGGTCAGTTCGGATTTAACAGAAGGCCTCTCCGGATGGCCTGTTCTTGCTTTCAAATTTGTGATTGAGTATTGGAAATGGGTTGCGTTCCGTTTCAACATCTACTGAGGCAGGATAACCTGTAGGTAACGAGCACTGCATGCTTGTTTTGCTTGAAGGAATTCGTGGGCTTGCCTCCTCGCATCGGCTTGTTTTTCCGGATTTAGAAAAAGTGGCTGGGTGACTTGGATCAATTCAGCGGGAGAGGACGCTACAGTGAGTCCCCCTAACAGGTGTAATTCACTGGCTTCCGGTGAATTTCTGATGTGTGGACCTGTGATTAAAATGCAATTATAGGCAAGCGGCTCAAAAATATTGTGCACGCGCTTTTTGAAACTTCCTCCCACAAACACCCAAGTGGCTAGCGAATAGAGCTCTGCTAGAAACCCAACTTGATCCACGAAGATCACATCGGGGAGTTGCTCGGGTTCTGTGAGAAACTCAGTCCATCGACGTGAAGAAAACCCAGCTGCCTGTATTCGGCTTTCCCATTTGAGTAAGCGCGATTCGTTTGGCTCGTGGGGGACGAGGACGAAACGAAGTTGGGGGAGCCATTGCTTGGCGGCACGGAGCGTGGGAAGGAGTGCGGAAAAATCTTCTTCCCAAAGACTGGCTCCAATAAAAATAGGCCAAGACCGCAGACTGGAAGACCAGCTCGACTGCGACAAGAACTGCTTTCGACGCTGGAGAACTCGCTCGGCTCTTGGATCCCCGAGAACTTGAACGTTGAGCTGTGGTGCTAAGTGTTGAATCCACTGTTGCGTCTGTACATCAATGGTCCCTGCTAGTGTAAAGTGCCGAAAACTCCACTTGTAAAACGGCCGCAGGATAGGTTGGGGATAGGTCCGCAGGGAGGCAGCTGCTAGAAAAAGAGGGACCCGTTGTTGGTGGCATTGGGTAAGCAATTCAGGCCAAAACTCACGTTGAATCAAAATGCCGAGAGTCGGTTGTAGCGTTCTTAAAAATCTGCGAGTCGACCAAGGAAAATCCCAGGGCAGATAATCTGCAAAGTCCCAGGGAATAGAAAGGGCCGCCGTTGAGCGTCGCTGGCGCTCCGCTTGCACCGCTCGGAATGCAGAGGGTGAAAAACAAGTGAGGGCAATGAATGCTTGGGGCTCCGCTTCGCGCACTCTCTCGAGCAAAGGTAGGGCCTGTTCTAATTCTCCCGCCGAAGCACAGTGGACCCAAAATCGTTTGTGGGCGTGTGGTTTCTGAGCAAGCGACTGTTGTAACCGATTCCAGCCCTGAATTCTCCCGCGCATGCCTTCTCTCAGCTTTTTATTTCCGAAGGAAACTATCCAGAGGAACGGGAAAAACAGAAGCCAACTGGTACGGTAGAGCCAGATCATGAGCCCCTTTCCACGCTCAGCTCTCGAAGCAGATGCTGGGTACTGACTGCAACTTCTTCGGGAGTGATCAGTTCTAGACACCAACGTTTGGAACGAATGCACCAAGCCTGACCGTTTTTTGAGCAAGGGCGACACCAGAGCGCTTTCTCCATGATTTGGCTTTTAGGATGAAAGGGTAAGCAACCCATATCCGCATTGGTGGGCCCAAAAATTAAAACGTTTGGAATTCCCATGGCATCGGCGACATGCATCAGACCTGTGTCATTGGCAATGCAAGTTTTCACTCGTTGAAAGAGTGTGAACACTTCTAATAAGCTCAGGCGGCCTTGTAAGTTGATCACTCGTTCTGGGGAGAGTCCTTCTGTAATGCTACTGCAGAAAGTATCCGAGGGGCCTCCAAAGATTAAAAATTTTTCCGGAGTTGAATTCAAAAGCATTTTGAGAGTACTCCGAAAGTGTTCCGGAGCCCAACGTTTTCCGGGCCATTGCGCTGAAGGAATAATGCCCACCCAAGATTGAGTGGAGTCAATCCCTTCTCGATGACAAATCATATCCAGAGATTTTTCTGGGGAAGGAAAAATTTCAGGCCCAAGGCCATCATAGGAAACTCCCCAAGGGTGCAAGGGTTCGATAAAGCGCTCGAGCATTCGGTTGGAGCCTCGGATCAATCGTTTCCACTTGAACAAAAGAGCCAGCGTCCGTTTAAAGTATCCTTTCTTTAATATCGCTTTGTGGTCGCACTGGAGAAAAGGGAGTAACAGTCGAGTGCGTAAACTGCGATGTGCATCGTAAACCAGATCGTAGTGCTGCCGATTGATTTCTTTCTTGAGGCGCCAGAGGGCTGAAAGTCCTTCCTTTCGATCGAGGGTGAGCTTTCGGTCGAGATGAGGGTTGTCCCGGATTAGATCGAGAAAATCGGCACGTACCACCATATCAATCTGAGCCAGAGGGTAGGCTTTTCGCACACACCGGATCAAAGCCGTGGCCATGACGATATCTCCCATGCTGCTTAAACGCAGAATGAGAATCTTTCTTACATCTTTTCTGGGCACGAGATTCCCAACAAGCTCAAGCCAAGCTCTAGGACTGCTCCAGTGGCTTGCACCAACTGAAGGCGGATTTGCCGAGCGGCGCTGTCCGTTGCTTGGAGTACGGGGTGTTTATAATAAAAACGATTGAATCCTTTTGCGACGTCAATCAAATAGTGGGTGAGGTGATAGGGTTCGTTATCGTGAACAATCGATCGTAAAGTGTCTCTAAACTGGGCTAATCGAAGTACGAGTGCTGTTTCTTCAGATGAAAACGAGTACTGTGAAGTCTCTGGAATTTGCTGAAGAGAGATTTCCTGTGTGGACACTTTGGAAAGCAACGAACGACAACGTACCGCTGCATATTGCACGTAAGGACCTGTTTCTCCCTCAAAAGATAGAATGCTCTTCCAGTCAAATTCCATGTCCCGAGTGCGATGGGTAGAGAGCTCTCCAAAAATAATCGCACCCACTCCAACCATTTCAGCAACCTGTTCTTTATTTTCTAGTTGAGGATTTTTTTGAGTGCACTCTGCTAAGGCCAGCTCTTTTGCTTCGTCTAGGAGTTTATCTAAAAGAATAACTCGCCCTTCTCGGGTCGACATTTTTTCGGAACCAAAAAGAACTGTTCCAAAAGAGAGGTGTTCAAAGCGCTCCGCCCATTCGTATCCCATCATTTTCAACACACCAAACAATTGTTGAAAATGGAGCCGTTGTTGCTCTGAAACAATATAATAATGGCGATCGAATTGGAAACGGTTGAAACGATCAATAGCCCCCGCAATGTCCCGAGTTAAATAAAGGGTAGTTCCATCTTTCTTTTGAATCAGCGCAGGCGTGGAAATGTTCGGTAATTCCACGATCCAAGCGCCTTCACTGATTTTTGCATTCGTTTTTTGTTTGATTAAACCCAGAACGGAATCCATTTTTGAAATGTAAGTGCTTTCACCTTCTACAATATCAAAGGCAACTTGCATGCGTTTCAAAGTGAGATCCATGGCCTGGGTGGAAATGGACCGAATTTGTTTCCAAAGGTTGAGTGTCTCAGGATCGCCTTGTTCCATTTTTTGGAGGCAAAGAGAAGCTCTTTCCTGGAGTTCCGGATGAGTCTCAAGCTCTTGGTGGAATTTTACATAAATTTGAAGCAAATGATCCATCGCTGGAATCAAATGCTCAGGCTTCAAGAGGCTGCGATCCCCCCACATTTCAAATGCCGCCACCAAGCGAGCAAATTGAGATCCCCAGTCACCTATAAAATTGATTCGGGTAACGTCGTAACCCAGGTGCCGGTAGACATTCGAAAGGACATTTCCAATGAGCGTGGAGCGGATGTGTTGAAACCCTAATCGCTTAGCAATATTTGGCGAACAGTACTCGAAAATCACTTTCTTGCCGGCTCCCACAGAATCCGAGCCATAGTGGGGGCCTTCTTTTCGAAGTTGTTGGAGCGTTTCCTGATACAAGAGGTCTGAGCTCAATTTAAAATTTAAGTAAGGGCCCGCAGCAAGCGCCGTAATTCCTGGAGGGTAGGAATGCTGGGCCAATTCCTGGGAGAGCTTTCCAGCTGGTTTTTGAAGGATTTTTCCCATTCGGAAGCAGGGTAATGCTAAATGACCCATTTCTAAGTTTGGGGGAATTGTGAACTCGGGAAGGAGGGTTTTTGCCGTAACCTCCGGGTTTTGTAGGTTCTTTTCCAAGCAATCAGCAAGTTGTTCTTTCCATTTAAAAAATGGCATGGATTTCCCTCAAAGTGTGAGCTTTTGTAACTGAAACTGGGGCAGGCCGCAAGCAGCTTGCCAACCGTGGCTTTGAGCCCGAAAATATTGAAAAAGGAGAGATTTTATGAAGCATGGGCTTTTTTGGTGGTTGGCCCCTTACTTGGCTTTCCAGTGTGTGAGTTTTGCTGCTCCCACTAAAGAAACGACGTATCTTCTGCCTTTGAACTGTTCAGAACTTTTGCCCGATAACACCCCATTTCTGAGTTATTTAGAATCCGTCGCTAAAGGGCAAGTGATTACGGACAAGACCCTCTCTCAGAAAATTTTTCGGATTCTGGCTTTGAGAGACAAGCTGAATCAGGCCTCTGGGCTTTTTGAAGGGCCTAACCCGATTGATACTGTGATTCGAAGAACCCTTTGTTATTACCGGCAACAGAAGGATGCATTGCAACCGGTCCCTTATTTTGACCCTAAAATTTTGAGTTTTTTGAAAGAAAACATTCGAGAGTTGGAGAAGAAAGTAGAAGCGGTGATTGTGGAATGCCAATACCAAGTTTTGAATCGAGAACGGCTTGCTCAAAAAGCCCAACAAAATCAAGCGCTCGTGGAAACATTCGTGAAAAAGGCGGAACAATCAGCTGACCAAACCTTTGAAAGATTGGCCCGCGAAGCAGCCAAGAAAGCTAGGACGCCTTAATGCCACGTTTTAAATGGGAAAAGACTCTTCAAAGCCTCTGTAAAGGAGCCGGCAAGATTCTCCTTCAGTACTTTGGAAAAGCGCATCGCGTTAAAGAAAAGCCGGGTGCGGGCATTGTGACAGAGGCCGACCCGGCCGCTGAAAACTATCTTGTAAAGCAAATTTTAAGAAAATTCCCAGAAAGTTCGATAATTACTGAAGAAACTGGAAAGTATCCAGGGACGTCGGACCTGTTGTGGGTCATCGATCCTCTGGATGGGACCACGAACTACGCCCATGGGTTTCCATGGTTTTGTGTTTCGATTGCGGTTTATCAGGGAACACAAGCTTTGGCGGGCGGAATTTATCATCCCATCCTGGAAGAGTTTTATTTTGCAGAGCGAGGGTTGGGTAGTTTTTTGAATGGTAAGAAAATTCGGGTTTCTAGAACGACGAAGTTATCGCAAGCACTGTTGGGAACCGGGTTCTATTATTCAAAAAAGAAGCAACTCGCTGAAGAGATGAAAATCTTCCATCATATGAATGAAGTGGTTCAAGCGGTGAGGCGGCCGGGAAGTGCAGCACTTGATTTAGCATGTGTTGCGGCTGGCAGGTTCGATGGGTTTTGGGAACGTGGACTCTCCAGTTGGGACGTAGCTGCTGGCTTGCTTTTAGTTGAAGAAGCAGGGGGCATTTGTTCCAACTACGAGGGGTTATCCACCGATCTGTTCAATGGAGAGATCGTAGCTTCTAACCCCCGGATACATGACGAGCTCGTAAAAGCTATTTGTTCCAGTAAAGAGTTTTAATCTGGGGAGTCGTTATGCAGGGGCCCGGCCACAACCAATGGGTAGTGTTGCTGAATAAAATACCGCGTGGCCCTTTTTCTGCTGATGAAATTCGATCCCTTTTGAATCAAGGACTCCTGCGACACAATGATTTAGCATTGCTGGTCCAATCGGAAGTTGAAGGTGGGGTCGGTGTCTGGAAGTTTTTGTGGCAGTATTCTGAGTTTGATAGCCGCTTGCCAGCAAAAGATCCCTCCCAAATTCCAGTTGCCGTTCTAGAAAAACGCCAATCTAAAAACGAAGAGCAAGTAGCCCAGGCAGTAAAAGAACTGGTCCCTCTGGATCTGCAAGCGATTCGCATTGAAGATTTGATTGTGAAGGCCAGTTCCGGCGTTCGAAAAGAATTGGGTTCTTTAAAGGCAGGGGATTCTTTAGCAGCGCGTCCGACTTCTTCCTCGCTCCCTCGGTTCGAAAAAATTCCCACTATTTCTGTTCGAAACGTTTCAGGAATGTTTGTGTTGGCTTGTGTGTTGGTAGGTGGCTGGATGGGGGTTTCAAAACTGAAAGTAAAACCTGAAGAAACCGGATCGGCTCCCCCAGCGGCCGGCAAATCAGTTCCAGAAGCGACCGCACAAGTAGCTCCACCTGGAATGCGCATGCCTGCGGGGGCCAAAATGCTTCCACAGCCTCGAAATGGAATGCAGCTGCCAACGTCTCGATTACCCGGCCCTGGTCCTGGCCCCGGGCCCGGGGGGGCCATGCCTATGATGCCGCCTCAGCCGGGGCGTCCTCCGATGCCGGCCTTTATTCCAAATAATGTGCCTCGTGAAAGAGATCGCGGAGAAATTCGGGAAGATGAAATTCGTCGGATGCGAGCGGAAGAGTTGCGACGCGAGCAGGAAGAACGAGAAATGCAAAAACGTCGCGAAGCTGAAGAGCAAGGGCAAATGGAAGAGGGGCGTGAGATGACTGGACCGATTGGGAATCCTCCGAAATCTCGAGGACCTCGACCAGGACCTAGCGATTCTGAGGGAGATGATGAACCTCCATTGGAGAGTGAAACGGAACCCCCTCGCGGCGAAACGGATGAAGCACCTCCATCAAGCTGGGTCGAATAACTGGCTGCGCTTGCACCCTTTCTCAAAAACAGTTATTGCTGGCAGGGTATGGACTTACTGCCCTCCTTTCAAGAAGCGTGGTCGCTTGTATTCCCGCCCGCGCGTTCTGCTTCAAAAGTAGTGGTTGGCGTTTCGGGAGGCCTGGACTCCGTGGTTTTACTCCATTTGCTGAGCCGAGTGCTTCCTACTGAACACCTCGTAGTCGCTCATTTGGATCATCAAACTCGACCAGAGAGTGCAGGAGATGCGGAATGGGTCCGTTGCCTTTGCGAGTCCTGGAAGATTTCTCACTGTGTGATCTCACAACGGGGTCCAGGAAAGATTTCTGAAAATGCCATGAGAATCGATCGACTTGCTTTTCTGAAACAAGTCCAAAAGGAGACGCTGGCTCGGGGAATCGTGTTGGGTCACCATGCGGATGACCAAGTGGAAACCCTTCTGATGCGGTTGATTCGTGGGACCCGCCTAGAGGGGCTTGGTGGGATGAAAGCTAAAAACGGAGCTTTGCTTCGACCCCTCTTGAATTTCACTAAAGCGGAACTTTTGGCTTATGCCCAAAAACACCGCTTGCAGTGGCGAGAAGACAATTCCAACCAAGATCCGACTTATCTGCGCAATCGCTTGAGAAAAGAACTGGTTCCGCTCCTCCATACCTTGAGTGGAGAGTTTGGAGGGCCAAAAGCGTTCACGACAAGAATAGAAAAGCTCGCTCGTGAAGCTCAGACCCAATCGGCGCTCAATCAACGGCGAGCACGGAATTGGCTTTCAGAAAAAATGGAGGATTCTCGGTTCTGGTTGAAGTTTTCCCGATTGGAATGGCTCCAACTCAATCGAGTCGAGCGTTTGGCAGTTGCACAGACGATATGGAAAACAAAGTTTCAAGATTCGCTGGAGACGCGGGATTTTGATTTCCTCAATCAAGCCATTGAAGCTCAAAAACGAAGCGTGTTGAGTGGCGAAATCCTAGTGACGGTATCTTTTAATCAAGTCTTTTTTGAGGGACCCGAGCAACTCTTGGAGCAGCAACGTGCGCTTCAAACCCCCAGCCAACTGCTGAACTCTTTGGTGAGGGGTAATCAAGAACAATGGCTCCACTGGCTGGGTGAAGAAAATGCAGAGCTTCGATTTTTACAACCCGGGGATCGTTATTTGGGTAAAAAAATGAAGCGGCGTTGTTGGGAGCACAAAATTCCCAGAACGCAGCGTAAGCTGCTCCCGGTCATAGCGAGTCGAGGGCGTTCAGAGCTCCTGTGGCATTATCCACTTCCAAATCCTGGAAGTTTTGATCTCAATGTTTTCTGGCTGTCTCATCAGCCCCAATCAAAAAATATATAATATCAATTGCTTAGACTGCAGTGCTTCAAGTAAAAAAGAGGCGCCAATTATGTCCTAATCCCCATAAGGTTTCACTACTCCCTGACCGATAGTTGAGAAACAGGAGTTGAAGTAAAACCCATGAAGTCCTCACAAAAAACCGTATTTGCTTGGTTAATTCTGGTCATGATGACAGTAGCGTTGTTACAGACAGCTAAAGTCAATCCTCTCGAAAAGAAAATTCAGTTTCCCCAGTTCATTGAAGCGGTGAAACAAAATCAAGTAGAACAGGTGACGTTCAAAGAACGCGGGCGGATTCACGGTAAATTTAAAGCAGATTATGAGAGCGGAGTGAACTTTGAAACTGTGGGGGATACTTCCTCAGAATTTTATACCAAATTGTTGAGCGAACACGGAGTCACTCCCAACTATGAAATTGACGGGGGCAATTCCTTAGCAGTTCAGCTCCTCATCAGCTGGGGTCCCATGATTGTTCTGGGAGTCCTTCTGATTTTCTTCTTGAAGCAGATCCAAGCAAGCGGCGGAAAAGCAATGTCGTTTGGTCGGTCGCGCGCAAAAATGCATGCGGATGGAAATACTAAAGTGCTCTTCAGCGATGTAGCAGGTTGTGATGAAGCAAAAGAAGAGTTGAAGGAAATCGTAGATTTTTTAAGAGACCCGCGCAAATTTACTAAGCTGGGTGGCCGAATTCCTAAAGGAGTTCTGCTTGTGGGGAGTCCCGGTACTGGAAAGACGCTGCTTGCAAAGGCCGTCGCAGGAGAAGCCGGTGTGCCTTTCTTCAGTATCAGCGGTTCCGACTTCGTTGAAATGTTTGTGGGGGTGGGCGCCTCTCGAGTGCGGGATTTATTCGAACAAGGACGCAAACACGCGCCTTGTATTATTTTCATCGATGAAATCGATGCCGTCGGTCGCCATCGAGGTGCTGGGTTAGGCGGAGGACATGACGAGCGAGAACAAACCCTCAACCAATTACTCGTCGAGATGGATGGGTTTGATTCCAAAGAAGGCGTGATCTTGGTAGCTGCTACGAACCGTCCGGATGTTTTGGATCCCGCTCTCCTCAGACCCGGTCGTTTTGACCGGAATGTGGTTGTACCTAAACCAGACATCAAGGGCCGTGAAAGTATTTTGAAAGTGCATGTTCGAAAAACACCGTTAGATAAGAATGTGGATCTGACTGTGATTGCCAAAGGCACTCCAGGATTTTCCGGAGCTGATCTGCAAAATCTGGTCAATGAAGCAGCTCTGATTGCAGCAAGAAGAAATAAAACTGTTTTATCGATGGCGGAATTTGAAGCTGCAAAAGATAAGATCATCATGGGCAGTGAGCGTAAGACCATGATCATTGGGCCTGAGGAGAAACGTGCAATTGCTTACCATGAAGCAGGACACACGATTGTCGGGAAAAGCTTACCGGGATTAGATCCTGTACATAAAGTCACGATCATTCCTCGAGGCATGGCTTTAGGGTTAACCCAAACACTTCCTGAAGAAGACCAGCTCACACTTTCAAAAGAAAAGGCAGAGCGCATGATTTCGTTCCTGATGGGAGGAGCGATTGCTGAGTACTTGATCTTTGGGCAGAAAACGACGGGCGCAGGGAATGATATTGAACGCGCGACGGATCTGGCTCGACGCATGGTCTGTGAATGGGGCATGAGCGATGCGATAGGACCGGTTGCTGTTGGTAAAAAAGAAGGCGATGTCTTTTTAGGACGCGAAATCAATCAAACTCGTAATATCAGTGAGCGCTTAGCTGAAACCATTGATAATGAAGTCCGGGAACTCATCGTCAAAAATTATAACCGGGGTGTGGAAATTCTTCAGAACAAGATAGCGATCTTGCATGCCATGGCCGCTGCGCTGTTAGAGCGAGAAACGTTAGAACGCGCTGAAATTGAAGCTTTGATGGAAGGGAAGACACTCCCTGCGCTTCCTGTGGCAGGAGAGCCCTCCCGCGGGCTTCTGAGCGGGGCTCTGGGGAAGAAGCCGCCCATATCTCTTTGCCCCTACCCGGGCAAACTTCTGAAGTCGCCTAAAAGAGGTCTGGCAATCTGCATATTTCCTTAATAATTTCCGCACTTTTGCCGATAAATCCGTAAAGCACTAGAGTGTTTATCGGCATGGAAACCTTTTTCAGCAACATTCGAGAGATCATTCGGTGGAATGACATGGTGGATATCTTCCTGGTCACCATTGTCGTATACCGCATTTTATTGCTCATCCGAGGCACCCGAGCCGTGCAGATGCTCACCGGATTTGGCATTATTCTGATGGGGTATTTTTTATCCCAGAAGCTGCAGCTGCATACGTTGCACACCATTTTGGATCAGTTCTTTACAAACCTCATTTTCATTCTCATCATTGTTTTCCAAGAAGAAATTCGAAAAGCGCTCACTCAAGTGGGGAGAAATCCCTTCTTTACCAGCACCAATACCATTGAGGAAATTTCCATCGTGGAAGAAATTTGCCAAGCGGCTCAAACCTTGGCCGCTCAACGCTTAGGGGCTCTAGTGGTGATTGAGCGAGAAACAGGCTTGAAGAACTACATCGAAGCAGGTGTACCTTTAGATTCGAAAGTGACTTCAGATTTGCTGATCAGTATTTTTCAAAGCTCTTCTCCCATTCACGATGGCGCGGTGATCATCAGAAATGCAAGAGTGTCTTCAGCAGGGTGTTTGCTGCCACTCTCTCGAGATCCCGCCATTAAGAAAGAGTTTGGAACGCGCCACCGAGCCGCATTGGGGTTGACTCATGAAACCGATGCCGTCGTAGTGGTGGTGAGTGAGGAACGCTCTGAAATTTCATTGGCTCATCACGGCACCATGGAACGGGATCTGAACAGTGAAACCTTGAAAAAACATTTGCTGGACTTATTAGATCTCAGCAAATACGAATCTAGTCAGAAGGCGATATGAACCGGTTTTCTATTCAATTCAGTGAAAGCCTTGCATTGAAGGCAGTGAGTGTGTTGTTGGCACTGATTCTTTGGATCACGATCCTTTCATTGAAAGCGGAAGAGAAAAAAATCAAAGTCCCTCTGCAGCCTTTGTTGCCGGCCGGCACCCAAATCATCAATAACATTCCAAGTGCTATTGAGTTTACATTAAGTGGCCCCAGAGTCTGGTTAAATGAACTTGAAAAGCGAGTGCTTCCCATCCAGCCAGATTTACGAAAAACCAGGGACACCACAATTGGGTTTTCTATTTCTGAGGACTTGTTAGGGGAATTGCCGGTCGGGGTAAAAGTACTCGGGTTTTATCCTTCCCAAATCCTCATCCGGCTAGATGAAATTGGAGAAAAATATATTCCCGTAAAGCCCAATTTAGCGGGGAATCCGGCATCGGGATAT
>Ga0214917_10002016_pt1 | contig 25350 bp, 29 predicted proteins | sample LL_1208_BB_MetaG_FD_177983 | JGI IMG/M metagenome (GOLD analysis project Ga0214917, IMG submission 177983) | Freshwater microbial communities from Lake Lanier, Atlanta, Georgia, United States - LL_1208_BB | ecosystem: Environmental > Aquatic > Freshwater > Lake | place: USA: Georgia | collected...
TTCAACTTGAGCATTATGTATTTCCAAGACATGATGTAACTAATATCTTATTTAGATTATTGAGTTACTTTAAATTTACAAGGGATAAATATAAAAAGTGGGCAAAAGATGAAACTCTTCCCGAAGCGGATAGAAAATTCTATGATGCTTTACAACTTCCAATTAAAATTCTTAACAATTCAAACTTTGGTGCATTTGGTTCTGAATACTTTAATTGGGCTGACTTTGATTGTGCTGAACGCATTACTTGTACAGGTAGACAATACCTTAGAAGAATGATTCATTACTTTATGCAATTTGGTGCTATACCAATTACAGAAGATACTGATGGTTGTAACTTTTCTGTACCCGAATACACAGATATTGATTTGAATTTTAATAAATTAGATACACCAATTAAAATTGATGATTTAACATATGAATATGAAGGTGTAACATATAAGGGTGTTGATGCAATGGTTGAGAAATTTAACAATGATATCATTGCAGGTCAATATATGAAACTTGATAATGATGGTATGTGGATTTCTGCTGCTAACTTTGCAAGAAAGAACTATGCAAATCTTGAATACTCAACACTTGAAGATAAGAACAAAAAGAAAATATTTAATATACCAAAAGAATATTTAGAAAATGAAATTAATTATCTTGAGGAATACGCACAAAAGAATAATTATTCGGGAGAACATATCAAAAATCTTAAAATTAAGAAATCCAAACCAAAGGTTACGGGTAATACAATAAAGTCTAAAACTATGCCTGAATACATTGAGGACTTTGTTAATCAAGCAATAAAACTTATACTCACAAATAAACCAAAAGAATTTATAGAATTCTATTATGAATATCTAACAAAGATTTATTGTAAACAAATACCAATTAAAAAGATTGCATCTAAATCAAGGTTAAAACAAACTGTTGAAGAATATCAAAAAAGAGGTACAGATATTAATGGTAAAGCAAAAGCCAAACAAGCGCATATGGAACTTGTTATTGCACACAACATTAATACTAGTGGCATGGATTTTATTTACTATGTAAACAATGGTACTGCTAAATCGCATGGTGATGTTTCTATTAATAAGAAAACAGGAATGTATAATTCATATGTTATTACTGAAAGTGAATTAAAAAATAATCCTGATATGCTTGGTGAATATAATGTTGCTCGTTATATTAATAATTTTAATAAACGTGTAACTGCATTATTAACCGTTTTCCCTGAAAAAATAAGAAATACTCTCATTAAAGATAAACCAATGGATAGAGAGCATTATGCTGATAATGAAATTCAACTTGTAAACTTTGATAGAGATTCAATTGAAGATTTCTTTTACTTAGAAGAAAAAGAAGTTAAGTTTTGGAACAGAACAGGTCTAAGACCTGATGATATATTTACCGAATATAAATGTGATTATGAATTAAAATCACAAGAGTATTATGATAAATTCTTTGAGATAAAAGAAAAAATTAAAGCAATGGGTATTACAAGTAGATTAAAAATGCAACATCAAAGATATAAAAATGATGATATTGTATTGATACTTAATAAATCTTATATTATTGATAATATAAACATTGATTTTAAATTTAATAAATGTCTTTCAACAGAAAATGTTTACTTACCTCTAAAAGGTTATAAAGATTTATATAATATTTATAAACAAACAAAATCAAAAAAAGTAATTGAAAATAATATATTCTTTATTTCTAAAGTTGTTAATGGTGAATTAGATATAATTAAAGAAGTTTAAATCTAAAATCCTCTAAGAGGGTTAATTCTAACCGATGATTGTATTCTTGCTTCTTCCTCTTCCCTTTCTTTTTGTTCTTGTGCGGCTCTTGCTTGTCTATCTTTATCAATAACATTTTGCTGCTCCTCACTGATTGGTCCGATAAAATTTCTTTGACCCGGTACAATCGGCCCCTCTTCTATTATTTGATTTCTAGTTGGAGTAGGAAGTTTAGGTGCAACTAAAGGTTGTGGTGTTGGTCTAATACTCAATGGTGTTGTTGCAGGTGGTGTTGTTGTATTATTTGGTGAATTTATATTTAAATTTGGAATTCTAGTTGTGTTTTGCTCACCACTAGCCTTATCACCATATTGTAAAAATTCTTGATTTCTTGAAGATGTAAATCTTCTATTTTTTGTATATCTTCCGCTATTAAATGATGTATTAGCAATAAAGCTAGAATCATTTGCAGTTTGAATTCTATCAATTGGACCTGCAAGAGATTGTCCACCAATAAGAGTTAAATCCATTGTTACGTTGCATATCAATGGTATAACACCCATACCTTCAGGATTTAAATCCCAAGTTGAATCTTGTATGTCAAAATTAATTGAATTTGCTATCGCTTTTGTATGTATAAAATCACCATAACGTAATATAAATACAGGCATCCTACCAAAAACAATATTATCAACTGTTGTAATATTTTTATCTAATTTTCCTGGTCTTGTAAGTTGATGTAAAAAAACATAACGCTTTGTAAAATCAAATGGTGTTTGAGAGTTAAATGATGGTGTAAAAGTATTTAACTTTTCATAACCAACAGGAACTTTATTTTCTTTATTTAATTTTTCAAACTCAAGAGTTAATATTGGGTCGCACGGTTCATTGGTACGATTTGTTGTATCATTTCTTCTTTTTGCCTCTTGTTGTTCTTTAGTTTCTTTTTTGTTACTTTGTTCTACTTTTGGATATGCTCTAATACTTGCAATTTCCACCCTTCTATCATTTATTTCATCTCCATCATTTCTATTAGCAAAAGTAGAATTACCTGAAGAACCATCATCACCTTTACTTGTAATATTAAATATTACTTCACAACCATCTATCACTTGTTTTTCTGTAATAGTGATACCAAAGCCCTTATCTTTTATAAATCCTTTATCACTATATACAAAATTATATTCTGTACTTATATCATTAAAATAGTTAACAAAAGTTTTAAACATATCATATCCCCTTCTAAAACCTAAATCATTATTATATTGGTCTCTACTAGTTTTTAATTCTTTTTTCGTAAATAAAAAAGATGCAAAACCTTTAATATCTATTACAATTTTTCCAGAATTCTTTATATTATCATCCAAAAATTTAGTTGCTGCTGTAAAATTATTTAAAAAATTGTTATTATATGTTAATGTTGATAATGTTGCATTATATCGACTAAAATTATCTTCTGATTCATCATTTTCTTTACAATTATCATTTGATGTGTAATCAATATTTACATATTTTACAACATAAGCATCATTTTTAAAAAAATATGTTACTTTTGGACCTTCTATTGGACTTGGCTTTCTTTTTCTTCTTGGAAGTGGTTGAGGTTTAGTCTCAGGGGTAGTACCTTGATTTTTTGGTTGAGGTTCTTTATCACAACCATATATGTAATTATAGTATTTTTGTATTGTTGGTTCAACATCCTGCATTTCTTTAACTGTATCAATTAACAAAGTAAAAGATAAACTTAATCCTCTTTTTGTATTTTGATATGAAAAAACAGGTTCGGGTCTACCAAGAAAATTTAAATCAGACCAATTAATGGAATTATTATCAGATATTTTAACATTATATGGAACAAACCACATCCATTTTCCACCATTTGGACCATAATCACAATCTTCACTATCACCTGTTTTTAATTTTTTAGGTTTAACTGCTAAGTTTTCCATAGTGAAAAAATATCTATGTTTTTCATCAATTCTATCACCAATCATTGGTGCTATCCTTGGTAAAACGCTTTCTTTTAAAACTGAGTTTTTTTCATTATTACCATCAAATTTTATAACTCTATTAAAATTATCATATTGGTCATAAATTGTAAATGTTCTACAAGGACCATTTCCTTTCCAATAAACCGCTTTATCATTTCCCGAATCTTTTTTAAATAACTGTTTAACATTTTGAGGTATAATTGAATTATCTTCTTGTGCAAGTTTAGATGTAAAATATATAAGTCCTCTTTTAACATTGAATTTATTATTTAAAAGATTTTGACCTGAAGTATTTGAATCATAACGAAATGTTTCAACATCCGGTATATTTTGCCTATTTGTTTCAGCATTTTCATCAAAATCTAAACTACTAACACTTCCAATTCTTATAGGAGAGTTAGTTGTTTCTCTTGTATTTAATTCAGATAATGAACCAAAACCCTCTCCTTTTTCAATTTGTGTTCTTTCAGCAATAATATCTTTTGTTAAACTATTAACACCTTTTTGTATTTTTAGATAATCAAAATAAGTTTTTTCCATTGTTTCGGTATAATTATCATATACCAAAAAATTTTGTCTGTTTATATAATCTTCACTATATGTATTTCTAAAAACTAAAGATTGTGTATTAAAATTAATTTTGTAATCTTCTTTTTTAATATTATATGCCGAAAATACGGACAATCTGTTTAAAGTCTGTATTTTTTCTTTAGTTATATCACCTGTATAAAAAAAATTAATATCTGATGTTCTTCCTATAGCAGCAGTTTTATATTTTTTTTCTAATGTATTCTCATTACTTCTATATCCAATTGTTTTTTGCAAACCAATATCAAAAAGTGTAGGATTAACATCTTTTGTTATTGTAGCATCTTCTTTTTTAAAAGTGCCTGTTGGTGAAGGTATAAACTTTCCTAATGTATTTACTCCTGCCCTTCTACCAAATTCAACAAGTAATCTTTCTCCACCTATTCTAACTAAATCACTATTTCTTGCATCTACTAATCTTTCAACTAAATTTAAAACAGGATTAGACCTATAATCATATCCTGTTATATTTTGTAATAAATTTAAACTTCTCGTTACAATATCATCAGTTAAATCATATGGTGAATTAACTTTATAAAGATTTCTTTGTAATGATTCAGGTCTAGATGAATCACCAATTTTCATTAATGGTGTTGGCATTTATCTTTTTTCTTAAATAGCGTATTTTAAATATTAACACTATTTATATTAAAATATATATATATGAAAACCAAAAAACTAACATTAGAATCATTTAAATCTGTTGTGAAAAGAATTATTAAAGAAGAAATGAATGAAAATGATTCAAATGTTAAACAATGGGATGGTACACCACTATCAATCTATGAAGCATTAAAACTGTGGCCTAAAAATGAAAAGAAACCAATATTAGGGGTAGAAAATCGTGAATGGACCTTTGAATCTGATGGGATAATTGCCTACGGTGACACACCTTTGGAAGCACTCTATCACTGTGCCAATATGAACGCACAATCAGAAAAAAACTCATTTGGCATAATGGATAATTGGAATAAAATTTTAGATTATTTAACCTCTTAAAAATCTAAAAAAACCTTGAGAAATCAGGGTTTTGTTTTATATTTGTATTATGAAAGCAGAATTATTATCCCATTACGGAAATGACCTTACCATCTGTAATGTCGCAAAAGTTTCATATGGAAAACAATCACTTGAATTAACTGATAAAGAAATTAAATTAATTAATTATCTTGCAAAGCATGGTCATACCTCACCATTCAGACATACTAATTTACAATTTAGAATTAATTGCCCAATCTATGTTGAAAGACAATTATTTAAACATCAAGTTGGTTGGGCAGCAAATTCTATTTCAGGTCGTTATGTAGACTTTTCTGATACATATACAACTGTTACTGAATGGAGAAAACAATCAGCTTCTTCTAAACAAGGTAGTGAAGGTGTTATCGAAAATCAAGAAATGGCTTCTATTATTGAAGCAGATATTATCGAGCGTTGTAAAGCCGCATATGAAAAACTTATTGAACTTGGAACTTCGAAGGAACAGGCCAGGACTATCTTACCTTTGAATTTAAATACTACATTTATTTGGACAGGTTCTTTTCAAGCATTTATTCACCTTTGTAGCCTTCGCCTAAAGCCAGATGCTCAACAAGAGACTAGGGAAGTAGTTGCAGAGATGCTTGAATGTGTTAAAAATATTGAAAATAATCCTTTTCAACATAGCCTTGCTGCATTTGGATTTTAAAAAAAAATTATATATTTGAATTATGAATAAGCTAGAAAACAAAATTTCCTCACTAAAGGAATATCAAGAACTTGCAGCAAGAACTTGTACAGATTTAGGAAGTAAAAAACTTAACAATCTCCATATGAAGATGGGATTGATTACAGAACTTGCCGAAGCAATTGATGTTTATAAAAAGAAAATTGCATATAAAAAAGATATTGATTATGTTAATCTTCAAGAAGAATTGATAGGTGATACTCTTTTTTACGCAGTTAATTATTGCAGAATGAATGACATTGAACTACCAAAACTAAAAGAAAACATTTATTCAACAGATAGTTTTGATGATATTGATTATGTTATTTGGTTATTTGAACTTATTGAATTGTCAATTAAACCAAAAAAGAATATTCAAAACATAATTCAAACAATTTATATTATTTCTGTTTATCTTAATTTTGATTTTTACCAATCATTAACAAATAACATTAATAAACTTATGGTTCGCTATCCTGAAAAATTTGATACTGATAAAGCTATCAATAGGGATTTAGAAACAGAAAGAAAAAGACTTGAGGATAAATAAGTGAGATTAATAACTATCAGTAGAATATTAGGAAGACAAGGACTCATCAGAAATTTTAATTTATCAAGAATAAAAAATAATTTAAGAGAAGATGATGAATTCACAGGTAGTCCTATGTGTACAAATATGGAAAGATATTATAATATTGATGAGAGAGAAACAAAAGTAACTCAAAATAAAAGAAGATATAGATACCTAAAATTTTAGATTTTTTTTCACGAAGTCTTTGGAAATTTCAAAGACTTTTTTTATTTTTGTCTAAAATTAAAAATTTTATGAACAATAATCTTCGCTTCCCCATTTCAGACCTTGCTCAAGAACTTTATGTTCGCATATGTAACTTTGCTAAAGAAACAAATACAAATGCTATCAATGAGGATGTAACCATCATTGATGAAAGCAATAAATATGAAATAAGATTTAATAATTATAAAAAGTATGCGAAATTTGGTGAAGATAATGTAAATAGTATTTTTTATAGTTCTTTTCTTAATATAACCGAAAAAGGCTATTCTATTATTTTAACTGCTACTGAATTTAAAAGAAAAAGACTTTCTTTTTCAGGTGAACATCTTGAAATGAGAAAAAAGGGTTATGCATATCTTTGCTATCCACATAAAAGAAATATTTCATTTGTTTTTATTTCTCCAAGCGGTTCAATAAAATTTAACCCAACTTTATCATATAAACCACAATGGCTTTCATTATCAAATATTAAAAATTTTCCATTTAATTATTTTAGTATTTCCACTGATAAAGAAAAAATTGATTTGACCAATAAAATGCTTTTTAATAATAAAAAGAATGAATGGTGCGAAAAACACTTAGAAACAATAAAAGGAAAAAATAAAAAATCATTATTATCTTCCCAAAATAACTTTGCAAAATCATCATATGCCTCTTGCTCAAATCTTCAACAGTTTATTAATAAGATTAAAACTATTAATGAACCATTATCACATAAACAATTTGCAGCATTTTCATTTGATGAGATATATGATGTAATGTTATTTGCACCTATATTTAAAAACCCAATCAATTATATTGATAATTTTAAAGAATATAAAAAAGTAAAAGACCCAAACTATCAAAACTATTTTGATGATTTAATCAAAATGGCAAATGAATTTGACCAAAAAATTAATTTCTCCTTGAATAAGGATAATATCAAAGAACAACATGATAAAATATTATTGGAGAATCTCGATAAGATGAAAGCAAAATCAATTCATGTTGATGATAAATTTCTTGTACTAGAAAAATATCTACCAAAAGAATTTAAAATTATTAAAACAGGTAAAGAACTTTTGTTTGAAGGTCTTACTCAAAAACATTGCGTTAATTCATATTCAGATATAATTAATCAAGGTTCGTGTTGTATTATAACTACTGAATATAATGATAGAAGATATACAGCAGAAATTAGCTTTGGTAAGTATAATTGGCTTGATGAATATAATCAAGAAATTTACACAATAAACCAATTCAAAGGTTATGCTAACTCAAGTGTTCCAAATGAACTTATTAGTAAACTACAAAATATTATCAATGAAGTCAATAAAAAAGAAAAAAAATATATAAGTAAAAGGGAGGTATTAAAAACCCCCCTTAATGAACATAATTATAATGTTATTGAATATGTAGATAATCCTTTTTAATTTCTATACCCTCTATACTTATCGCAAATTTCTTCAATTGAAGAAATTAATTCATCTAAAGGTTTACTTTGGTCTAAAGCATCTTTTATTTCACCTATAAAAGACATACCTGCATAGACAAACCCTTCTTTAATTGTTTTTTTTTCTTCTCTAATCATTCCTCTAACTAATCCTTTCAATTGGGATTCTGTAATTCTTACTTTTCTCATATAAATATTTATTTTTATTTAAATAGTTATAACTTTTCTATTTAAATAAAAATGTTTTTAAATAGTTTACTTACAATAGTAATACCTTGTAAAAACGAAGGACTTACAATAAAAAAAACACTACATTTATTAAATCAACAATTTGATATTCACGGTGTTGATGTAATCATTGCTGATTCATCCAATGATAATATTACAAAAGAAATCATTAAATCTGAATCAAATAGAAATATAAACATTACTGTTGTAGATGGTGGATTACCTGCAATAGCAAGAAATAATGGTGCTAAATTTGTAATAACAAAATATGTTTTATTTTTGGATGGAGATATATTTTTAGAAGATAAATATTTAATTTATAATATAATTAATGATATTGAGTTATGTAATTTAGATTTAGCAACTTGTAAAATAAGAACAAAAGATTTATATACAATTATTTTTATTTTGTTTGATATTATTCGTTCTTTTATAATTAAAAAAACACCATTTGCAATAGGTGGTTTTATGTTATTTAATTATCAAACATTTAAACAACTTGGTAAATTTAATGAAAATGATAAAATAGCTGAAGATTATCATTTATCAAAAAAAGTTAATCCAAATAAATTTAAAATCTTTAATTATAAAGTATTCACGACATCAAGAAGATTTGAAACAAAAGGAATATTTTACATGTTAAAAATAATGTTATCTTGTTGGTTTAATAAAGATAATGAAGACTTTTATAAAAAAGACTTCAACTACTTCAAATGAAATTTAAAACAATTATATTATCTGATGTTCATTTAGGTTCAAAAGCATCAAGAACAAAAGATGTTTTAAAATTCTTGGATGAAAATACTTGTAAAAGATTAATATTGAATGGTGATATAATTGATATGTGGTCATTAAAAAGAGGTGGTAAATGGAAAGATTCACATTCAAAATTTATAGATAAAATATTAAAAATAGCTAAGAAAAAAGAAGTGATATATCTTATTGGTAATCACGATGATTTCTTACATAAATTCCAACCACTACATCTACCTAATATAAAATTATTAAAAGAATATATATTAACAGATTCTAATAATAAAAAACTCTATATCTTTCATGGTGATGTGCTTGATATTTTTATCACTAAAATAAAATGGTTAGCTTTAATTGGTTCAATTGGCTATGATATAGCATTATGGCTTAATAGAATATATAATTGGTATAGAGAAAAAAGAAATCTACCATATTACTCAATCTCAAAACAAATAAAAAATAAAATAAAAACCGCAGTTAATTTTATTAATGACTTTGAAGATAATGCAATTAAACTTGCTAAATTAAAAAATTGTGATATAGCAGTATGTGGTCATATCCACCAACCTGATTTAAAAGAAAATTATATGAACTCAGGAGATTGGTGCGAAAACTGCACAGCATTGGTTGAAACATTGGATGGAAAATGGGAAATATTTTATTTCCATAAATAACTATTTATATTTAAATGAATACATTAGTTAAAAATTATATTAAAAAAATAATTAAGGAATCTTTTATTGTTGAAAATTATCCTGAAAGTTTTGATATGGACTTTTTTAAAAGATTAACTAATAAAAGTTTTAAAAAAAGAATAGAGTATTGTGACCAACATTTAGAAAGAATAGCAAATGGTACGAGTAGAATAATTTATAAAATTAATGATGAAAAGGTATTAAAATTAGCATGGAATAAAAAAGGATTATTTCAAAATGAGACAGAATATGACTATAATATTAATAATATAGATAATATTCATAATGAAGATATTAAAGATATATTAGCTAAAATATTCGATAATGATATAAATTATGGATGGATTGAAATGGAATTTGCTAGAGAACTAACCCCTGATTTATTTAAGAGAATAACTAAATTTGATTGGGATTCTTATGTTAAATTGATGTGGAAATATTTTTTTACTGTTAAAAAAGATTCATCACATATATCCTTTACAAAAGGACAAGCTTTTAGCCAAGACCCTAAAATTGAAAAAAAAATGTCTGAAGATGATTTTATAAGTACAATGATATTTTTTCTTATAAAAACCGATACATTCGTAAGGGATTTAACTAAATTAAATTCTTATGGTGTAGTTAAAAGAAATGGACAAGACAAAATAGTATTAATTGATTATGGTCTAACATCTGAAGGTTTAAGTACTTATTACAATTAATTTTCTTATATTTGCATTATGAAAATCTTTGCAATTTCAGATACTCATGGAAGACATGAGCAAGTTCAAATACCTGAAGGTACTGATATGCTTATTCATGCAGGTGATTTTTCAAATACAAAACTTCCTGCAATGAATCATAATGAAGTTAATTTATTTTTAATTTGGTTAGAAAAGCAACCTGTTAAATATAAAGTGATTATTGCAGGTAATCATGATACTTCTATTGAAAGTAGATTCTTTACTAAAAAAGATTTTAAAAATAGAGGTATTATCTATCTTGAACATGAATCTATTGAGATAGAAGGAATTAAAATATTTGGTTCTCCTTATACACCTGAGTTTCATAATTGGGCATTTAATCGCACAAGGGCTAAACTTGGAAAAATTTGGGATTCAATTCCTGATGATACAGATATTTTAATTACTCACGGACCTCCTAAAGGTATTTTAGATTCAGCATCAAGAGATAAAAAACTAAATGAAAATGTTGGTTGCTCTGCTTTACTTAAAAAAGTTTTAAAAGTAGAACCAAAAATACATATCACAGGACATATTCACCATAATGGTGATAATTTAAACAATGGTTTATTTAAATTATTAAACTATAAAACAATCTTTGCAAATGTATCTTGCGTTAAAGATGGTGATAATTTACCATTTACTTATAATGGGTTTTCATTTGAAATGGATGATAATCATAAGATTATATTTTGATTACTTATAACCTAAATCAGTAAGTAATTTAGTAAAATTACTAATCAAAGTTTGTTTAGTCATTTTCTCAGGACCAAGTGTATTTTTATTAACACCATTCATTAAATTTAAAAATTGTCCATTTAACTTAACAATATTATCAACATTTGATAGTGTAGTTTGTTGCTGTTTATTTCTTTGAGATTGAGCAGTAGTACTTTGTTTTAAAGCTGTTGTTGAAAGAGATGATTGTGGTGCAGCAAATCCTGTACTACCAACAGGTGTACTTCCCATTGTTGTTTGCTCCATCAACATCTTACGAACCATTGCCCTTAATTGAGATTCATTAATTAAAACTTTTTTCATCTTTTTTTCTTTAAATAGTTTATTTAACAATATTTAAAGAATTAAGTATATTAACTTTATCACCTATTTTATTGTAAAGTTTATCTGAGTCTTTTACTGATATAGTTATACTAAATGATTCTTTAGTATAATGATTTGAAAAATAATATTTTAAATTTAAATGTTCACAACACATTTTAAAAATATTAATTAAATCTTTTGATTTATTACTAAATTGATAAGAATATTTATTTTTTTTAGAATTTAAATAATAACAACCATCAGAATGGAATAAACCTAATAATAAATAATTATAATCAATGATATTCCATTGCCAATCTTTTAATGATACATCTCTAAAATGTTTTTTACCATCACCCATTTGTGGAAATAAACCTTTAATAATATATTTATTATAAACACTTAAAACAATCCAAGAATTATCAACATTTAAAATATTTATTTTATTATCAGGAAATAATCTTTTTAACATTTCTTTAGCAAAATCATTTAAATTATCATATTTATAATCCAATGCAATTCTTAATCTATAAGTCCTACCCATATTAGTAATGTGTCCATCTCCTAAATACAAACCCAATATGTAAGAATATTCTTTAACTAACTTATTATCTATAATATAACTATAATCAATAATTTTATTAATACCTCTTTTTGATTTATGTTTTTCATTAAAAAAATATTTAAGACTTGGCCTTGGAATATTCATTATTCTAGCTATTTCAGAAAAATTACGACCTTCATTTTTTAATGATTTAGCCCTTTCAACTTGTTCAACACTATATTTCATAACTTTTTTATATTAAATAGTATTTAGGTTACCATTTTCATCAAAAAAATTTTTTATTTTTTTAATAAATTCCAAAAAAAGATATATATTTGTATTGTGAAAGGCGCAAGAGAGTGCTAGAAACAAAAGTCGGGATGGTGGAATTGGTAGACACTATGGACTTAAACAAAATTTGAGTGCTTAGTTAGAAATGACTAATGTAGAATCTGTCAAATTCGGTGAACCCTTTAAAATGGCAATACCGAGCCAAGCCTTAGTAATAAGGAAGGTGTAGAGACTAGATGGCAGACACCTAAGTCGAAAGATATGGTGAAGGTATAGTCCGGACCACAAACCGAAAGGGTAGTGAAAACTATAGTGGTGAGAAAATCCATTGGCAGCAATGCCGTGAGGGTTCGATTCCCTCTCCTGATACAGTAACTCATTGATTATCAATGATTTAAGATATGGCCTTGTAAGTAAATGGATATACTGATTGCCTTCTCATTCCATTCTGAGGAATGGAGAGAGAAGCAATTCTTCTAGGTTCGATTCCTAGCGAGGCTACTAAATATACCATTGAGATTTCTAAATCTCCTACTTACTTACGCAAGGAAGGATATGGTAGATAACAGCATATAGTAGTGACGCTGTTAAAATGGACAGGTAGCGGAATTGGTAACAATTCATGGGCTATTAAGAATGATGGAAACGGTAGATAGAGAGATTCTTAATGCAGGTTCGATTCCTGTCCTGTCTACTATTTAAAATAAACATATAACATGAATTTATCAAAACATTTAACACTTTTTGAAATGACAAGAAGTGAAACAGCAAAAAGAAAAGGAGTTAGCAATGAACCAACTCCTGAGCATATTGAAAATATGAAAGTATTGGCTGAAAAAATATTTGAACCAATTAGGAAAAATTTTGGTGTTCCAATTTATCTTTCATCAGGGTATAGGAGTGCTGCTTTAAATAAAAAAATTAATGGTGCTAAAAATAGTTATCATCTTTACGGCATGGCAATGGATTTAGACCAAGATGGTTCAAAAAACGGTATAACTAATAAAGAAATTTTTGATTTTATTAAAGATAATTTATTATTTACAGAATTAATTTGGGAATTCGGAACAAACAAAAATCCTGATTGGGTTCACGTTGCTTATGATAGTAAAAAACTTAATAAAGAAATTTTAATAGCAAAAAAAACTTTAATTGGTACTAAATACACAAAATTCACTTGGTATTAAACAGACTCCTTACAAAGTTTAATTTTTCTTTTTCTTTTTATCTGTTATTGGACCACCAACAACCCATGCATCACAGGTTCTTTTTGCAGCGCATTTAAATTTTAAAAATCTGCAATAACCTAATTGACCTGCATCAATTACATCATGTGGGTCTTCAGAACCTTCATCGCTACCAATACCTTTAGCAATACAATCTAAAGTTTTTTTGGTAATATCAAATGCTGCACAATTACCACAAATAGATTCTTTTGCTTCATTTATTGAATCAAGTTTCCACATTTCTGCTTTCTGTTTCCAAAATTTTGTATTTGGTTGATTAGGATTTAATGGTCCATATCCTTTACTTTCAATAGCTTCCTGTCTGTTTTCAAGATTTAAATCAATATCTTGTGTTGCAGGTGGACACTTAGAAGTCTGTTCATTCATTTGAACAAATTTTTTAATATCTTTGTATTGGTTTTCGCTAATAAAAATTTTCATTTTTTCTATTTAAATTATCTTTCTCTTCCTTAATAATTCTTTTTACTAAAGATTTAAATTGATTTAAATTAAGTATTTTACTTTCATTCATTCTTGACTCATTTAATCTAGTGTTTTTTACAAGATTTGATATAAAATTTTTAAAATATTTTGTCTTTAGTTCGTTATAATATGGTCGTTGTTTATCCCAAGGTATTCTTTTTTTAAAGTTTTTAAGTCAGCCGTTACTTCATCAATTTTATCTGATAATTCAGCAAATCTTTTAATTTTTTCAGCTAAATCTGCATCTTCTACAATAGCTTCATTAATCCTGTATTTTCTCATAATTTATTTTTATTTTTTATAAATAGTTATTTTTTTAAAAAAACGTATTATATTTATATCATGGCAAATAATTGTTACAACATTATCACCGTTGAAGGTGATATCGAAATCCTTAATAAAATTAAGGACATAATTACACCACTAGTTCAAGAAGGTTTGAATTACGAAAACTATAAGGAAGTTTTTAATGGTGAACAAGTCTATACCGATTCTTATGAAGATTATGATTTTAAAGATGAACACCCTAAATGGTTTACACCTGAAGAACCATTTATTGATGGTCAACAATTAATTATTCAAGGAGATTCAGCTTGGAGTCCTGTTACTGAATTTACAGGTATGATTAGTCATGTATATAAAGTAAGTTCAAGAATTGTTTATGAAGAACAAGGAAATAACTTTGCAGGTGAACAAATATATAATGAAGAAGGTTTATGCACTCTTGATGATGAATGTACTTATTGGGAATGGCAATTTAAAGAAGGAAACTTCTATGATGAATTTGATTTCAACGCAGAATACATTGATGACCTTGATGAATTCTTAGATGAAAATAACCTTACCGATAAAGTAGATATGGATAAGGTAATGGAAATTTGGAACGAATATCATAGCGAAGAAGAAGAGGAAGAAGAGGAAGAAGATTGATTTATTTAATTAATTTTTATTTTTTTTCTTTGGGGATATTTGTATTATCATTGGTTTCTTATTTGTTGGTGAATGATTTTTTTAAAAAGAAAAATAAATAATTTTATTAGGTAGTTTTTTTAAAATATCCTATATTTGAATTATGAACTATCCAAAAAGAAAATTTAATAAAAATGCTTATGATAGTTATGACCTAAAAAATAAATTAGAATTAAAAAATCTAATGGAAAAAAAAGGTTATACACTAATGGGTGATATAAATGAAGAGCATTATAAAAAATATGATTTAATATTTAAAGATAATAAATCAGATAAAATATTATCATTTGAAAACGAAACAAGAATAAACTTCGATAAAATTAAATCATTCTATAATACAATACATATACCAATAAGAAAAAAAAATACACAAGCAGATTATTATATTGTTTGGAATACTAATATGACTGAACTATTCCTAATACCATATACAATAATTAATAAATATATCGATAACTTGGTTAATGTTAAATGCTCCAATAAATACCTAGAAGATTTTATAGATATACCTAAAAAAGAATGTCAACTCTTTACCAAAAATCAAAAAGGTAATTGGAAATTAATGAATTTATAAAACGGAGCGTAAAACCCATTCATCGCTTTAGCGTGGATGGGATGTAAGCGACCAATTATTTTTACAAATATAAAACTTTTTCAATAAATTTTTAATCATTTTAAAATTTTTTTACTATTTATATTAAAATAATTTAAAGTATAAATGTTGAAATCTTTCAAATATAAACTTAAACCTAATAATGAACAAATTGTTTTGCTTAATAAACATTTTGGCTCTATAAGGTTTGTTTATAACTATTTTTTGAATGAAAGAAAAAATGAATATCAAAATAATAAAAATACTCTAAATTATTATGATAATGCTAAATCATTAACGGATTTAAAAGCAAAAAATGAATTTAATTGGTTGAAAGAAATTAATTCACAATCACTGCAATATACATTAAAATCATTGGATGGTGCTTATCAGAATTTTTTTAAATATAAAAAGGGGTTCCCTAAATTTAAATCAAAAAAGGGTAAAAACTCTTTTTCAGTACCACAAAGTGTTAAACTAAAAGATAATCACCTTTATATTCCAAAATTTAAAGATGGTATTAAAGTAATAAAACATAGAGATTTTAAGGGAATAATAAAATCTTGTACAATATCAAAAACTCCAACAAATGAATATTTTGTTAGTATATTAGTTGATACATCTAATGATTTTAAATTTGAAAAAAATAATAAAGTCATTGGTATTGATTTAGGCTTAAAAGATTTTTTAATAACATCAGAAGGTTTTAAATACAAAAATAATAGATATACAAAAAGATATGCTAAAAAACTTAAAATACAACAACAACATTTAAGTAGAAAACAAAAAGGAAGTAAAAGATATGAAAAACAAAGACTAAAAGTTGCAAGACTGCATAAGAAGATAACCAATTCAAGGGTAGACAATTTGCACAAAATATCTACAGATTTAATTAAAAAATATGATACAATTATATTAGAAGATTTAAATGTAAAGGGAATGATTAAAAATCATAAACTTTCAAAACATATCTCTGATGCTAGTTGGGGAACTTTTGTTAGTTTTCTTGAATACAAAGCAAAGTGGCATGATAAAGAAATATTGAAAGTAGATAGATTTTTTCCTAGTTCTAAAACATGTAATTGTTGTGGATATATAAATCAAAATTTAAAATTAGATATGAGGGAATGGATTTGCCCATCATGTAATACTAATTTAGATAGAGATATAAATGCTAGTAAAAACATCCTTAAAGAAGGATTAAAGATAAAATCGTTAGGAACTAACGATAACAGACATGGAGATGAAATAAGACCAACAATAGTTGGCATAATCGATGAAGTGTCTAAAATTCCTGTTTAGTTACAGGAAGCCCAACCATCTTTAGTGGTTGGGTAGTTCACTAATATATATACCCTTTCATTGTTCCATCCTTAAAATCAAAACCTTTTTTTGGTTGCTTATCCCAATGTTTCATATTAATCCATTTGGATTCGGTTTTCATTCTCTTCATTGCCTTTGGTAATTTTGGATTTGGTTCGTCTTTTGCCATAGCGAATAATTTAAAAATCTTTCTTAAAACTTTTTCAGCCTCAAAATTAAAACTTTTTATCATTTTTTCAAAATAATCTTTACCACTATTTACATTTTTAAAAATTTGTTTCTTATGCCTTTCATAAATTTCATCCTTTTCAGTATCCGTAAATTTACTTGAACTCAACATCCTCCTTAATAGATTAGCTTCAGCAGAAATGAATGTTTTTGTAAATTCATTCATAACAAAACCTAAATATGTATAAGCATCATTATAAAGATAATTAGCACGATGAATATCAATAACATTTTTATTTTGAAAATAATTTAATATTTGCTTTTTATCCTTTAATAAATCAATTTGAAAATCTGAAAATTTATAACCTTTTATTGATTGTAACATTTGTACAGTATCATCATTTTTTAACATATCCAAAAACCTACTTTTTGTTATGTTACCATCAACAATTCCTGTTCCTATCTCACTCATCCTAACAATATTCTCATTCGTATTTACAAAATATAACATCATACTAAATTTATCAATCGATGGTATATTTAAATTCATTTCTGCAAATTCTTGCGATAAATACCCTTTAACTTGTTTATTTATATCCTTTCTCTGATTTTTATAAAAATCATATAAATGCATTAACTCATGACCTATTACTTTTATCATCTTATCTTTTTGTATAATAAAAAATTTAAGTATATGCTCACCACGAAGCATCTTTGGTCCACTAAAAACTAGTGATAAATCAAATCCATATGGTTTCTTAGTCCTTAAATCAGCACCTGACTGAAAATACATATTCCTTGTATTACCAACTCTTCCAACATCTTTCTTGATATCTTTACCCATACTTATATTAGCACCACTTCCCATATTTAATATATCAAATTGATTGCTCTGAACAATCTCTAACTTTAATCTGAATTTATTAAACTTATAATCCGCAATGCGATAATTACCGTTTATTAAAACCTCTAACCCATTTAATTTATTGAAATCATAACTAGGTAATATATTGTTTATTATATCATAATATATTTGCCTAGCAGTCTCAGGTAAACCATCAGGTACTCCTAATGCCTCATTTAATAAGTCTCTCTTTTTTACAACCTTTACCATAACTTAAATTTTTATCTATTAGGAATATAACTATATTTATTATACAATAATTCCTTCATTTTATCTAAATTTTCCTTTAATCTATCAAGATTAATTTCAACATTATCTATAAATATATCTATTATATTTTTATATGTAATTTCATGTGTATCTTTCCAAATCCAATCTTTAACCATTCTAACAACTATTTCAAAATATGGGTCACCTATTAAACCAAACTTTACAGCATTACTTAAAATAGGTGGATTAGTTCTTGTATAATATGGACTATGAGGACTACTTCGATATTCATTAGGTTTATGAAAATAATATACATCACTAACTTTAATTTTATTTTTCATATTTAAAATTTCCTCACCTAATTTAATACCGCTTCTTATTTTAACATACTGACGTTTTAATGCTTCTAATTCTTTATTTTGTAAAACTTTATTATCACTCTGTATTATCTTATCAATATTAGTTTTAGTATTCATTTGCCTCCTTCTAGCAATACCTTGTAAATCTAAATCACCACTCTTTACATTATTTAAAAATTCATTAGCCAAAGCAATAGATTCCTCATCCTTATTATTAACAGCTTTTAAAAATATACTATCATAATTTGTTAAATTCTCATCACTTAAACCATAAACAAATTTATTTAATTTACCTCTGTAATTCTCTAATTCATCTTTACCATAATTAATGTAAATAAACTTTACTACTAATTTTTTTAACTCCTCTCTTAAATTTAATTTACCACTTTTAATATAGTTAGTCTTCTTTTTTAATGGACCTATTTTACCTGCCATATCAATTATACCACTACCTTTGTAAAATAATGATTCATCTATACTCTCCCTTATTATTTTTTTAATTAAATTTATCATATAATTTTTTTATAAATAGAAAAAAATAAAAGAAAATTTTTTTTGCAAAATTACAAATTACATTCTATTTATATTAAAATATGAAACTCTGTAAAAAATGCCTTAACTCCAAAGACTTATCCGATTTTACAATCGATAATTCTAAAAAAGATAAACTAACAATCTATTGTAAAGATTGCTTGAAACAAATAAGAGAATCCAATAAAGGAAAATACTCCTTTGATAAAGAATATTATAAAAATGTCAATCAAGAAAGAAAAGATTATCTTAAATCTTATTACCAACAAAATAAAGAAAAAATAAAACAATCCTACATTGATAAGAAAAATCAAAATATATAGAAAAAACTATATATCTAAAAATATCAATGATACATCTTATTAAACAAATTATAAAAGAATCTATCGATGGTTTATCACAAGATGAATTAAATCAAATTAATGATTTAACAAATAAACGATATAAAGAAAATCAAAAAGAAATAGAAGAAAATAAAAACAATATAAAAAATTGGCAAACAGTTATTGATAAAATTAAAAAAATAGATACTATTGATGATAAAATGAAAGAAATACTTATTAAAGATTTTTATCAAAAAATTCAATACGCACAAACATACCTGAAAAACTTTCAAAACCAATCTAGAGATTCTATCTATAAAGAAATCTATAATAACTTTGTTAATAATAAAAAATATCAACAAGAACTAGAACTTAGAAGAAAAAATAAAACATTCACTAACCAAGATATAGAAGACCTATTCGTTACAGCATTAGAAGGTGGCTCAAATTATTGGTACTATATCAAAAACCTCCCTAAAGAAGTAAAATATAATATTAAAGAACGTAGACAACCAGCAGCAGAAGCTATAGCAAATCATGTTATTAATGGAGGTTATATACAATTCTTCGATATAGAAGATGAAAATGAACTACTAGGTACTGTAGATATGGATAAATTACTCGATGCAATATCACTTCTTAAAAAAGATTATCCAAATACTTGGAATAATATACTTGATGAAAATGCTGATGTTGAAGATGCTGATATATTCCTACAATTAGCTGTTATGGGTGATGTAGTATTTGGATAATACTAAATCAAAAATTTTATAAAAAAATTTTTATACCCCACCCTACTCTTTTTAAATAAAAAACCCCCATAGGAATTTTTTTTACTTTACACTTTAAAAGTGTCGGGAATGTTATAAAAGTGTCGGGAATATACCCTATCTGATATAATCTTAACAAATTATAATATCTTTATACCCATTGAGGTATATTTAAAAAATTATAAAAAAATTTTTTATGCCACAATCTATTTTGAAGTCTAAAAGTGTGCAGGAATTTTTTCTATTTTACATATTTATAATTTATATTAATAATGTCAGGATTAATCTTATTTGTTTACTATAAAAGATAATTAGATAATGTTATTGGGAATGTTTTAATAAAGGTCATTGATTACATATACCCTTATTGAAAATGTTTTTGCAAAATTTTATTGGGAATGGAAACAAAAAAATATAAAAATTACATCTTTGTAGCCCCCTCACCTATACGGAGGGCAGTCCGGGGGGCTATAAGGGGGTACAGGGCCTGGGGCAAAGGTAGGGGGGGTATGGCACATTTCCAATCGCTTTTTGCATATTTTCTTACATAAAACTTACATTGCACTATTTTTGGTGGGATCTGGACTATTCCAATACTCATATACAAACCTTACATAAAACTTACATTGGCTTTCATAAACGCTCTATAACGAAAGCAAACCATTTTTGGTATCTGAATATCATTTAAATATTTGCGTTGATTATGTGCAATGTTATTGATATTGTAGGGCATAAAAAAAGGGAGGCTTTACCCTCCCTTTTCAAACCTTGCTTTACCTTAATTCAGTTCGGCAAAAACTAATTGGTGCGCCTTCTCATTGAGTTGGCTTGCGTGTCCGTACATAACACTATCCATATCGCCTTTCGCAATATCGTGCGTGGTATATCTTGTTATGCCTTGTAAAAGGGAAAAGTAGTTTGCGCCCGTGTTGCGAACTTCAACCGAAATAGCGGAATTGATTTTGTCAAGGATATTCCGCTTTCGGGTTGAAAGGTCTTTATATTCCTTTACTGAATAACCCGTAAGGGTAGTAAGGAATTGGTCAATTTGGCTTTGCTTGATTGAGCGCAAAGAAGCCATATTAAGGAAAGTAACATAGCCTTCCGTTTCAGCAGCAGCCTTAATAACCTCATTGGTAAAGGTTAGCATTTTGGCTTGATTGTTGGTTGTGTTTTTCAGCGACAACTCAATATCCTTTTTCCAATTTTTAGCACCATTGGTACACCATAGGCGCAAAGATGAAAACCCGATACTCATTTTGGTTTTGCCGTCAAAACCTGTACGGAAATCAAGACTTGTTTCCAAAATATCACCTACCATAGGTGAAGCAATTTCGAACTTTTTGTAAGGCAATTTGAAAGCCACTTTTGAGCCATCGCAATGCTCCTTATATTGCAATTTGGTAAGGTCGCAATCAATACCCGAAGATAAAACGCTATGTTGAATAGCGTCTAAAAATAGGGAAAGGTCGCAAGGTTCAAAGGTAGAACCAACAACACCTAAAGGTGCGCCACCGCTATTGCGGTAAACTCCAAAAGCATCGGGGCTTTCAAACCCCTCCAACCCACTATGGAGTTGAATTTTTTTGGCTTTCAGAACCTTTGTTTTGAGGTTTTCAATATGATTACCTCCGTTTTCAATTGTTGCAAGTATGTTTTGCATAGTGTGAACAAGAGCGGTAGGTCGCTACCCTTAATGTGAGCCACAAAGCAAATAGATTAATATGAAAAAACAAAATTATTTTAAATTATTTTTTTTTGCTCTCATAACTCATTGATTTTCAGGCACTAATGCGTATAGAATTTTTTGGTATCTGAATACCGGAAAGGACTTGCTTGTCTTATGTGCAATGTTATGAGGCTCAAATCGCATTCAAGGTATAGTGCAATAAAAATACCGAAATAGTCCAGATCTGGCATTGGTATGGTTATGTTGTGTTATAACACAGCCAGGAATTAAATTAATTAAGATAAAAGTAAGTAATGTTATAACACAGCCAAAACTAAATTAATTAAAATAACTTTTATATGTGTGTGTAGTGTTATAACATAGCATACGCAGAGGAGTGTTATAACACAGCAAAGAATTAAATTAATTAAAATAACTTTTATGTGTGTGTAGTGTTATAACATAGCCTACACGCAGGAGTGTTATAACACAGAACAACCTAAATTAATTAAGATAAAAGCTGGGGAGTGTTATAACATAGCCGACCAACAAGGGAGTGTTATAACATAGCCGACCAACAAGGGAGTGTTATAACATAGGACAACTTAAATTAATTAAAATAAGATTTGGAGTGTTATAACACAAGATAAACATATAAGCAAAAAAAAGATAAAAAAACCTTACGCAAGATTTTTTTCAAATTAATTTGGATAAATCATAAATTTAATTTTTTGATTTTTATTTTAATTAATATAACAATGTCAGTTCAAAAGAATGTTGAATGAATTAAAACAATGTCAAGGTTCAAAAGAATGTTAAATAAATTAAAACAATGTCAGTTCAAAAGAATGTTGAATGAATTAATATGAAACAATGTCTTTTATTTTAATTAATATAACAATGTCAAGGTTCAAAAGAATGTTAAATTAATTAAAACAATGTCAGTTAAATTAATTAATATAAAACAATATGGGCATAAAAAAAGGTGGAACATTGTCCACCTTAAAGATTGTCGGGATAACCTTTTAGAATGCAGGGCAAATTCCTCTACAACCTACAAAGGTTTGTCCATCCTCACTCATTACAGGGTCAGCAATGGTGTAGATTTTGCTCATATCAGCACCCATCTTCTGACAAGCAGAAGCAAATAGTGCAGACACGATGTAGATATCAAACCCTTCGGGAAGAGCATCCACACCCTCAAAGGATTTCCCAAAGGTAGGAATACCATCTATTGAAAGCAATTCAATTGTTTCCATTTTGGCATTGAGCATTCCATTTGATGGAATTACTTTTATTACCTGACCACCGCTAAACTTACGGATTGCAGGGTTAAAAGTAGCACCCTCAACTATGTTGATTGGGTGCGGGGTTCCGTTGAAAATTTTCATTTTGATTCTTTTAAAATGCCATCACCTTGATGACAATGCAAAAGTATTATTTTAAACTGAATTGCAAAAATTATTTTAAAAAATATTTCAAATTAATTAAGATAAAAAATCTGCATAAAAAAAAAAGGTAGCCATTTCTGACTACCTTTGAAAGTGGGTGGATTGAAAGCTGGATTGGTCTAATGTGTCCTGCAATTATCCATTGCTTTTCCCAAATCCCATTGAACCAATAGGGATTGGGTATGGACAATTGCTTCACCAATTTCCAATCCACCGCAGCCACATCCGCAACCAATGCGAATGTTTTGACCTTGAATGGATTTAACCCACCGCATTGCGGCAAACCCCTCTTCAAGGGTTACACCGAAAAGGGCGCATACTACACTCCATCTGCGGAGCATAGTTTTTTGTGCGGTGGTCGGGGCGGTGCGAGTTGTCATCATTGTCATATTAATTTAAAAGTAGCATTGGTCGCTATCAATCCCCGACCAAAAATGGGATATGGTTACTGCATCGGCATATTTGCCTTCTGCAATCTCCTTGTTATGTTCTTCAAAGTCATAGCCTATACCAAGGTCTACAACCTTTTTGCCCTGCAAGAGCAGGGCATTTATTAATTCAATTCTTGATTCCATATTGCAAAAGTAGTATTCTAAACTGAATTGCAAAAATTATTTTAAATTATTTTTCATATTTATTTTATCTTTTTTTTGGTTGTTTGAAAACTATTATTTACCTTTGTATTGCATTACAGATGATGGTGCAGGTGGGGAGCAAACCCAAGGTGAATCGCCTGTAACTTGCCCATACTTTTGTAAGTAGTGTTATAACATAACCGACTTTAGGAGTGTTATAACATAACATAACCACCATACAAAAAAATAATTAAATAACCAAAAAAAAGATAAAAAAACCTTACGCAAGATTTTTTTTCAAATTAATTTGGATAAATCAGAAATTTAATTTTGGGTTTTTTATTTTAATTAAGATAAAAAATCAGTATAAAAAAAAGGTAGCCATTTCTGACTACCTTTGAAAGCCGGATTGGATGCGATTACCCTATTTTAATAAGGTTCGTTTCCTTAATTGTTATACATTCGGGCTTTTCGCCATTTTCGGCTTTTGCCCTATCGGATGGAGTTAGAAATGAAAGGAATTGCTCCTTTGTGCTTTCTACACCATTAACCAAATACTGAACTTTCAATACACAATTAGGAGTAGGGTATAACCGAATATATCGGCTAAATACCCCATTTTTATCGATATGTTTAACGATATAAGGGTATCGTTCCCATTCACCGAATGGCAAAGACTGAACTTCACCCCTTTCACCCGACTCAATACCTTCCTTTACAGAAGAAAGGTTTTCAAATGAAATACCTGCACGAAAGACACCCTCAATCCTTTTTTCAAGGATAGTGCCTTTGAAAGAAGCAGCGGGTTTCTTTTCAGAACGAAAAGAAACTGATATGAAATTACCCTTACTGCTGAAGAATTTATCTAAATTTATCATTTTGTGTCCGTTTCACGATGGACTTCGTTTTAGTGAGATACAAAGGTGGGTTTTTCTTTTTGTATAAAAAAGCAATTTATACGAAAAACTTACACCAAACTTACATTGTCAGCTTTTGCCTTGCATATGCACACGGCAAATAAAATAAATGATATAAAAAAATTTATTTTTAATTATTTCTTACATAAATATTACATACCGGATTTAACTAACTGAATTTCAATAACTTATCCTATGTTACTTAAAGTAAATGTAACTTATTGATAATCAGCGACTTCCTTTGTATTCGCATAACTATTTTTTCAGGTGTACTTATACCGGAAATGGTATGAATCGATTGTGAGCAATGTTATGTGGCTGAAATTTAATTCTAATTTATTTGGTATTATTACCAAAATAA
>Ga0214917_10002017_pt1 | contig 25344 bp, 19 predicted proteins | sample LL_1208_BB_MetaG_FD_177983 | JGI IMG/M metagenome (GOLD analysis project Ga0214917, IMG submission 177983) | Freshwater microbial communities from Lake Lanier, Atlanta, Georgia, United States - LL_1208_BB | ecosystem: Environmental > Aquatic > Freshwater > Lake | place: USA: Georgia | collected...
CCAGAGCGGAGCCGGGTTTGACGTAGTGGGAAACATCGGCGATGTGAACGCCGACCTCGACATGCCCGTGAGGGAGTTCCCGGAGGGAGATCGCGTCGTCGAAATCGCGGGCGGTGTCGGGGTCGATGGTGATAATGAAGTCGCCACGGAGATCTTCCCGTCCGGCGGGGCGGTCGGGGAGTTCGACGGGGGGAAAAGATTCGGCTTCGGAGAGGGCTTCGGGGGGAAAGGCGGAGGGCAGATCAAATTTCCGGATGATGGAGAGGATGTCGATGCCGGGGTCGGTCGCGCGGCCGAGTCGTTCGACAAGGAGGCCTTCGGGGTTGGACTGGCGATCTTTCCAGTCGATGAGTTTAGCCACGACCTTGTCGCCGGGTTCGGCCATGGGTGAGCCTTCCGTGCCGGGTGCGGGGATGTAGAGGTTATGGAGGAAGCGGGGGTCGTCGGGGATGACGATGAAAAAGCGGGCTGTTTTTTGAAGAGTTCCGACCACCATGGCGGTGCGGCGTTCGAGAATGCGCAGAACGCGTCCGCGGCTGCGGTCGGGTTCGGAAGGGCGTCGGCCACGGGGGGCGGGTCCGGCCCGGCGATCGATGCGGGCGACAACCAAATCGCCGTGGAGGGCGGTGCCGGTGTCTTCGGCGGCGATGTGAAGATCGGGCGAGCCATCGGGCGGAACGACAAAAGCAAATCCTTTCGCATGAAACTGGATCGTCCCGGTGACGAGGTCGGCGGAGCGGGCCGAAATCCAGTGATTTTGCCGGACGCGGGCGACGCGCCCCTCTTTTTCCAGGGCCGTGAGGGTCCGGGAAACGGCCGAAGGGGGAACCCGGAGGCGTTTCGCAAGGGTGGAGGCATCCAGGGGAGCGGCTTTTTTGCCTTCGAGAAGGGCAAGGAGGCGATCCGGTAAGCGGCTGGCGGCTGGCATAGATAAGGGGATAGTGTAGCTCAGAACCGATGAACATCCTATTCGTGGCAACCGAACTCGCCCCTCATGCCAAGGCGGGTGGATTGGGCGATGTGATGGCGGCCCTTCCGATGGCTCTGGCTCGGGCGGGACATGGGGTGAGTCTGGTCGTTCCGCTGCACCGGGGGCTGAAGCGGGCGGGAGAATTCCGAGTCACTTCGGTCGAGATGGAGTTTCCGGCCGGCGGAAAAATGGGGAGAGCTAGAGTTTGGCAAGGGAAGAGGGGCGGTGTGGCGTTATGGGCCATTGAGGAAGATGAATATTTCGACCGGGCCCAGTTGTACGGTGAGGGCGGAGGGGATTATCCAGACAGTCTGGAGAGGTTTAATTTTTTCGCCCGGGCGGCCGTGGAACTGGCGAGGTACATCGAGCCCACGCCGGAGGTGATTCAGGTGAACGATTGGCATGCGGCTTTGGTGCCGGCGTATGTGCGGGCACTGGGGTTGCCGATGAAGACCCTCTTCACCATCCACAATCTCCGTTATCAGGGGGAGTTTCCGGCGCAGGATTTTCGGAAGCTGGATCTGCCGGAGGGGATCTTCCGGCCGGAGGGCTTGGAGTTTTTTGGAAAACTGAACCTCTTAAAGGGGGCCATCACCTTGTCCGATGCGGTGAATACGGTCAGCCCGACGTATGCCCGTGAGATTCAACAAAAGGAGCATGGATGCGGGCTCCACGATGTTCTGAGGGAAAAAGGAAAATGGCTGAGCGGGATTCTGAACGGGATCGATGAGGAGGCTTGGGATCCGGCGACGGACGGAGCACTGAAAAAAAATTTCCACAGTGGGAATTTGGCCGGCCGGCTGGAGTGTCGGGTGGCGTTGGAACGGGAGATGGGGCTGGAGCCGGCGAATGGCCGTCCGATTTTCGGGATGGTGACGAGGTTGGTGGCGGAGAAGGGGGTGGATCTGGTGCTGGGGGTGGCTGGGGAAACGGTTCAGCAGGGGGGGCGGCTGGTGATTTTGGGGGCGGGGGATCCGGTCTTGGAAAAGTCACTGACGGAGCTAGCGGCGAGGCATCCGAAACAAATCGTGGTGCGGACGGGATACGACGAGGGATTAGCCCGGAGAATTTTTGGCGGATCCGATTTCTTTTGGATGCCTTCGCGCAGCGAGCCGTGCGGACTGACCCAGATGTATGCCATGCGCTACGGGGCGATTCCGGTGGTGGGAGACGTCGGGGGGCTGCATGACACGGTGGAGGATCGGAACCCCGGAAAGAAAATGGGAACAGGCCTGCGGTTTGAGCCGACTGAGAAGGGGATGAGGGGGGCATTGTCTCGAGCCCTCGCGTTGTGGGATACTCCCTCCATGATGAAAGTGACTCGGCAAAACGGGATGAAGAAGGACTGGAGTTGGAAAACGGCGGTGCCGGCGTACGAAAAAATCTATCGATCTTTAGTGGGTTGAGGCCGGAATAAGAGAGCGATGCCTGAATTAAGAAAAGATCCTGTGGTGGGTCGCTGGATTGTCTTCAGTCCGGAACGGCAGATCCGCCCGGAGCGGTACCGGTGCGAGGAGTTGCCGCCGACCCGTCCGGAGGATGATCCCTTTCTGGAAGGGCATGAGGCGTATACGCCGCCGGAGGTGTACGCGATTCGGCCGAACGGCTCGGCACCCAACGGTCCGGGCTGGCAGTTGCGGGTGGTGCCGAACCGGTTTCCCGCCCTCCGGGTCGAGGGGGAATTGGACAAGGAGGCCGTGGGATTTTACGACCGGATGAACGGGATCGGCGCGCATGAGGTGATCGTCGAAACGCCCCACCCTCAATTGGTTTTGGAGAAGCAAAATTTGGCGGGAGTGGCCCGGGTATTTGAGGCGTGTCGGGCACGGATTATCGACCTCTCGAGGGATCTGCGGATGAACTATGTGCTCGTGTTCAAGAATCACGGGGCGCAGGCGGGAGCCACGATGCCTCACCCCCACAGCCAACTGATCGCCATGCCCGTGACCCCGATTGTGGTGAAGGAGAAGCTGGTGGCGGCCCGGGCCTATTACCTCGAGAAGGACCGCAATCTTTTTGAGGACATTCTCAAGTCTGAGAAAAAAACGGGAGACCGGGTGGTTTTTGAGAATGATGGGTTCACCGTCTTCTGTCCGTTTGCCAGCCGGTTTCCCTTCGAGACCTGTGTCATGCCCCGAAAACAATCTGCCGATTTTCAGAATTCGACCGACGAGGATCTGTTGTTGCTGGCGGAGGCGGTGCAACGGACGTTGGCGGCTTATGCCGAGGCGTTGAATCGACCGAATTACAATTTGGTGCTGCACACGGCCCCGTTCCGGCGGAGCCGTCATCCGGAGGCTTGGACCACGCTGGATGCAGATTTCCGCTGGCACATTGAAATTCTTCCGAGGTTGACGGGGGTGGCGGGGTTTGAGTTCGGGACCGGGTTTTACATCAACCCCACCTTGCCGGAAGAGGCGGCCGGGGTTTTGCGGGAGGCGGTGACGCGTGGCTGACGTCGCCCTTCTCTGGCATCTTCACCAACCTTCTTATGTAGATGCGGCCACCGGGGAGGTGGTGATGTCCTGGGTCCGATTGCATACCGTGCGGGGATATGCGGATATGGCAGAGATGGCGAGGCGCCATTCCGGAGTGAAGATGAATTTCAATCTCACGCCCGTTCTGGTCCAGCAGATCGAAGAGCTGGCGGAAGGCAAGGTGAAGGATCGGTGGGAGGAACTGGCAAAAAAGAATGCGAAAGACCTGACAGAAACCGAGCGGCACGATTTATTGGAACATTTTTTCAAGGTGAACTGGGCCACGAGCGTGGATCCGTACCGTCGGTACCGGCAGTTGCTGGATCTGCGCGGGCGTCGACCCGGGGCGGCACAGTCACCCCAAAACATGCGGCGGTTCAAGGAGGCGGATCTGAGGGACCTGCAGGTTTGGTTCAATCTGGGATGGTGCGGGTTTGCCGTGAGAAAAAAATATCCGGAATTGGAGGAATTGATCCGCAAGGGGAGGGATTTCACGGAAGAGGAAAAGCACAGGGTTCTCGAAATCCACCGCGAGATGCTTAAGGGAATCCTGGGGGAATACCGTGCCCTGGCGGAATCTGGGCAAGTCGAACTGACCACAACCCCGTTTTATCATCCGATTCTTCCCCTGTTGGTGGATACCGATTCGGCCAAACGGGCCATGCCGTGGGTGCGGTTGCCGGAGCGCTTGCAGGCTCCGGAAGATGCCCTCGCACAATTGAAAAAAGCCCAGGAAGCGCATCAGCGGGTGTTTGGCAGGAAGGCGCGCGGGCTGTGGCCTTCCGAGGGATCGGTCAGTCCGGAGGTGATTCCGCTCATGGCCGAGGCGGGGTTCGAATATTTCTGCACGGACGAGCTGGTTTTGTTCCGCGGGCTGGAGGCCCAAGGATGGAAGGGGGATCACTTTGAGATGTTTCAGGCGTGGCGGGTGGAGGAGGGCGGAGCGAGTCTCAAGGCGCTTTTCCGTGAACGGCCTCTTTCGGACTACATTGGATTCACGGCGGCCCGGACGGAACCCAAAGCGGCGGCCGAATATCTGCGGGCCCACCTCGAGCACATCGCCCAAGTGATGCCGAAGGACGGGGTGGTTCTGCTGGCCTTGGATGGAGAAAACGCATGGGAGGCGTTTCCGGACAGCGGGGAGGCATTTCTGGATGCTTTTTACAAGGAGTTGGGAAACTCGAAGAGTTTGCGGTCGCAAACATTGGGAGGGCATCTGGATGGCAAAGAGGGAAGACCCACTGGGCGGCTTCATTCCGGATCGTGGATCAGCGGAAACTTTGACATCTGGATCGGGGATCCTGAGGAAAACCTGGGATGGAACTGGATCAAACGAACGAGGGATTTTCTCCGGCAGACGGAGGCCAAGGGAAACCTTTCGCCGGAAGTGATCGCGGCGGCGTGGGAGGATTTGTATGCGGCGGAGGGGAGCGACTGGTTCTGGTGGTATGGACCGGATTTTCAAACGGACAGCGACATGATTTTCGACGCATTGTTCCGGGGGAGACTGCAGAACGTGTATCGTCGATTGGGGTCGACTCCCCCCGCGGGTTTGAGTGTGCCGATTTGTTCCGGCGAACTCCGGTTGGGAGTTCCGCCCTCCCGGGCCATTGAGCCGAAGTTGAGCGAGACGCCGAGTTATCTGGATTGGGCGGGAGCGGGAAAGTACGACGCTTGGCGCGATCAAGGGGCGATGGCCCAGGGGGACCGCCGAGTGAAGACGCTCCAGTACGGGTATGGGGAGAAAGATTTTTATTTTCGATTGGATGCCAAGGAGGGATTCGGAGAAGAGGTGATTGTGGATTTCCATCTGCCGGCTCCGGTCCGGCTATGGGCCAGCCGGCAGGAACAGGGGTGGAGGGTGAATCTTGAGAAATCCAAAGATGGGGTTGCCTATGAACAGGCGGAATGTCCGGCCGAAGTTGCGACCGGGAAAGGATTGCAGATCAAAGTGCCCTTTTCCTCGTTGGGGTGGAGGAGGGAGGGGGGTGAGGTGAGTTTTTTGGTCCGGATTCTCCGCGCGGGGTCGGAGGTGGAGCGGTATCCGGAACGGGGGCTGATTGAGTTCAGCGGGCCGGTGCGTGCGTTGGACATGAAGAACTGGTATATTTAAGGGCTCTCCATGAAGAACGTGAATCTGGTCCTCTGCCTGCACATGCACCAACCGGTGGGCAATCTGCCCGAGGTGGTGGATCGGATCACCGCCGAGGTGTACCGGCCGGTGATCGAGGTTTTGGAGAAGCATCCCGGCGTGGCGGTGAATCTGCATGTGAGCGGGAGCCTCCTCGAAGATTTGGCGGAGCGGCATCCGGATCTGGTGAAAAAAATCAAGGGGTTGGTGGCCACCGGCCGGGTCGAAATGTTGTCGGGAGGATTTTACGAACCGGTGTTGGTGGAGTGGCCGGAAGAGGACCGGGATGGCCAGTTGAACAAGATGGGGGCGTGGTTGCAGGAACGGCTTGGGGCCCAGCCCGCCGGGGCATGGTTGGCGGAAGGAGTTTGGGGTCCCTCGCTCTGCGGTGCATTTCATCGAGCGGGGTTACAGTATGCCCCGGTCGAGGGATCTTTTTTTCTGCAGGCAGGGGTGGTTCCAGCCAAGATGAATGGCCATTATGTGACCGACCAAGCCGGAAGCATGCTGACGGTGCTGCCGACTTGTCCCGATCTGGCTCGTTTGATTCCCCATGCCCCTTTTGACGAGTTATTCGGCTATCTCCGCCGGATGGCCAATCGGGGGGAGGATATCACGCTCACTCTGGCGGCGAATTTGGAGACATGGCCGAAGCTCTCCGGCGGGGCGGCGGGGTATTTGGACCAGCTTTTCACCAAACTGGAGGAAGCGGAAGGTTGGATTCACACTTTGACGGGGCAGGCCCAGCTGAAAAGGCAGAGTCCGCGGGGTCGGGTGGCTTTGCCTCCGGGCACTCCGGCAGAACTCGGCGGTTGGTCCCTTCCCGGCGGGGCAAGGAAGGAATTTTTCCGGGAGAGAAATCAGCTGGCCCAACGGTATGACGCGGCGAAGTGGCTGCCCTTTTTTCGAGGGGGATCCTGGGCGTCGTTCAGGGTCCGGTATGAGGAACTGAATCTGATGTACCGGAAAAATCTTTCTCTTGGAAAGAAACTCAAATCCAAAACCAAGTTTCCCGGTGCACGATCCGTGAATGAACGATTGTGGCGGGCCCAGTGTGCAACGGCCCAGTGGCATGGAACCCAGGGGGGCATGCATCTGCCCCATTTGCGCGAGGCCATCTGGCGGGAGTTGTTGATGGCTGAATCGGAAATGAGATCCGGGCAGGCCGAGACGGATCTTGTCCGGGAGGATGTGAATGCGGACGGGCAAACGGAGGTGGTGGCAGGTCATCCGGCTCTCACACTGCTTTTTGCGCCGCATTTGGGCGGGGCGTGTTTGGAGATCGGCCTGCCGGAGTTCGGGCGGAATCTGGCGGATGTTCTGACCCGGAGGGATGAAGGAATCAACGGATCGAGCTCCGGTCCGAGCGACTGGTATGAACGGCGGGTTTTCCAGGAGCATCTCTTTGCGCGTGGGACAACGGTGGGGCAACTGGCTGCTGGGACTTATCCCGAGCTGGGAGATTTTATTCTTCAGCCTTTCGAAATCCGGCAGATGAGGCAAACGGGGAGCCGAGTAACATTGAGTCTCCAGCGTGACGGTGGACTGTACCGGATGGGCACCCGGCAGCCCTGTCTGCTCGAAAAAACCTATGCGATTGATGCGGGAAGCGGTTTGGTGGAAATTTCCTTCCAGCTCACCAATACGGGGACGTTGCCGCTCGAAACGGTTTTTGCGACGGAACTGAATCTGAATCTGGGGCCGGACCAGTCCGGGCGCGGGCTTTGGAAATGCGGGGATCAGAAAAAAACGGACCGGGAGAGCTGGCAGAGCGAGGGGGTGACCATGGTTTCTGCGCGTTCGACGGATCACCTGGAAGTGAAGATGGCCTCGGAAAATCTTCCGTTGGTTTGGAGTTATCCTTTGTTGGATGTCGAAACAGGTCCCGAGGGTCCGATTCGGCAGGGGAATTGCATTCTTTTCGGGCAGCATTTTGACCTGAAGCCGGGGGAAAAAGCGGAAGCGAGGCTCAAGGTCACCTTTCGCAAGCAGGAGGGCAGGATTGCCGTAAATCGGTGATTCTGATAAGGTAAGAACTTATGAAAATCCGCCTCGAAATTCTCGGAATGAGCCTTGGTTTTGCCGCTTTTCTGGCCGGGTGCACCATTCCCGGCGATGCGGAGAACGTCACCACCACGTACGGGGATACGACCACTCCGGCTGCCAGTGATTCCAAGCCGGAGGCCACGGAGAGTTCCAAACCCCAAGCGGCGGCCACGGACGAGAAGAAGCCTTGGACTCCGCCCGAAAGCGCGGAAAAAAGCACCCCGACCAAGGCGAGCTATCCCAAAGGAGAAAAAGTCTCAGGGAAGCCCGGGATGGTCCGCAGTCCTTATGCGCCGTATGCCGGGCTGGTGGACGTGAAAGGTTTTGCCCCTGGTACGGAAGTGAAATGCCCTTACACGGGAAAAATCTTCCTGGTTCCCTGAGCCGTCCCCGCGTACCCCATCACCGAGTCCGTTCATGGACCCTCTTCTTCAAATTCTCAAGCAGCGGGCCCGACTCTCTGTTCCTGAATTGGCCAAACTGACCGGCCAACCGGAAAAAACCGTTGAGGCGGCACTCCGCAAATATGAGGCCGACCGGGTTGTCCTCGGGTACCAAGCGATCCTCGATCCCGATAAAACCGGGAACGGTGCCGTGCGTGCGGTGATCGAGGTGAGGATCACACCCGAGCGGGATGGTGGGTTCGACCGGATTGCGGCCCGTGTGGCGCGGTATCCGGAGGTGGTTTCCTGCCAGCTGATGAGCGGCGGGTATGACCTCTTGATTGTGGTGGAAGGCCCGGATCTCAAGCAGGTGGCCAGTTTTGTGGCGGAAAAACTTTCGACGATTCAGGGTGTGATTTCGACGGCGACGCATTTCCAGCTGAAAACCTACAAGGAGGCCGGCGTTCTTTTCCTGCAGGACGAGAAGACGGAGCGCCTGTCGGTCTCCCCATGAAACAGCCCGTAGATTTTTTGGCGGAGCATGTGAAAGGGATTCCCCGTTCCGGGATCCGTGATTTTTTTGAATTAGTACAAAAGCGGGGGGATGTCATCTCCCTGGGTATCGGGGAACCCGACGTTTCCGCTCCGTGGGCGGTCCGGGAGGCAGCCATCTACTCCTTGGAACACGGGCGTACCGGGTACACGTCCAATTTGGGGAGTCTGAAGTTCAGAAATGGAATTGCGGCTTATGTGGAAAAAGTTTTTGGGCAGCGGTACAACGCGGAGACCGAGATTCTTGTCACCGTCGGAGTGAGCGAGGCGATCGATCTGGCCTTACGTGCAGTGTTGAATCCGGGCGAGACAGTGCTGTATCACGAGCCCTGCTATGTTTCGTATGCCCCTTCCATCACTCTGGCGCATGCGAAAGGGCGGGCCATCCGGACCCGTGCGGAGGACGGCTTTCGCCTTGATCCGAAGGCCGTCGCCGAAGCGGCTTCCGGCGCGAAGGTTTTGCTATTGAATTTTCCCACGAATCCGACCGGGGCGGTGCTTTCCGGGAAGGATCTGGATGCCTTGGCCAAGGTTTGCGTGGAAAAAGATCTTCTGGTGATCAGCGATGAGATTTACGCCGAATTAAGTTATGAGGGGCCGCATGAGTCGATCGTGACCCGGCCGGGGATGAGAGAACGGACAATTCTTCTTCATGGTCTGAGCAAAGCCTTTGCGATGACCGGATTCAGAATTGGGTATGCCTGTGCTCCGGCACCGCTCATCGATGCGATGATGAAAATCCATCAATATGCGATTCTCTGTGCTTCGACCCTGAGTCAGGAAGCGGGCGTGGAGGCTTTGCGAGGGGCGGAAGCGACGACAACGGAAGCGCGGGAGAGTTACCGGATCCGGCGGGATTTTCTCCGGAGGCGGCTGGAGGAGGCGGGCTTAAAACCGACGAACCCGGCCGGAGCTTTTTATCTTTTTGTGGATGTCCGAGGCACGGGACTGACCTCCCGCGAGTTCGCGCTCCGGTTGCTGGAGGAAGAAAAAGTGGCGGTGGTGCCGGGCGAAGCTTTTGGTCCGGGTGGCGAAGGTTTTATTCGGTGCAGTTACGCGACGGCTCTGGATCGGATCGAAGTGGCGGCGGACCGGATCGTTCGGTTTGTTGGAAAACTTCGGAGCGCCAAACCCCGGTTGGTTGCGGCGAGGTAGCCGAATTTTGCGTTACGACGCTATCATTGTCGGAGCCGGGCATAACGGTCTGATCTGCGCCTGTTATCTGGCGAAAGCGGGGCTGAAGGTGGCGGTGGTGGAAAGGCGTGATTTGCCCGGAGGAGCGGTGTGTACCCGGGAAGATCTGGTGCCTGGGTTCCGTTTTGATGTGGGTTCATCGGTTCACATCATGATCCACCTCACACCGGTTCTGGCGGAGCTGAATTTGGCCAGGGAAGGACTGGAGTACATCGAGATGGATCCGTGGGCCTACTATCCGGTGGAAGGAACCGGACGGGGGATCTCGTTTTATCGGGATGTCGAAAAGACCTGTGCCAGCATCGCCCAATTCAGTCCGAGAGATGCGGAAGCGTATCGACGGTATGTCGAGCGGTGGACCGAACTGAACGAGGGGGTTTTTGAAACCTTTCTCGCACCGCCTTCGCCGGGAAGGCTTTTCGGCACCATCGTCAAAAGGAACCTTTTCCGGCCGAAGTCGAGGCGGCTATGGTCGAGCCTCGATACCGCCCGGCAGTTGATGGCGCCGTACGGGGAGGTGATCCGTGAGACCTTTGAGAATGAACATTTACGGACGGCCATGCTGTGGTTGTCCGCCCAAAGCGGCCCCGCTCCAGGAGAGGTGGCAAGCGGGGATATGTTTGGGTGGAACGCGATGATCCACAAATGTGGGGCAAAGCGCGCGAAGGGCGGGAGCGGTTCGCTTGCCACCGCCTTGGTCAAGTGTCTGGAGAGGCATGGAGGGGAACTGTTTTTAGGGAAAGCGGTGAAGGAGGTGCGGAAGGTTGGGACAGACTGGGAGGTAGAAGCGGGCGGAATGGTTTTCGAAGCGGAGAAAGTGGTGGCGGCCTGTCATCTGAAGACATTTTTTTGTGATCTCCTGAAAGGCGGACCGAAGGAACTGTCGGGGCGGATGGGAAAGGCGCGGATTGGAAACGGATTTGGGATGGTGGTGAGGCATGCGGTGGAGGAGTTGCCTGTTTACGGAAGCGAAGCGGGAAACGGGCAAAAGCCGCAGGAATATCATTCAGGGATGCAACTGCTTTGCCGGGATCAGACGATGCTCGAGAGCAGTTATCGGGATTATCTGGGATATCAACCCCCGGCCAAACCGAGCGTGGTGGCGATGACCTTTTCCGCGATCGATCCGACGCTGGCCCCAAAGGGAAAACACACCCTTTTCACCTGGGCGCAATATCACAGTTACGAGCTGCGAAACGGGGAAAACTGGGATGCCATACGCGAACGGGAAGCCGACAAGCTTTACAACCTGGTCTGCGAATATGCACCCAACATGAAGGGAAAGATGATTGGACGATATATCCAAACCCCGCTGGATCTCGAAAGAGACCTGGGGCTGTTACGAGGAAACGTCATGCATTTTGAGATGAGTTTGGACCAGATGTTTATGTTCCGGCCGTTGCCCGAGGTCTCGTGTTACCGTGCGCCGATGCCGGAACTGTATCTGACCGGAGCCAGCACCCATCCCGGGGGAGGGGTTTTTGGGGCCAGCGGAAGAAATACGGCGAAGGTGATCCTGGGTTGGCGGGGTTGAGGAGAAGGAGTAGGATTTTCCCATGGCCGTCGTTACCCAAAAATCCCAGTCGGATCCCATCCGGCAGTTTTCCATTTTTCTGGCCAACAAGGCCGGGCGCTTGTTGGAGCTGATCCGCATTCTGCAAAGCCGGCATGTCCATGTGGTGGCCCTGACGATCCTGGACACGACCGACAGCGCGATTGTGCGGATGGTGGTGGACGACCCGGACCAGGCCCGCGCGATTTTTCACGAGCAGGCGGTGGCGCACACGGAATCCACTGTTGTGGCAGTGGAGCTGGGGGCGGCAACGGAACTTCCCAAGGTGCTTTCTTCACTTTTGGAGGCGGAAATCAACATCATGACAGCCTATGCCTTTCTGGTCCGACCAGAGGCCCGGCCGGCTCTCTGTTTGAATTTGGATGACAATGAACTGGGGGCGCAGGTCCTGGGGCGGGGTGGATTCAAGTTGTTGGGGCAAGGGGATATCTCGAGATAGTTCATTCCGGAATGAGTGGATTGGAGGCCAAGGTTTCGGGTGGGGGGAGGGTCACGGCGGAGGAGGCGGGAATCATTTATCGGTGGCCTTTGGCGAAGCTGGGGGAGGCCGCGAACACCCGGAGAAATCTGGCCAAGGCTAAGGATTATGAGGGTCGTGGTCGAGAGGTGGTCACTTACATCGTCGACAGAAACATCAACTACACGAATGTCTGCGATGTTTACTGCAAGTTTTGTGCGTTCTACCGGACGGAGAAGGATGGGGATCATTATGTTCTGACGCAGGAGCAGATTGATCGGAAAATTGATGAGCTGGTTGCGGTGGGGGGAAATCAGATCCTTTTGCAGGGGGGGCATCACCCGAAGCTGGGGCTGGAGTGGTATCTGGATCTTTTGCGTCATCTCCGCGGGAAATATCCCCAGGTGAATGTGCACGGGTTTTCCCCGCCGGAGTTTAATCATTTTGCCGAAATCTTTGGGATGAGTCTCGAGCAGGTAATCGGAAAGTTTCGGGAAGCGGGATTGGGAAGCATTCCCGGAGGCGGGGCGGAAATTCTCGTGGATCGGGTGAGACAAAAAATTGCCCCGAGAAAGTGCGGGACGGATGCCTGGCTGAGGGTGATGGAAATCGCCCATGGCATGGGAATGAAGTCGAGCGCGACCATGATGTTCGGCCATGTGGAGACGCCGGAGGAAAGGATCGAGCATCTTCAGCGGTTGCGGGATCTTCAGGATCGGACGGGTGGATTCACCGCATTCATCTGCTGGACGTTTCAGCCGGAAAACACGGTGTTGAAGGCGGATCGGACGGGCTCCCACGAATATTTGAGAATGCAGGCACTATCCCGTATTTTTCTCGATAACATTCCGAATGTGCAGTCGAGTTGGGTGACGCAAGGTCCGGCGATGGGGCAGGTGGCGCTCAAATTCGGCGCGAACGATTTCGGAAGTTTGATGATGGAGGAAAATGTGGTGTCGAGTGCGGGGACAAGTTTTCGGCTGAGTTTGGAGGAAATGCGACGGCTGATCCGAGAGGCCGGGTATGATCCCCGGCAAAGGACGAACAGCTATGAACTGGTGGATCGGCCGGAGCCCGTCCTGACGGCCTGAAAAAGACCGGGAGCAAGCCGGGATTGGGCTCGGCTTAGCGGCTTATTTGTAACGGATCGCGCGGCCGTTGGCTCCACCCGCCGGGCCTGTGAATCGGAAGCTGGTTTCGACCCGGTCGAGGATGACCGCATCGGCTTTCATCTTCCACGCCTGCTTCTGAAGCGATTCCTTCATGGATTCTTCATCATCCCAAAGGAAGATTTCGGGGGCGCTGACCAGCCCGATGACTTCGTAAGGCTTTTCGGGACGGTCCAGCAGAATGGTGACTTCCTTCCAAGGCCGTTTCTCGTCACTGGCCGTCTTGGATTTTCGGGTGGAGTTCCGTTTGTCGTCCACCTGAGCCTGAACTTCGGGTAGCACAAAAAAAGTAAAGGCGATCAGCACGAGAGAGAAACGAAGGGGGGTAAAGGTTTTCATGCTTTCTTAATTAACCATAAGCCTGTTCATGGCAAGCTGGAGATGAAGGGCTCGCCGTGATGCATCCATCCGCTAAGAATCGATGAAATGGAAAAAGGACTGAGTCTAGCGGCCCGATTGGGGTGGGGGCTTGTGGCCATTCTGGGGGCGATTTCCCTTGGGGTGGTTGCATTCTGCCGGGGCGAGCCAGTCAATGCACTTTGGTTGATTGTGGCCACCGGGTGTGTGTATGCCCTGGGCTATCGATTCCACAGCGCCTGGCTGATGACCACGGTACTGACCATCGATCCGGCCAGAACTACTCCGGCCGTACGTCACGCAGATGGCAGGGATTTTGTGAAGACCAACCGGTGGGTTGTCTTTGGACATCATTTTGCCGCCATTGCGGGACCGGGACCGTTGGTCGGACCGGTTTTGGCGGCGCAGTTTGGATATCTTCCCGGGCTTTTGTGGATTCTGATCGGAGCGGTGCTGGGCGGAGCGGTTCATGACAGCATCATTCTTTGGCTGAGTGTGCGCCGGGGGGGGAAGTCGGTCGGACAGATGTTGAGGGAAGAAGTGGGGCCTGCGGCGGGAACTTTGGCCGTGGTCGGGTTGTTGGGAATTTTGACCATGCTGATGGCAGTGTTGGCATTGGTCGTTGTGCGGGCTTTGGCCGAGAGTCCATGGGGGCTCTTTACCATTGTACTGACAATGCCTTTGGCTTTGGCGATGGGGGTGGGAATGCGCGGCGCCGGTGGGACGAGGACCGCTTGGGTCACGGTTCTGGGGGTGCTCGCCTTGGTCGGCTGTGTCTGGGCTGGAAAGTGGGCTTCGGAAATGCCGGCTTTGGCCCGGATGTTTACGTGGGATGCAAAGACATTGGCGTGGTCGATCATGGGATATGGATTGGCGGCGAGTGTGTTGCCAGTTTGGCTTCTTCTGGCGCCGAGGGATTACCTCAGTTCCTTTTTAAAAATTGGAACGGTAGCGGCCTTGGGAGTCGTGGTTGCCATTCTCTCACCGCAATTGCAGATGCCGGCGCTCACACGATTTATCGATGGGACCGGCCCGGTTTTTGCCGGTCCGGTTTTCCCTTTTTGCTTCATCACGATTGCCTGCGGAGCGATAAGTGGTTTTCATTGTCTGGTTTCTTCTGGGACCACGCCGAAACTTTTGGCCAGTGAGGCGGACATCCGAGTCATCGGATACGGGGCGATGGTCACGGAGATGTGCGTTGGAGTGCTCGCATTGGTGGCGGCCTGCGCCATGCCGCCGGGGGAGTATTTTGCCATCAATCTGCGCGGCGAGCCGGCTGCAGTGGTGCAGCAAATCACCGCCCTTGGATTTCCGGTTACGGAGCAACAGATGGCTGAATTAGCCCGTTCCGTCGGCGAGAGTTCGATGATTGGAAGAACGGGAGGAGCGCCGACCTTTGCGGTCGGGATGGCCCAGATATTTACCCAGTCGCTGGGACAAGCAGGCGGAGCCACCATGGCTCTGTGGTATCACTTTGCCATCATGTTTGAGGCGCTCTTCATCCTGACGACGATCGATGCGGGCACAAGGATCGGTAGGTTTTTGGTGCAGGAAGTGTTGGGATGGATTTGGCGCCCCCTCGGCAAAGTTCATTCCGTTTCCGGCAGTGTCCTGGGAAGTCTCTTGTTTGTCGGGGGGTGGGGTTGGTTTCTTTATCAGGGTGTGATCGATCCGCACGGGGGAATCAACAGCCTTTGGCCAATTTTTGGGGTAGCGAACCAGTTGTTGGCGGTAATGGCCCTGAGTTTGGCCACAATAGTCCTGATCAAAATGGGACGCGGTTCGCTGGTTTGGGTCACCTTGATTCCGCTCGGATGGTTGGTGGTGGTGACCTTTTCGGCCGGATGGATCAAAATCTTCAGCCCGGATGCAAGATTGGGATTTTTGACTGCCATGAGAGAATTTTCGGCTGCCGGGAAAACGGATTTGGCGACGACTCAAGCCATGAATGCGGGAGTGACGGCATTTTTTCTCATTCTGGTAATTTTGATTCTGGCTGCCTGCGGAAGAATCTGGTTGCGGAAGTGGAGGGGGAAGTCCGTGCCACCGTTGACCGAGGAGAGCTGGGCCTAGAAAAGCTGAAGGCGACCCGATTGGAAGCGGAGGGGTAAGGGGGTGGGGTCGATCCGGCAACGGGGGTGATGGCGCAGTTCCGAAGCCAGATCTTCGGTGACGTATAGTTTTTCGAGGTGAAGCGTGTTCGGTATCAACATCCAGCGACGGTTTCCGTACCGCTCCCGGATTTTATTCAGCACTTCTTCGTCGTCCGCTAGGGTGCAGGGAAGAGCCATGCGTTGCATGTCGCCCGTGGTGTAGGCGTTGGTGAAGGTTTTGTATTCATCCACGGCCTCACGGAGTCGCCGGGTAATGAAATCTGCCAAGCCGACTCCCAGGGCGTTACCCTGGGCATGCGGGGAAAGCCCAAGGGCGGCAATGACGTGGATTCGGGGCTTGGTCAGATCCTGAAAGCCGTGAATTCCGCGGCGGCCAATCACATTTGTGTCCATGCCGGTTCCGCTGTAGGTCTTTCCGATTTCGTCGACGATCAAAACCCCCAGATCGTCGCAGGGTAGTGTGGGAAAGTAGTGCCGATGGCGAGCGAGCAGAGCGGGCTCTTGTTCGAGAATCTTTGACCCGGGGATAGCATGAATCTCTGCCGTTTGATCCAAGCCGTCTTCGAGGATGCCCAAGCCGGCAAAAATCTTGCCTGATTGAACGAGCAGGGAGCCCATTTCATGAAGGACGTGTGGCATTTTCGATGGATGTACGGAGTGAAATGTTTCGGCAGACCGGATTTTGCCCATTCCGACCACCATCATCTTGGTTAGGCCACTTTGGACGGGACCCGCGAAACAGGTGTGAAGTTTGATGCGGTTCAATACCAGGACACCGGCAGATTCGTGGCAGTGACGGTCCATCCAGACATCGCCGGATTCAACGGTGCCCACTTTGACGCACTCCATGCTGGAGCGGATTTCCATTCCGGTGGTTTTCGTGGTCAGGCCGAGGGATTCGATCATCTTCTGCTGGCCTTCGGCTGTGGCCCCGTTGTGGGATCCCATGCAGGGGACTAAAAAAGGCTCCGCTCCGTTTTGGCGGAGCCAGTCGCCTGCCGCCTTGGTGATCGCGGCGAGATTGGAGATGCCGCGGCTTCCAGCGGTAATAGCCACCTCGCCCCGGGGAGGGCGGAGATTCATTTCGTCGAGAGCGCGGTGAACCCCAGCCGCGACATCGGGCAGAGGGGCAGAGATGAGATTTTGTTCGACCCGAAAGAGGTTCACAGAAACCAGATTACGTGCGCAACCGAAGGCTAACCAGACGGATCTGGAAGCAGAACGATTTAAAAAAAGATCGGGATGACAAGAATAGCGACGATGTTCACGACCTTGATCATCGGATTGATCGCCGGGCCGGCGGTGTCCTTGTAGGGATCGCCGACCGTATCCCCCGTCACAGCCGCGGCGTGGGCGAGAGATCCTTTTCCGCCAAAATTGCCTTCCTCGATATATTTCTTCGCATTGTCCCAAGCTCCGCCGGAAGAGGTCATGGCGATGGCGACAAAAAGGCCGGTGACAATCGTGCCCACGAGGACGCCTCCGAGAACGACTGGCCCAAGACCGGGGATGGCCGCGACTCCGACGACGAAAATGACGGGCAGCAGGGCGGGGATGATCATTTGCCGGAGGGCGGCTTGGGTGACGATATCCACGCAGGTGCCGTAATCCGGCTTCGAAGTTCCTTTCAGAATACCGGGCTTGGCCTTGAGTTGGCGGCGAACTTCGCGGACCACGGCCCCGGCGGCCACGCCGACGGCATCCATCGAGCGGGCGGTGAAGACGAAGGGCAGGAGGCCGCCGATGAATAGCCCGATGATGACCTTGGGTTCCGTGAGGGAAAATTCCAGACTGGGCATGGCAACGCCCAAGGAGGAGAAGTGGACTTTCAGTTCCTGCACATAGGAACCGAAGAGAACCAGGGAGGCAAGGCCGGCCGAAGCAATGGCGTATCCCTTGGTCACGGCTTTCATTGTGTTGCCCACGGCATCCAGTTCATCCGTGCGAGTGCGGATGGATTTCGGCATTCCGGCCATGACGGCGATGCCGCCGGCGTTGTCGGTGATGGGGCCGAAGGCGTCGAGGGAGATGACGATGCCCGCCATCGAAAGCATGGCCATGACGGCGATGGCGATTCCGTAGAGTCCGGCAAAATGATAGCTGAGCAGAATTGCGATCCCGATGAAGCCGACCGGCAGGGCGGTGGCGTGCTGACCAATCGCCAGGCCCGCGATGATGTTTGTGGCGTGGCCGGTTTCGGAGGCTTTGGCGACATCCCGGACCGGAGAGTGGTGGGTGGAGGTGTAGTAGTTTGTGATCAGCAGAACCACAAAGGTCATCAGGAGACCCACAAGGGAGGCGAAATAGATTCCGTGGGTGGAAGCGATTTGCCCGTCATGGCGGAGGCCGTTGGGAAAAAAGATGTGGGCAAGGGGCCAAAGGGCGACGGCGGAGGCCAAGGCGCTGATGAGAACACCCAGGCTGAGGAGGCGGGTGGGATTTCCTTTGCCGAAATTGACGGTGGCGATGCCGAGGATGGCGGAAAGAATCGAGACCCCGCCGACGACAAAGGGATAGCTGAGGGCGGCCGGATCGGGTTTTCCGTCTCCACCGAAGACCGTGAGGAAAGCGACGAGGACGCAACCGATCAGGCTGACGGCGTAGGTTTCAAAAACGTCGGCGGCCATTCCCGCGCAGTCCCCGACGTTGTCTCCGACATTGTCGGCGATGGTGGCGGGGTTGCGGGGGTCGTCCTCTTCCAGTTTGGATTCAATTTTTCCGACGAGGTCGGCTCCAACATCCGCAGCTTTGGTGTAGATTCCTCCACCCAGCCGGGCAAACACGCTGACGAGAGAGGCCCCGAGGGCGAGGCCGGTGAGGCTGTCGATCGCGGCGCGCAGGCCGAGGTGTTGGGAAGCGAGCATATAAAAGATGCCGATCGAGAGAAGGGCGAGAGCCACCACCAGAAGTCCAGTGACTGCGCCTCCGTTGAACGCGTTCCGAAGCGCGGCGGTGCGGCTCACGGTGGCGGCTTGGGCCGTCCGAACATTTGCCATGACGGCGATTCTCATCCCGCAAAATCCGGCAAGCAGGCTGCATGCGGCGCCGACCAAGAAGCCGACTCCTGTGGGCAGGTTTTTAAAGTAGCAAATGGCGGCAAAAAGAAGGAGGGCGATGCCGGAGACGGCTTGGAGTTGGCGGTTCAGATAGGCAGCCGCACCTTCCTGAATGGCGGAGGCGACTTCCCTCATCTTTTCGTCTCCGTCGGGTTGGCGTTTGATCCACACGATGAGTCCCCAGGCCGCGGCGAGACCGATGGCTCCGGCAATGAGGCTGAATGGGAGAGCTTGGTTGAGAAGAAGGTTTGTCATAGTAAGTTGATGAAAAGTAGGTGTTAGTCGTATTGGAGCAACGTTTTTCGAGGCGTTTTCACGCAATTTTCAGTACTTGTGCGCATTGGACATTTCATCGAGTATATATTTCACATGACTAAATATCCGCAAAATGGAACCACGAGTGTAATGGACCCTCGTGTTCCAGAGCTTGAAAGGATAGCGACCCTCCTTCAAAGGCGTTTTCTTCTGGATCTTTTTCGTCAAACCTCGGCCAAACAGCTTTCCATCCCGCAATTTACCCTATTGGGGTTTTTAGCGGCTGAATCGGGGGTGCCCATGGGGGTGTTGGCCAGGCGGATGGGGCATGCCACTTCCGCAACGACCGGACTGGTGGATCGGTTGGAGGCGGTGGGGCTGGTCAAGCGGCATGCCCAAGAGGGGGATCGCCGGCAGAAATTGGTGGGAATCACCACGAAGGGAAAGGAGTTGATGGAAAGACTGCAGGCGGAACTCCGCCATCATTTGAGTGAAATTTTGGGACAACTCGAGCCGGGGGATCAGGACGCATGGGTTCGGATTTACCGGGTCATGGAGAACTATTGTCGTGAATTACCGCGCGATTAAAAATCTGGCCCTGCTTTTTCTTTTCGGCTCCTTGTTTCCGACGGGATCGAAGGCCGAGGAAAAGAAAGAGGACATGCAGGTCACCCTGCCCTTGCCCCAAAACCATGTGCCGGAATTTGCCACCCGAAAACTGGATCTGGCGGAGTGTGTGGCCCTGGCGTTGAGGCAGAACACGGAAATTCGGCAGGCCCAGGATCAGGTTCGCCGGCAGGAAGGAGTGGCCATCGAGGTGCGGAGCGCGCTTTTGCCCAAGGTCACGACGCAGGGCACGTTCGAATATCAGTCGAAAGAGTTAAACGGTTTGCTGGTGAACGCGGGATTTATTTCCGCCGATGAGTTGAACTGGAATGCCGGAGTGCGGGTGAGCCAGCTTTTGTTTGACGGAGGCGCAGCCTTATCGCGCACCCGGGCGGCCCGAATTGCCCAAAGCCAAGCGGTGCTTCTTCTGCAAGACACGATCGACCGGGTGATTCTCGAGGTGCGTAAAAATGTCTACGCGGTGCTGCTCAACCGGTCCCTCATCGATGTGCAGACCGAAGCGGTGAACCTGAAAAAAGAACAGCTGTCTTCCCAGCAAAAAAGATTCAACGCGGGAACGGTCACAAAGTTCAATGTTTTGACGGCCGATGTCGAGCTGGCGAACAACATGCCGCAGTTGATCCGGGCCCGGAACAACAAGCGGGTGGCGGAGGTGCAGCTCGCCCGGATCCTCGCCCTGGATTATCCGGTGGATGCGGTGGAGAATTGGGCGCCCCCCGTGGATGTCGTGGGGGAACTGCCCTATCAACCGGTGCAAGTGGATCTGGCCTCTTCCTTGAGGAATGCGGTTCAAAACCGGAATGACCTCCGGGCGGTGAAAAAGGAGATTGAAGTCCAGAACAAGCTTTTCGAGGCGGCCAAAAAGGAAACGTTCATTCCGAAGATTGTCGGGTCCGGCGGGTATGACGTGATCCAGAACCCCGGAAGCTCGACCTTCACGGACAGTTTCAACGGCCCGGTGGCGTCCATCAACGGCACTTGGACTTTATTCGACGGGATGGCGAGCACGGGCCGTTTCGAGCAGTTGAAGGCCCAGATCAGCAAAGCTGAGGTGGCATACGAGGAAAAGAGGCGGATGGTGGAAAGCGATGTGCGGGATTCGGTGGTGAAAATGGAGGAGGCTGTCGAATTGGTTACCTCCCAGCAGAGGAATGTTGAACAATCCCGCGAGAGTCTCCGGTTGGCTGAGGCCCGGTTCAATGTGGGGGCGGGCATCCAGCTCGACATCATCAACGCGCAGTCGAATCTCACCCAGGCGCAGTTCAATGAGTTGCAGGGAAGGTACGATTATAATGTGGCTCTGGCTTCGCTCGAGCGGGCCACGTCGACTCCTTTTGGTCCCAAAACTCCTCCCACCATCCCGACGGAAGCTTCCTTGTCGCCCCGGCCGAAAGTGAACATGCAGGCATCGACAGCGGTCAGCCTTCAGCCCGGGCAGTGAATCTCCTTCGGTTTCCCGAATTAGAGGAACGGGGTTTGCTCCATGGTTTCACCCTTCGTACGCCTCTTTCCCCCACGTCTGCAGAGTTGCCAAAAATTCTCGAAAAAGAAGGTTTCCCCATAAATTTTGTTTCCGCGGAACAGACCCACGGGTCCGGCGTGGCGGTGGTCTCGTCCCGTGAGGCGGGACGGATGATTTCCTCCGTGGATGCGCTCATCACCCGGGAAAAGAATCTCCTCCTCGTCGTCCGGGTGGCCGACTGTGGGCCGGTGTGGATTCATTGTGGAAAGACTGGAGTGATCGGGTTAGTGCACAGCGGAAGAAAGGGTACGGAGGCAGGAGTCGTGCCGGCAACCCTTCGCAGAATGATGGAGGAATTTGGTTCCGAACCCAAGGAGATGCTGGCCCTGCTGGGGCCCTGTATCCGGCCGCCTTATTATGATGTCGATTTTGCCTCGGAGATTCTTCACCAGCTGAACGAAGGGAAAGTGGGAAAGGTGGTGGACAGCAGGCTTTGCACGGCGGCGGATTTGAAAAGATTTTATTCTTACCGGGCTGAAAAAGGGCAAACCGGAAGACATTTTGCGTTTTTATCCCTTTAGCGGGGGCCGCGCCTAGACCCGGTCTACCGAACTCCGTCTTGTTTCGTCTGTCGGGAGGAGGGCATATTTTAACGATGTTGGCCCCCCTGCTAGGAGATGTCTCGGTTTGGACTTTTGTCTTCCTTGTTTTGGCAGTGGGAGCGGCGCTGAGTTTCGAATTCGTCAATGGGTTTCATGATACGGCCAATGCCGTCGCCACGGTGATTTACACCCACACGCTGAAGCCGACTCCGGCGGTGGTCTGGTCGGGCATCTGGAATCTGGTCGGGGTGCTGACCTCCTCCGGGGCCGTGGCATTTGGCATTCTGGCCCTGTTGCCGGTTGAACTTGTCCTGAATGTGGGGTCGGCTGCGGGTTTTGCGATGGTTTTTTCCCTCCTGCTCTCGGCCATCGCCTGGAATCTGGGGACTTGGTACTTGGGCCTGCCCGCCTCCAGCTCCCATACCCTGGTGGGCTCCATTCTCGGAGTGGGATTGGCCAACTCCCTTTTTGGTCCGGCCCGCTCGATCACCGAAGGGGTGAACTGGGCGAAGGCGTCGGAGGTTTTTGCCGGACTGCTCATTTCTCCCGTCATCGGTTTTCTCGGCGCGGCGGGATTGCTTCTTCTGACGAAGAGGATTCTTACCAAGCCGGAGTTGTATCGGGCGCCGGAAGGTCAGGCTCCGCCCCCCGGTTGGATCCGGGGGCTATTGCTCTTCACCTGCACGGGAGTGAGTTTTGCCCACGGATCCAACGACGGACAAAAGGGGATGGGGTTGATTATGCTGATTCTGGTGGGAATTTTGCCCGGGACATATGCCTTAAATTTAAAAACGCATCCCGAATGGATCGCGGCCATTGAACAAAGCACCGGGGCCTTGGTGAATGATTTTGAGGCGAAGCGGAAAGGGGAGGCGGTTCAGGGGCAAAAAGCTCGGGATATTCTGGCCGCTTACATCAAACCTTCCGGCACATTCGGTTCGGAGTCTTTGGCGGCTGTTGCCGGATTAAGCGGGGAAATTCATCAAAAGGTGCACGGCCTGACAAACCTTTCGAGCCTTCCTGACACCCAAAGGGGGGAACTACGGACGGCGATCTACCTTGTCTCCAAGGCTCTCGGGAAAATGGAGCGGAACGGGTGTTTGGACAAAGATCCGGAGATTCAGCAGATGGGGCGCCAGGTGGCCTCGGTCTCGCAAAAGCTGATCAACTTTATTCCGGTCTGGGTAAAGGTGGCGGTGGCGGTGGCCCTGGGGCTGGGAACGATGATCGGGTATCAGAGGATTGTGAAGACGGTGGGGGAGAGGATTGGGAAGCAGCACCTTTCTTATGCGCAAGGGGCCTCCGCAGAGGCGATGGCGATGGGAACCATCGTTCTGGCAGATCATTTCGGACTGCCGGTCAGCACCACCCATGTTTTGTCTTCCGGAGTGGCGGGGACGATGGCGGCCAACCAGTCCGGCATCCAGATGGCCACCGTCCGGAACATTCTTATGGCCTGGGTGCTGACCCTGCCGGTCTGCACTTTCCTCGGGGCTCTGCTCTTTGCTTTGATTCTGAACGGCGCAGCGCTCATCGGACTGCGCTGAGCCTTCGCTTAATTTTCCCCGGTTTGAGAGGAGAGAAGCAGGCCTTCCGCGATCAGCTGTTCGAGGGTTGCACTGACAGTGACTGATTCCCGGCTGAGGGTGACGGCGGCCCCGTTCGCCTGATAGGTTTCCGGCTTTTCCAGCTCTGCGGTGATTTCCGCCAGACGGGTTTCAAGGGTAAGAATCCGTTTTTCCAGATCGGCCACTTTGGCTTCGTGTTCCTTTTTGAGGCGGCTTTTGGCCTGACGAGCCTCGGCTTCAGCCCGTTTTTGTTCCTTGGTTTTGCGGGGTGTGGGGGTCTTTTCCGCCGAATCGGAGGAGGCGGTTTTTTCGGGGGCGACCGGTTGGGAGTTGGTAAGCTGCTCGCCGGCCGTGAGGGCGGCCCGGGCGGAGGTCGCTTTCGATTTCTCCAGGTAGTACTGATAATCGCCGGCGTAGGGAGTGAGTTGTCCTGCGCTGATGTGGAGGACGGTGGTGGCCATGGCACGGATGAAGTGAACATCGTGACTGATAAAAATCAGTGTTCCTTCGTACTGATGCAGGGCTCCGATCAGGGCGTCGATCGAGCCGATGTCCAAGTGGGTCGTGGGTTCGTCCATCAGGAGAAGGTTGGGGGGGTCCAGCAGGAGTTTGACGAGGGCGAGACGGGATTTTTCTCCTCCGCTGAGAACGCCCACCGTCTTGAAAACATCGTCTCCCCGGAAGAGGAATGAGCCCAGGACCGTCCGGGCGGTTTGTTCGCTGACGGGGTTGGGGGAATCGAGGACGGACTCGAGAACCTGATGCTTCATATTGAGCGTGTCGCCCCGGTGCTGGGAGAAGTAGCCGACCCGGACATTGTGGCCGAGAATCCGTTCGCCTTTTTGAATGGGGAGGGCACCCCCAAGAAGTTTGAGCAGAGTGGATTTTCCTGCACCGTTCGGACCCACAAGAACGGTGCGCTGGCCGCGTTCAGCCTCGAAGTTGAGGCCCCGATAAACCGTGAGATCCCCGGAGCCGTCGATGTTTTTGTAGGTATGGCCGACCTCCTTGAGGGTGATGACCCGAAGACCACTCCGGACAGGTTGAGGGAAACTGAATTTGATCGAACGAGCGGCGGAGACGGGGGCCTCGATCTTTTCCATCCGGCCGATCTGTTTGAGTTTGCTCTGGGCCTGGGACGCTTTGCTGGCCTTGGCGCGGAAGCGGTCGGCAAACTGCTGGAGGGATGCGATCTCCTTCTGCTGATTTTTGTAGGCGGCCAGGTGTTGTTCTTCCCGGGCCGCCTTTTCGATCACGTATTTGTCATAGTTGCCGCGGAAACGATGAAGTTTGGACTGGGAGATTTCCACGATGGACCCAACGAGTTCGTTTAGGAATTCACGGTCGTGGGAGATCATGAGAATCGCGCCGGGGTAGGTGCGGAGATATTCCTGGAACCAGACGAGGGATTCGAGGTCGAGATGGTTTGTGGGTTCGTCGAGAAGAAGGAGATCGGGCTCCTGCACGAGAAGTCGGGCAAGGTGGGCGCGCATGATCCAGCCTCCGCTCAGGGCTTTGGCTTTGCGGTGGAAATCCGAATCCCGGAAGGCCAAGCCGCTGAGGATCTGTTTGGCGCGGGGCTCGAGTTGCCAACCCCCGAGTTCGGTGAAGGTGTCGAGGGCTTCGTGGTATTCGGGGTCTTCCAGGGTGCCAGCGGCTTCGTGGCGTTTGATCGCCTGTTGGACTCGGGACATTTCCGGGGAGGTGGCGCACGCAAGTTCGAGAATGGTTTCATCCCCTGCCGGTGCGGACTCCTGGGGCAAAAAGCCCATCGTGACATTTTTTTCCAAGGTGACGCGACCCTCATCCGGGCTGGCCTCTCCGAGGATGAGAGAGAAGAGGGTGGATTTGCCGGCTCCGTTGGGACCCACGAGGCCGATCCGGTCCTCCCGGTTGATCTGGAGCGACACGTCGCTGAAGAGAGTGCGTCCGCCGAACGATTTGCTGAGCTGGGAAAGGGTGAGCATGAAAAGGGGATCCGACGGAAGGTCAGATCAGCTTCAAAGCGAGAAGCAGGGTGCGAGCACTAACGAGAATGAGTAGGACTCCGACCAGTCGCATCATGGTTTTTGCGGGCAGGATTTTGCAGAGTTTTGCGGCGAAGGGGGCGGCAATCACGCCTCCCAGGATCAGGCCGGCGATGATCGGCAGATTTTCCAGTTTAAGAAAAAAGAAGAAGGTCAGGGCCTGGGTGAGTGTGACAAAAAATTCCGCCATATTCACTGAGCCGATGACGTAGCGGGGAGGATGGCCTTTTGCCAAGAGGGTCGAGGTCACCACCGGGCCCCATCCGCCTCCCCCGACGGCATCGAGGAAGCCGCCGGCCAGAGCCAAGGGAATCGTGTGGGTTG
>Ga0214917_10002018_pt1 | contig 25328 bp, 32 predicted proteins | sample LL_1208_BB_MetaG_FD_177983 | JGI IMG/M metagenome (GOLD analysis project Ga0214917, IMG submission 177983) | Freshwater microbial communities from Lake Lanier, Atlanta, Georgia, United States - LL_1208_BB | ecosystem: Environmental > Aquatic > Freshwater > Lake | place: USA: Georgia | collected...
TCAAGAATGTAATGGCGAAGATAATCGATGAGGACTCGGTCGTCGTCGTGAGAATGCAAGTCGAATCGAAGCGCGTTGAGAGCGTCGTGATGAACGTCTGCCAGATGCCCTCTGTCTCTCATAGCGTCGATGGAGCGCCTCTGCGGAGTCTTTTGAGCGACGGGGTGCCACATGTTTTCCAAAGGTGTGTGTTTGTTGTCTGTCTGTCGGTCTAGAAGAGAAAGTCGAATTTCCATTTCAATTTTTTTTTGGGAACGGCCGTACCATGCGATTTCAATGTTTTCGTAACCGATTTCCTGTTTGGAAGAAATGGGCGAGGGAGGAAGGGAGCAAAAAAAATGCCAATCAATTCGTGGAACTTTGCTATTATTATATTATTACGGATTACGGAATTACAGAATTGCACAGTGTCTTGCAATGTGCTGAAAAAAAGGCACTAGGTAGGAATATTAAAAATTAAATATTAAAAAAGCAAGGAAACAACAAAAGTGTTTTGTGAAGTGAAGTGGTAAGAAAAAAATAGGAGGGGTGCGGGGAACCTCGGTTCCCTGCTAGAAGTGTGGATCAGTATAATCAACGGCTTGTCCGAAAGCATACACAGAGAGAGCGGAGAAATCTTTGGGATCCTTGTCTTTCTGAACAAATAATTCGGATCGTGGTCTCCAAGTGAGAATGGTGGTCCAGCCATGAGGTCTAGTGCTCTTGACATGAAGTTCGCGTCCTTGGTCTGCAACAGCGGTGACGATGTAACCATACTTGTCGGAGCCAGAGGATTGAGTAAATTGGTAGCCGACTTGCACGACAGGGGTCTCTCTTTCGGAAGGGACATCGTTGATGTCGAGTTTCATGAAGTCGTATAATTCATCAACGAAGTGTCGAATATTATCCACTTTGTCTTTATCGAAAGAGGCCAAAAAGTGCTGAAGAGTACAATGTGTCTCCAGTTTGTCAGTCTCTTTGATGAAGGCATGCCAGTGGGCAGGGACGACCTTGGCAAGAATAGAGTCGATGAAAGGGACGCGGAGAAGGTTGCAGCGTTGTGCGTACTTTTTATCTTCCAGCAAGTTTTCCAAAATCATGCCAGGAATGTTGTCCCAATGACAATACTCCAATTCACTCTTTTCCTGGCATCGCTCGTTCCAGCGCTTGATGTTCCTGGAGGTGGTCTTCTTGGACTTGCGTGCGGCTTTCTTTTGGACTGTCATTCTCTCGAACGAAAAATAATATATTATGTGTGTGTGATTTGAGTGTGTTGCCGTCTGAAAAAAAATCATGTTTCCATTTCAATTTTTTTTCAGATTATCCGGTCCGTGCGTTCGCGAAGCGTGCGCTTGCCTGATTTCCACCGTTTCGTAACCGATTTCCTGTTTCGGTTGAGACCATAGCGAAAATGACAGAGTGCGGAAAGTTTTTTTTTAAATATGATAGGATTGCACGATCCAAGCATTATAGGATTATTGGATTATTGAATTATACAGTGCCTTGTAAAAAAAAGCACCAAATGAAAAAATCTGGAATTCCGGCAAGCAATAAAATGCAAAAAAAAATTGAAATGGAAAACGGGAAGCGGCCTCTGTGAGGCGAGGAATTAAAAACACACACACATATAATCTATATTTTTTGGAAAGAATGCTGACGTATGAGTTTGAAAAGTATGCGGCCACTGCTGAGACGGCACTTGAAGTGATTCAAGAGTATGGCGTCGCAATTATCCCGAGCGTGCTATCTGAGGAGGACTGTGCACGCATGAATGCAGGTATGTGGGATACTCTGGAACATCTCACACAGCGATGGGAACAGCCGATCCATCGCGCCGACAAGAGTAGTTGGCGATTATTCAAGCGTTTGTATCCGCTTCACTCTATGATTATACAGCAATGGGAAGTAGGGCATGCCAAACATGTCTGGGAAGTGCGACAGAATAGAGCAGTGGTCAATGTGTTCGCCGAGATCTGGAAGACAAAGCCGGAGGACTTATTGGTGAGCTTCGACGCTATCGCAGTTCATCTGCCCTCTGAAGAAACCAATATTGGCTGGTATCGGAATAATAATTGGCTGCACTCTGATCAGAGTTATACGGATAATCAGTTCCGATGTGTCCAAGGCTGGGTGACCGGCTATGACGTGAATGAAGGCGATGCCAGTCTCACTGTTCTAGAGGGCAGTAATCGCCTGCACAAACAGGTCGGCGACCATTTCAAGATCACCGAGAAAGATAATTGGTATAAACTGAATGAGGAACAGATCGCGTATTATACGGACAACGGCTGTGCTTTGAAGCGAATCAAGTGTCCGAAGGGTTCTCTAGTACTCTGGGACAGTCGCACGATTCACTGTGGCGGCGAGCCGATCCGAGGCAGACACGAGGCGAATATGCGAAACATCGTGTATGTCTGTTATCAGCCGCGTGCGCAATGTGATGCGGGCAAATTAAAGAAGAAAAGAGAGGCGCTGCGCGATAAACGAATGACTACACATTGGCCGTGTAATGTGAAGTTATTCCCGAAGATGCCTCGCACATATGGTAACCCGGTCTATCCGGTGGAACCGATGCCTGATCCGGAGCCGTATCTGAATCTATTGGGCCGAAGACTGGCCGGCTTTGACGTATAATTACGAGTAAGTAGTTTGTAGGTCGTATAATATTAACACATTGAATTTTCATCATATAATTCTCTATCTATTTTGCAAGCATTTTAAAATTAAATTTTAAAAAACATTAAAACATTAAATTATATTTTCTTGAATTCTTGAATTTTTTATTATACCATCTCTAATCTCAACCAAAAGGCGGGGCAATGGGGGCTATGACATTCAATGGAAGTGAAAGAGGTGTCGGTGAAATAAGCCGATATCCAATAGTGTCTTGGTAGGTCTTGATAGGCGATGACATTGCCGCCGGCCACTCGCCACGACGATCTCTTGACAAGAGAAGACGGCAAATCAATGCTCAGCCAGAACTCGTGATAGCCGGTGTGATCCACGCGAATATGGGTGGAGGATCCGCTGACCAGAAAATCGCCAGTGGCGCCGGCCAAGAATATGGTTGGCGAGTTTGACCATATAATCCTGCCTTGCACGCTGGATCGCGGAATATACAGGTCCGGTTGGCATCGCAAGTCGCCTAAGCAGAATCGTTCCTCGAGATACACAAGGTCTGGGCAACGGAGCAACTCCCTTGGATTGGAACCGAAACAGGACTCCACAACTGAAAGAGGGACGTCGGCCTCTTTGGCGATTCGGCGAAGAATTATATCCATGGCCTCTGGTACGTAGGAGAAGACTTCGTCGGCGAGATTCAAGCCAATAAGGTCATCAAAGAGGGCAATAACCGCTGATGCCATTCTTTTGATCGTGATTTTGATCGTGATTTTGATTGTGATTATCTTTGTCTTTTCAAAAAATCAGAAAGCAAATCATATATGATCACGTCATATCAAAAATAAAATCACATAACGTGATGACCACACATTTTTTTTCGAGCCAGGAAAAAAATTCGCGCTCCAAAAAAAATTGAAATGGAAAAACCCAAGGCTAATGCTATGAATTAAATTAAATTACCCTATCCACATCTTATTTCCACGAAAGATGAACAAGCGCCGACGTACAGATAATAACAACAGCATTCTTTATAAGACCGTCGAGGCACTAGAGGATGAAGTATTCAAGAGCTATTTCAACTCGGCGTTGGTCACCCTGTTCCCTCTGGAGCCCTCCGACGACTCCATTTGGACCATCGTGCCAATTATAATTTGGCTCTATTTCGATCATCCCCGCCTCTACCGAGAAGCATTTTTCAATCGTCTAGCGCCCACATCCATCAAGGAAAAATATTTCGATACGTGGGGTTTTCAGACCAGGCGGGTCAGAGAAGGTCTCTGTCCAGTCCAAAGAGACTGGCCGATCTCGATGCACGAGCTATTCCACAACTGCTGCGATCAACCGTTGTGCAACGAATTACTGGGATGTTCCTTGTTGCCGGTCATCAATCCTTCAGACACGCCATTGGGCCTCTGGAAAGAGGAAGGACCGTGGTCACCGAAAGAGAAGATATTATATGGCACCGCCAGAAGAGAACTGATTATGATGCGCCATTTGATCAAGACGCTTCGAGTGCACGCACACAACGAGCAAAGAGTCCACTTGTATTGGCGCAGCAAATGTCAAATCAAGGTGAAGAAAGCGATGCAGTACTTGGTCTTACGTGAAGCAACGGATAATAACCGTCTCTGTGAAAGAGTGGTGGAAAGTTTGTTTGAAGTGATATTTGAATATATGTATGGTATTGATAACTCCGACGAATTGCCTGTTGAAAGTGTTGTATATGAACAGAACCAGTGGATGGTTGTTGGTTTTTAAATTAATTTTTTTAATAAACAAAAAAATAATTCAATTTCAATACAAATTCTGCGCCCAAGGCGTGATGTTCAATTCGTGTTTTCGATATCTCGGCACAAGCGCCTTCATCGCCGCTTCCACAGGGATCTTCTGCATCTCTTTCCCTAGCCATTCCTTGTGAATGAAGTACTCAAAAATAAATTCAAACAGGTTTGCAAACACCGTCTGTCCCACCGCAGAGTCCATCACCATGTTTTGGAACTTCAGATACACAATGAGCTTTCGCAGGGCCGGCTCGCAAAAGGAACGCCAAGGCAAACACATTTGATCGCTCCAGACAAGTCGATTGTTCCGGAATTCGTCCTTCGTGACCCCGAAATACTCTGGCGTTCCAATGCCGCTCAAGAAGGAAGTGAAATTACAGAGGACTTCGCGTGCAGAAGCGCGCAACTGTTTTTCGACTTCTGTTATTCCTTTTTTATTTGCACATATCTGCTCAATCGAAAGATAACTGAGCCTGCTTTCGCGGAGCTGCGGATGTTGCCTCTCGAAACAGTTGACCAGGAGTTCACTCTTGATTTGTCCCACAGGAAACGGTATCTGGTAATGCGCTTTCAGGTCTTTGTCATAGCGTTCGCAATGGGGTTGCGCATAGGCGACCAGATGTTGGATCGACCAATGTTTCTTGTTGACAGAGACGCCCTTGAATTTGGTTGCTTTGGGCCACTGTTTCTTGACATCGGCATGAATGTCGGCTTCCCGGATATAATAGGCAAAGTGACTCGGCACCTCTAGTCCACGCAACAGTTTGACCAAATGCGGCATCTCGGTCGCCAAAGTCATAAACAAGACACGAACAATGGTCACATCGTTCTTGGCCATTCGAAGGGCATCATAGAAGGAGGAAATAAAGAGGTCGGTCTCGGTTTCCAAAATGGACCTCTCTTCGGCGGCATCTCGCCTGCGCTTGACCTCCACAGAATAATCGAAGTTCAAGACAGTATCAAAAGCACGCTTCATCGTCCAGTCTGTTTTAATAAGGTAGGAATTGAATAGATATGCCTGGATCATGATTTGATTGTATTGACAACTCATTATCAAATTCGGTTTGTGTGTATTTCATTTTTTTTCTTGCTTTTACCGTATCTTGAAGAGACACACTCCGTTTGCGGAATATCTTGAAGAGACACTCCAAAAAAAATTGAAATGGAAATATGAAATTTTTCCAGAGAGCAACCCAAACATACACACACATATATACACGAATAAGATGGCAGCGAATACCACAGTAGTCTGTGTGAAGGTGGGCAGTATTCGCCCCAAATATCACACTTTGAAAGAGTGGATGGATAATCCGAACCATGTTTATATCGGACGCGGTGGCATCGTGTTTATTGACGGCGCCAGGTTTCCCAAAAAAGGCTCGCTATTCGCCAATCCATTCAAGGCCGCTAATGCCGACGGCACTGATCCATTTGAGCCGTATTTGCGCAAGAGATTGCGCGACGATCTGGCGTTTCGCGAAGAGTTCTGTCAATTGAAGGGCAAAGTATTAGGCTGTTGGTGTAAGCCCAAGCAATGTCATGGTGATACCATTGCGCGCATATTAGATACTGAATTTTGAAAATATAATACGCAGAGTGTTTTGCACCGTATAATTTGAAATTAAAATTTTAATGAATTGAAAAAGCATTTCAAAAATCTAGACCTAATTCCAACACAAATTGAAATAAATCAGCATCCACTGCGCCTTTCATAGCGGCTTCCATGATTTCTTCATAAATGGATCTGCCCAAGTGATTCTTGACATGCAAGTTGGCTCCGGCCTCCAAAAAGTACTGAATATTCTTTGCGTCACCATCGTGTATAAACACGGGATTGCGCCAGCCGTATACAGAAACACACCTTCTCCAAAAATATTGGTGGAGTCCTGTGACACCTTTGCCATCGATGGGCGTGTTGATACAGTCTTGGACACCCATCCATGGCAAAAAATGATATAATCGACAGGATAATATCATTTTCAGGATGCGGAGATCGTCGGAAATCTCGACTGCCCATTTGCGAGCCATATAATCCCTGTCGATGAACGTGTAGGACAAAGCGGAGCGCAACGGAAGAAATTCTGTGTAGCACTCGATTTGCCTCCCTTGCTCTTCCGCATATTGACGAAGACAGCCTTCGACGCGATTCCAAACACGGTCGAAAATCGGTTTGAAATACTCGTCGGCGGCAATCAACGCTTCACAATCTCTGAACGGATCAGGGTAATATTTGTTGTTGTCGAAGGATACGAAAGGGCGAGTGGCCTTTATTTCGTGTTCACGCAACACCTCCTTAGGCGCAGCCCTTCTCGGACGTTTGCTTGGTAGGATAATTGCCGGACGTTTGCGACGATTAGTGTTCATTTTTTTTTTGTTTTTGTGTGATCCCCCTCTCTCACTAATTTTCATTTTTCCATTTCAATTTTTTTTGAATGCCTAAGTTTTTAAAATTAAATTTTAAAAAAAATACGATTATACAATTATTGAATTATGCAATTGCACAAATCGGACTTGTCTTTAAAAATTTACACAGCAAATCAATCTCATGTTCTACTAATATAATATGACGCTACACTAATTGGAAAGAGGAATCCAGTAACACACTTTGAGTATCTCTCCGTCCTCTGGCAAGACCTGAAAAGGTTCCCCGGACTCGTCTTTCCATGTCTTTCCCTGCAGGGCATAGGAACACATGCCACTCAATAATACTTTGTCGTAGCGCGAACAAATCACCTTCGCCCTCTGTTGCAAGGCGGAAAGAGCTGCGACCACGTCTGACCTCACTCGAAAGGCCATCGAATGCTCGCCCATATATGTGTCCAATTCGTGGGCAAGGCTGAGGAGTTCTCTCACATGGTCGATCAAGAGGGAACGATCGGTTGGCGCGGCCAGAGTGGATAATAAATGCTTGGATCGGGATTCCATCTTGTTCAAGAGATGCGGCCTGCGAAAATGGTCGTGCAAATAGCGGTCGACGACCATGGGGTCCATTTTCAGCGAATAGGTCTCCGGCAAGAAGGTGCAGACTGCGCGCAGGTAGTCGTAGACGCGCATGGCGGCCTCGGCCAAAAAAGGATTATTCTCCTCCTCTAGCTTCGAAAAGAAAATATAATTCATGAGCTGGTGGAAACTCTCGTCCAACTCGAAACTATCCCCATCGTAATTGACGACCTTCCTCTTGATTTCCTCCAAGAGTCTGACCATGTTCAGAGGGACGTTCAGGGCGTCCAATTCGCATTCGGTCAGATCCTCGCTCATTTCTTCTTCAAATAAATAATCGGTTTCTGTATGATGAATGAATGAATGATGTGTATTTGTGTCTTTCAAAATAAATCACAAATCCATTTCAATTTTTTTTAAGATTATACAACGTTTTTTAAAATTTAATTTTAAAAAATGGAAAAATTATTTTCAAAGCAAAGGGATATTGTAACAGAAGTGAATCAAGTCAAGCAAGAGGACGGGACCTTCGTCTTTCTCCAAGATCTCCTTGCAGTAACAGAACGCTGGCCCTTGATCCAGACGATGATAGAGCATCTTATAGTTCTCGCTGATATGGTCACAACAGGACCTCAACACTGCAATCAGTCGCTCCCTATAATCGAAGCAATCAAAGGTGTCGCCGTAGAGATCCTCAAAGGTCGAACTGGCAGACCACAAGTCACTCACATTCTTAATGAGCGCTGCTCTGTCGGACCTTTGAAAAGCCTGGGCAACAGAGTATAATAAGTTGTCGCAAGAGGTTCTCATTCTTTTCATGAAGAGAGGCTTGCGAAAGAACTCGTCCATAAAGGAGTCGACCACTGCGGGAGTCATGTGCGAGGAATAGCGCTCGGGCAGGAATGAAAAAATGGTTCGAAGACGGGCATAGGTCGCCAGAGATAATTCGACCTGGCCCTCAAGGCGCAACCAGTTGATATAATCCAGCACTGTCTTCAAGTCGTCATCCAAGGCAAACGTTCCATCGTAGTTTTGAGCAGAGTCTTGGAGTCTGTTCAAAAGGACCTCCAAAGTGGCAGGCATGGTGGCCATGTCATAATAAGTCTTGGTAGCAGCCATTGTTGTTGTTCGTGTATGTATGTGTATGTGTGTCTGTTTCCCCTACCAAGGAATTCCCATTTTTCCATTTCAATTTTTTTTGGGGATTATACCGATTTCCAGATTTTCCACACCGATTTCCTGTTTCGACGATTATTGGATTATTCACAACAACCGTAGTAGGAATCGTGCAAAAGAGGGCTTTCAAAATATTATTACATTATTGAATCGTTCAATTACAAATGACATGGTATGTTTTAAAAAAAGAGAGGAAATGTGACTTGTCTTTTTTTAAAAAAATTATATTTCAATTTCCAATTCAATTATATTTCAAAAATTCAAACACATTCGATTTCAAACAAACGAGAACCCGGTGGCATGTCTTAGGGTATACACCGACTTCTTTTTCCAATCATGGCCAACCGCCTTCTCGGACATAATATACACATCCCCACAAAACAAGGGTATAATCTTGGGGGCAAACACGGGGTCCGAGTGTTTATACCACTGGAAATGCAACGGCATCGAGGTCTTGGTATCGCCCAATCGGACGCCAATCACGATCTTCCTCTCGGTATCGCCATGGAATCCGATGCCACACTTGTCCACATCATAATAATAATTGGACTCCACCTTCAAATTATACTTACCAAACAGCTCCATCAATCGGTCTCTCAATCGCTGCATCGCCGGGACCTGATTATATCCGATGATTCGGCCCTTTCCGGACTCATAATCCGGCCCTCTGTCATGGTCATCGAAACACAAATTCCAACGGGCCTTTTTATTGACCACCCGGCCATACATGAGGGCCTTCTTATCATAATCCAGGCGGACCTGTTCATCAAATAACAGGGGCGCGCCGATCCCATAGGGCTTCATCAATAATTCGACGCCGTTTCGGATCACCAAAACACCGGCCGCATCCGTGCCTTCCTCGGTCAAATCAATCAAATCGGTATCGCCACCCATTTGAGCGATTATATCGCGGAAACGGCTCAAATCATCACAACTGAAGCCCTCTCCCACACCCAGGGTCTTACCGATCTTTTCCATTCCGACATGGTTCTCGGCGGCATCCCCAAAGGTCAGGGTTATCACTCTCTTCTTGCCTTCCATTTTCTCAAACCCAAAAATAATATTTTAATTAAAAGTTTTTTATAATAACCCAGCTCCTAGAGGGATATCCGTGTTTCCATTTCAATTTTTTTTCAGATTATATCAAAGCGAAAAATGATTTGATTTCATTTTAATTAAAAGTTTACAGAAATAGAAGATTCAATCGATTATTTCATATATATGCAATGATTATTTATACGTAGAGTTCAGTCACAGTGGCATTGCAAATGGGACAGACACCCTTGCTCTGCAAGTGCTTGTTGATACAGGGGCTGCAAAAGAGGTGGCCGCAGTTGACGTGAGTCTTCGAGACGATCTCCTCCATGCAAATGGGACAGCTACCGTCGGCGCTATTATACTTGACCGGTGGGCCCTCTTCGTGGAGCACAGTGACAATCTTTCTCTTGAGGGACTCGCGCGGGCGCCAAACAATGAATCCACCCGCCTCTGGACAGGCCAGCATATTCGCAGGCACAGACAGCTGATCCGCATTGGGGAAGTCGATCCGCGGAATCAGCGTTGCATGAGGGTGCCAAAGTCCCTCCAATGCCTGGTGCACCAATTGCTCGCTCCCGTATGACGGCATCTTCATGATGGATCGAGGCGTCATCACAGTCAGCCTAGGCCGATACGAATGCAAGAGGTTCTGCCTGGCATTCGGATTATAATAAAAGAGCAACTTGGCATTCATAAAAGTCTCTTGAAAAGTAAGCGGATCCAACGCTCGTCGGGGGCTCTCCTGCACAACAGCACGGTTCTCTCTCTCGCGCTCAAAGATAATCTCGTTGCGAGCAGCCAAAAAAGCGTCCCATTCCATGTCGGGGGTGTCCGCCACCGGCGGCAGAATAGGGGCATTCGGCAACGGGCGACCAACCCGAACCACCACGTGAATATGGCCCAAGACGTTGACAAATCGCTGTTGTAATGTCTGGCCACATTGTCTGGCGCCTTCGATGTCGGATACGTGGTACAATGGCACGTACACGATCATGCGGTAATGGAGCTCGTCGCGTCTCCCCTCTCGGCGATTGACCTCAAAGGCAGCGTGAGTGGTGTCGTGAAGGACATACCCCATCGACGCAAAGGCATTGGTCAGAATGGCCTTCTGCTGGTAGTATAATTTCTGCCCCATCACTCCCAGATAAATGGCGAGCATAAACTCTGGTCTAAGCGCACAAACAAGCGTAGGCTCGGGAACAGGCGCAGCAGCCTCATGAACAACCGACGGAATCTCTGGAGATGCACTCATGCTTGATTAATGATTTTCAAGAATGAATTGGATTTGGATTTGGGATTTTGCTTAGTTTTTTCGGTGAAAGTGTTGCCTTATCTTCTTGCAAAAAGATATCCAACTTTCCATTTCAATTTTTTTTGAGATTATCTTTTCGCGCGTACGTGACTAAGTATAATCCCAAAAAAAATTGAAATGGAAATTCCGTTTTTTCTCTAGAGTGCAAGTTCAACCAACACACATACAGACAGACAAAAAACGAAAAATGGCAGATAATTATACCACGCCAGTCAGCAGCCCCCAGCAGCCCCCGACTCACCCGCCTGAGTTGATGCGCCACTCCAGGCCTGCCGACCGATTATCCCAGGTATTCGCCAGTGAAAGACCGGTCCAACGGCAGCTGTTTACCTCGACCACGCCAGCTGTTGATTTGCCCGCATTGAGCACCAGAGTGGACACCAGAGTGGAGGACGATGACGCCAAAAAGAGACGAGCAGCAGCCAGAAGATGCTGAATAGGATACTGAATTTGATTGAGATTATATATATTGTCATCTAATCTTTTTTAAAAAAAATTTTCAACACCATACACAATGCTTTAATGCTACAATGCAATAATCATAGAGGAATTTAAAAATTTAATTTTAAAAAACCCCGCGAAAAAGTATAATCCGAAAAAAAATTGAAATGGAATTCCGATTTTTTTCTTCAGTGATAATGTCAAGCAAACATCACATATAAAAAAAAATGGATTCGGAACTTTTTATGGAATGGGCGAAACAGGAATTCCTCGCCAAGAGGCGAAAATGCACTGTTTTGTATTATGATGAGGAGGATGAGGATTATATCGAGGACAACGGAAAGTCCGCCTCGCAGGCAGACTACTTTGAAGATATGGTCATGCTGCATCCGCCATCTCATGAGGCGTTCCTTCGCATATGGAAACGTGTGAAACAGTCTTTCCGCCGCTATTGGCAGGATAAAGGCAAGCAAGTTTTATACGACGAGGAATATATCTTGTTCTGCGAAGGCGTCCTTTATTCCTTCTTGTGTGAGACCCCAAACGGACAGAAAATCAGAAGCGACAGCAATCCAAATGACGTCTCGGATGATTCTCGCCTGTTGGACGCAGTCAACTACACTGGATTATACAAGTTTCTGCCTTATTTGAATGTGGAACATTGCATCAACGAGCCATTGGGCCAATGGATGGGATATACGCTGCTCCATTATTACGTGTTACCCTTCATGTCCAAGAGAAATCCATTACCCCAGTCACCTGCCCAAAATATAATCTCTTTTTTGAAGGCTGGCGCATCCCTTCACGTCAAAGATAAGTTGGGAAAAACACCGGTGGATATGATCATGGAAAACACCATGAGAATAGACGGCACAGAGAATGCTGATGAGCGTGCAAAATGGCTCGACTTGTTTCAATTTATCGTTCAATTAGGCTTTGACTGCCAATAATACCAAATATAATTTGATTTGATTCAAAATAATTATTTCATTTAATTTTTTAAAAAAAAACACAAGCGACAAATTCAATCATTTCTTTTGTCTTCTAATCAATCAATCAATAGTCCATCTCCAAGCCACGTCTCATGGGCATCGCAAATATATCGTGTCTCAAATCATACAGTCGGCTCTGAAAGTCAGAGTATTTGCAATAAGCGCGCAAAGACTCTGCCCCGTAGTATAATTCCAACTCGATACGCCCAGAGAGACGCTTCGCCCTCTCTTTCCACTCGTCGTCTTTGCCAGGGCGAAAAGAACAGAGCATCTGATAAATAAAGTGCCTCATTTTCTCGCGCAAGTCCTTGTCTTTCACACGCCGATGCCAAGTCGGATTATACAAACGATTCACCCACCAATTCGAATGCAAATCATAATCGACTGCCCCATGATGCTCTGGCGTCTCCAACACAGGTACTACCACTTCAGGAACAACAGGATCCGCATTCGGTACAGAAAAAAACACGCTGTTGCCATCAGCGATCCAATCCAAATCGATCTCCGCTGCCGCCATCTCCACCGCCATCCAAGCGTCCACACATGCCTGATCAATAAAGTTAGCCATTTCTTCACTACAAAATAAGAGTATGAATGAAATAATATTATATTTCCCCTCCTGATCTCCTATCTTGATCTCCTATCTTGATCTCCTATCTTGATCTCCTATCTTGATCTCCTATCTTGATCTCCTATCTTGATCTCCTATCTTGATCTCAATTCAATCTCCTATTCTGATCTCCTATCTCAATCTCCAATTTTTCCTGGCCGATTCAAAAAAAATTCCTGGCCAAAGGGCGCGCGGGCGTACTCTTTTTTGACCACTCATTTCCCCTTTTTCCTAACCGATTTCCTGTTTCGCACGTGAGCGCGGAATTCCTGGCACAGTGCCCAAGTCACAGAGTAGGAATCGTGTACAAGTCCGCGTGCACAATTGCATAATCGCACAATCCAATAATACAGTACACCGAAACCCCCCGCGCCTTTTTGGACTGCCCAAACAAGACCAACCAGGAATCCCAACCAGGAATCCCAACCAGGAATCCCAACCAGGAATCCCAACCATTCCACCAAACAGGAATCCCAACCAGGAATCCCAACCAGGAATCCCAACCATTCCACCAAACAGGAATCCCAAACATTAATCCCTACCAAAGTGTGTTAGTTCGATTCCAAAAGTGTTAGAAAAACAAGAAATCCAAAACCCTCCCAAATTCCAACCCAACAACCCTGCAAACAACTATCCCTCCACCCTACAACCTTTTTGAAAAACAGAAAAACTAACAAAATTCCAACACAGCTAACAGAAGCTCAGATGTGTTAGTATCTTTCCAAAAGTGTTAGAAAAACAAGAAATCCGAAACCCTCTCAAATCGAAACGCAACAAGAATGCAAACAACAACACGACTACTCAAGGCCCTTTTTAAAAAACAGAAAAACTAACAAACAACAAAAAATTGAAACGGATTTTCAACACAACACAACACAACACAACACAACACAACACAACACAACACAACACAACACAACCCAACCCCAACCCCTCAACGAACAAAATGCACAAAAAGAAACCCTTTACCTATCGGTTGCGCGACTGGTTGCATCGCGTCCCCAACTATGACTTCGACGCACTTTGCCTGAACCCCAACGCGATGGACTACATCCGCGAGAATTGGTACAATCTCCACGGATTCAACCGGAAAAAACTGAGCGCCAACCCAGAAGCCTGGGAATACCGGATCGAAGAACCAGAGGAGAACCTAGACAAAGCCCGCATCAGCTCGAATCCAGCCGCCGTTTGGTTTCTGATAGAGCGTCCCCATTTGATCGACTGGAGAGAGATGAGATGGAACGAACGTTGCGCCGAAGTGGTGATCGCACTTTACAAACGCAACAAAAATTATCCTTTTCCCTGGGACTTGCTCATGCATCGCATCTGGATGGAACCGGCCATGGCAGATTTCCTGGGCGAACATTTCGAAGAACTGCACTTCGAAGAACTCTGCAACAACGTGGTTTGGCGCGGCCTCTTGGTCAATCCGAACCCAGTCGCGATTCAACTTGTCCTGGAAAAGGGACAAGACAAGTTGCAGCCCATCGATTGGCATTCTTCCTTGTGCAAAAAGCCAGAGTATTTCGCAGCTCACTACAGGTGGACATCGTTCAATCAAAATCCATGCCCACTGGCGGTGGCCCATTTGATCGCCAACCCACACAAGATCATTTGGGACCAGTTGGCCGAGAATCCATCGAATGAGGCCTACGAATTCATGCGAATGGCAGCAGCAAGAGCACTATGGCCACGCATGGGCTTGAATAAGAATCCAAAGGTGATCGATTTGATGTTCTCGCGCCCAGAGTGGATTGTCCCGGACTTTCTGTCGAGCAGCCCTCATAGCCGCGTGCTCGCGTACCTAGAGCAAACCCATTTCGAAAGCATCGACTGGCATCAACTGTCTTCCAATCCGTGTCCCTTTGCGATCCAGATGATGCGTCGAAACTTGACGCTGGTGGACTGGGGACAATTGCCGGCCAACACAAACCCGGAAGCGCTGGAATTGCTCGAATACTTTGTAACAACTCAAACTCAAACGACGTCCTCATGGTTCAGCATTTGCCACGTGTGGCGCAATCCCCACATTTTCTATCCAGTGTACGATTACCGCTTTTTGGAAGAGCGATTGGTCCCAATCAAAGAAGAACTCCTGGAAACAGTAATGCATCCAGACCGTATCGACGAATTGTATACTAGGCGATATGGTCTTTGTTACGCCGACGTCGTGAATTTGCTGTCTTAGAAAATTTGTAAAAATTTTAATTTTTTTCAACGCCTTCTCATCGTTCTTCTTCTCTTGCTCTTGCTCTTACTCCTTCTACTCCCTCGTCTCCTTCTGCTTTTCATTCGTCCTCCCTTGGAGGACCGAGGCGTATAAAACCCATCCTCGTTCGGCTCATGAAAGCCCCTCTCATCGTCATGGTCAATCTTCGCCCAATTAGGAACAACGCCCCGAGGATACTCCTTGGGGTAATGATAATAGTCGTCGCTTTCCCAGTAGTCCTTGGCCAAGACAGGCGTGCCAGGCTTACCACGGCTTTCTTCCGCGATCGGATTTTTCTTCCCATAAAGTTCCGACATTTCCTCTAGATGAGTCTTCTTCCTTGTCGTCAGCGAAGGCATTTGCAGCGAAGGAGGCGATTTCACGACCATTTTCTTTTGAGAAGGAGCCGCAGCTAAAAGCTTGGCGATGCGCTCTTCGGCGCGGGCAAGTTCGGCGTCACGAAGCTGGGCTTTCGATTCACTTAGAGAAATGGCAGGTCTCTTGGGCATTTTTTTTATATATTGTGTTGTGATAATAAGCAGGGAACCTTGGGTTCCCCGCACCCCTCCTTGAAGGATTGAAATTTCCTCCCTCCGGTGTGAAGGCGGGCCTTGTTAGTTTGTTGGAAATTTGTTAGAAAAAGCAAATTCCCAAAACCTTCCAATTTTTCTATCCAACCTCTTTGCAACCCACTTCCCTTTTGTATCGGAGGGTTTTCCAAAACAGAAAAAACTAACAAGCAGGGAACCGAACACCCCTCCTTCAAGGATTGGATGCGCATCCTTTTCCCTCCCTTCGGTCGGGGTGTCCGAGCCCGCCGAAGGCGGGCCTTGTTAGTTTGTTGGAAATTTGTTAGAAAAAGCAAATTTCCAAAACCTTCCAAGTTTTCCAACCAACCTCTTTGCAACCTACTTCCCTTGCGCATGGGAGGGTTTTCCAAAAAGAGAAATTCTAACAAAATTCCCAATCCTCTAACATTTTGCTTCTCTATCCCTCAGTCGGGTCAGGGAGGAGGGGTGTTCGGTTCCCTGCGTTCCCTGCTTTAGACTTGATCCTCCGACTTTTCGTCACTGTCGGAACTCAAATGATATTGATCGTATCGAGCCAACTCCACTACTCTGACCTCCTCCTCGACCTCATTTTTGACCTCTTCTTTGATCTCTTCTTTGACAACGATTTCGTGTTCCAATACCTTTGTATCCGCCTTCGTATCCACATCGTTGAACTGAACGCGCTCGACCAGATACGCCGAGTAGAACACACTCTCGTCCGTATTCGCCAGCGTATAAATGCTATAAATTTTGTTGACCATGAACAGCACATTCGTCGCAAACACCGTAAACGTCTGATTGCCCATGGCGTACCAACTCACAATGATCCCACTCAATACGGTGTTCCCACAAAACAGAGCGCAGCAGCAAAGCCCGAACCCGTTGTAAATCCAATCCAAGCGATAGATCCGGTCGCTGTACACAGCCGGCAAAGACGCACGCAAATGCGTCGCCACCGTGTCCTTGTCATAAGGCAGCGCCTTGTTGCTGTCTAAATAGGCAATCAAACAATGCTCCCGCAGCACCTCGACCGCGTACAACATCAAAAAGGCAAACAAAGTGACAAAGTTGACGACCAGACCACCCACATAAAGGCTATTGTCAGGCGTCATGTTCTCTTGATAGGTGCAAGTTTCTGTCCCGCACTTCTGGGGAACGAACAGAATCAGCAAACAGGATACCAAGGTCCGGTAGAGCTCGAGCCCCACGGTAAACGAAACCGTAACGCGCTGTTGTAAATCTTGATTTTGATTAGGCATATTTCTCTATAAAAAAAGGGACCGATTTGTTTTTTTTTCAAAAATCATCCAACAATCCGCCGGCGGCATAATTCGGCAGACCAATTTCTTGACGATAAATCACAACCCAAGAAGAATTCGAATTGTTAGAAGAAACAGAAACAAGAGGAGGTGCAGGTGGTCCTAACCCTTCTCGACTAATAAAGCGTTTGGAATGAATTGGCAAGAAACGATGTTCCGCTCCCAAAAGGAGCAAAAGAGAAGAATAGAAAGCGAAATACATTTTTTTTTTAATTTTGTCCTTAACAACAACAACAAAAAAATACACACCAACCAACCAACCAATCAACCTAAGCACGCGACCTCTTAGAATTCAAAAGAAGTTTGCCCGCCAATTTCCTCTTTCCATGTTGTTTGCGGCCAACGTAGGTTTCTAAGTTGTTGTTGCCATCCATGTAAAAGCGAAAAACGTCGACCGGCTGCGTCTGTCCGATGCGATAGCAGCGAGCAATGGCCTGGTCCTCGACACACGGGTTCCAATGGGGACTGACAAAATAGACCTCACTGAAAGACGCTTGTAGATTCAGGCCTTCACACCCGACCTGGATCTGCAAAATCAAAACTTCACAGGAAAAATCAAAGGACCGACGCCGACCGTCGACGACACAAACAAGCATGCCGAGGCTGGCCAACGTGGTCGCCAGGTAGTCGATCTCTTCTCTGAAATGACAAAAGATCAGCTTCCCACGCCCATTCCCCGACCGTTTGAACACACAGCGGATCACGGAACGCATCTTGGAGCTGAGCCCCCGTCGCTCGAAAATGGGTTCTCTTTCATTTTCACCGATTCTTTCCTCCATTTGTTTCTTCAGCATGGTGGGCAAGATGCACATTTGTCTGGCGCGGAGCATATTGACCAAGGTGCAACCAAAGTCCAAACCACGATTACAAATACCAATACCATCTTCTTGACCTCTTTTTGAAAAGCAGGATTGCAAGGACTCGTGAATCTGCTGACTCCACCGCTGTTCGTCCGCCCTCCAAGGCACAGCGACGCGGTTGTCTGTTAGAGTCGGCAGCACGATCCCCACCTCTTGTTTGCAACGCCGTAACAAGTAATACCGAGCGATTTTCATGAGCAACGGTTTGTCCAGCTTGCCCGAAAACCCCGCGACAGCGGCCAAATTGCACAAATCGGATCGCCGGTTTTGAACGGGCGTGCCGGTGACCAGCCACCGAATGGGCGCACGAATGCGCAAACAGTTCTTGTGCTTGATGCCATCGTTGCGCAAGTGATGCGCCTCATCAAAGACAACGCGCCCCCAGCTCACCGCCAGGAGAGGACAGTCGTCTTTCAAGAACGCATAATAGCTGCAGATGACCACCTGGCAACTTTCCAAACAAGCCATCGTCCGTTGTTTTCGGTAATCGCACAAGGTGATCCAATCACATCCTGGCGCGGACGACAGCAATACCACGGCCTGTTTCCATTGGTTCAACAAAATCGGAGGCACCACGATCAGGGTCTTTTGCTTGTGGAAGAGCACCACGGACAACATCATCAAGGTCTTGCCGAGTCCCATTTCATCGACGACGAATCCACCGCGAACGTTGTCAACGGGACAGACGGAACGAAGTTCATTGTCCAAACACCACTGAATACCGTCGTATTGGTGTTGCTTGAAATCGAACCCACAAAAGGCAAGAACCTCACGAAAACGGGTCTCCATGTCATCCATTTTTTTTGATAAAACTGGCTTTTGCCTGCCTCCCTTCAAAGAACCAATTTCAATTTTTTCAACAACACCTAACACCACAACACACAAACACACCACAAGAAAACACGAAAAAAAATTGAAATGTTACTCACTCTTGAAAAAAAACACAACACACAACACAACAACACAACAACACAACACACACAAGGAAAATGTCAACAATCACGGAATCAAGCTTGGTGTTTGGCGCCTTTTCCGTGGCCATTGGATGCATCTTTTTCGTGGGCATCGTCATCCTGGACCTGAGTTATTTCATCATGAAGTTGAAAGAAGAGAACAGGTGTTTGCGCGAGGCTCTAACACAACAAGAGGAAGACGGAGACCAAGATCAAAACCAAGACACGAGCTTCAAATTGAAAATTGCATAAAACCCAATCCACATCTCAAAATTTTGCAAAACACAAAACTCATCGAACGTTTTTTTTTGATTTTTTTAATTTTTTTACAAAACGAAAAAACGAATATAAAAAATCCCAATCCCACTCTTTTCATACAACGATGATGATCCCACCTTATCAACCCAAAGCAAAATACCTCGAAATCGGTTACGAAGGAGGAGAATTTGCAGACCAAGTGCTGACCCGCTACACCGACGTGCAGGTCATCAGTCTGGACAAAAGCATCGATCAGGACAGCCCTTCGAAAGAAGAATACAAGAGGCTGGTCGAAAAGTATGGCATAGAGCGCCATCGCATGATCGCCGGCGACACCACCGTCGTGCTCACGCATCTGGGCACAATTCTCAAAGAGCCGGCCATCAAATTCCATACCGTCTTTGTCCACAACGACCCCGAACGATCGTTCGAAGAAGCCAAGAACATCCTCTTTCTGAGCATGAAATACATGGAAGAAGACTCCATCATCGCCTTCCATCAGCCCGACGGTGCGACGCACGATTTAATTGGTGCCGCCATTGAAGATGCCGTGCTGATCGACGTGCACAACGACGGCAGCACACTGTACGCCTACGTGGAGCCAGAACGCATCCGCATGGCGCACAAGGCTCAAGAGCAATTGACTCGCGATACCAGCGTCCAACCTCTCGACAATCAAGTCTGAATGACGTCGATGGACCGAACGCCTCCATCCAGGGGAGTGATGCGTACGATGACGCCATCTGGCAGACCACTGTATTGTGTGGCATTGCATTGAATGGGACAAGTCATGTCGCCGAGGTTTTTGTTGGGCCCATTGTTCTTGCCGTAAAATACGTACTGGTAAAACAGGGTGCAAAAAGGGATGGACGCCGACGAGGTAGCAAAGACGGCTTCGGTTTTGCCTCCGTCACTGCTGCCGCGATCGGTCTCGGTCTGGAACAAGGTTCCACCCGACGGGGAAGACAATTGTCCGTCCTTGTACTCATTGTACAGGGGCACAGAGTACGAAAGACTCTGTCCTAAGACGGGTGTCTGATACAAATAATAAAAAGTGAACACGGTGGTCATTCTTTCTTTCAACCGTTTTTTTTTCCTTTTTTTTTTCCTTTTTGTAAGGAAAAAAAATTCATCGATGTTTCACCTGGATGGAACGAACACCATCACGTAAATGCGAAATCTCCACGATGGGTTGTGTCCCCATGCCGCAGTACTGTACACAAATCGCCTCTACAGGAAAGGTCATATCACCGATGTTCTTGTCGGGTCCGTTGTTCTTTCCGAAGTAAACGTACTGGTAATACAAAGTGTAGTTCGGTATGGACACGGCGCTGCTCACATTGACGGCTTGCGTTAAACCGTGGTCACTGCTGCCCCAATCAGACTCGTCTTGAAACAGCGTGCCAACAGGAGACGACGACAACGAGGCATCGGCAAACAGATTGGTGCTGTATTGGAGTTTTTGTCCGAGAACTGGTGTCTGGAATTTATAATAGAGTGTCACGATGATTGTCATTCCACTCCCTCCTTTCTTTCAAATCAAATCTTGCTTTTCTTCGCTTATAAAAAAAATATAATAACGTGCTTTTGAAAATGGACGCAGCACAAATAGAATTCGATGCCTTTACCGTAGTGATTCTCATCGTGAAAATCACTTTCTATTTGCTGGTGATGATCAATGTCTTCTGGTTGCATTACGATCGATACACCGCCTCCCAGTACCCCTGGACCCAGCGTTGGGAACATCGTCTCGAGTTCGTGTACGTCATCTTGACCGCATCCCTCATGCTGTACCTGTTCAACCCATGGTCTCCTCGTCTGAAATACGTCGACGAGGAAGTCATTTTGACCTTCTTTTTGTTTGCCGTGGTGATGATCACTAGAGCCAATTGGGAACGCTTCGCGTCCAACATTCATTTACCTTCATCGCTATCGCTATCGCTATCTTCATCCTTGTTGTAAAGAATGTCGCGATAGTGTGCCTTGACAGTCTTCTGTCGCCTGCTGGCACGCTCTCTCTTTGCTTCCATAAAGTCGTTGTATTCCTCTAGATTGTCAAAGACCGCGCCGTAGTATTTGCAGGGAAACTTGGTGGGCGGGTTAAGACAGACGCGTGACAAATAATGATTGAAGTCCTTGCGCTTCTTGTACCGGAGCTCCTCTTCGTCCAAGTCGTACTCGACAAGGTCGTCGAAGTCGTCGAAGCGCAACTGCTTCTTCTTCATGGTTTTACTCTTACTTCCACTGCGACTTCGACTGCGACTCCTACTCCTACTCCTACTCCTACTCCTACTCCGACTCCGACTCTTGCTCCTACTTCGACTCTTGGAATTTTTTTTGACGGAATTCATTTCAAATAAAATCAATTCAGATATTATTTTTTTTTAAAGACAAAAAAAATCATGTTGTTCTCTATCTCTATTCTTCTCCTTGTAAGAAGTGCTTTCGCTTTCAAACATCCTCATTTTTTCAACCATTGGACATGCCTAGGCATAGTCGACCAAATCGATTTCTCTCAACCCTACGTGTCCAACATTGGCGAACTGCCTCTTGTGTCCTGGAAACACCCCAAGACCAACGAAATCACCACCACCTTGAATATTTGCAAACACATGGGGTCAAAACTCGGCAACGCCAAAATCACCGAAAAGGGATGTCTGCAGTGCCAATATCATGGCCTCGAGATCCAAGACGGCTTCGGAAAGACAATGGAACACGAAGGTAAATTGTTCTGGGCCTATCAGCCCGACGAGATGCAACCACCACCGACTCCTTATTTCCATCACCGCGACTACAAAACGTCCTTCCTTATCATCGACATGGAAGCGTCCCTGGTCGACTGCGCATTGAACATGATGGACGTCCGTCATCCAGAATACGTGCACAACAAGCTCTTCGGATTTGGCAGCAACATTCCACCGACGAATCTCAAAAAGCACCAATACGCAGCGACGCCAGACTCCGTTGGATTGTCGTTCCATTACCAATCGAACAAAATGGTGCAGTCCATGATCAACGACGACGTTCCTTTGACAAAGAATTTCCACATGTACAAATACCCAAGCTTCACGTGGTCCAAAGTGTCCTTCAACAAAAACAACCTGATCATCTCTGTTCATTTAAGACCCTTGACCCCCAAAAAGACGCGATGGTATGTTACGCTCTGCCACAATTACTACACCAACGAGATACAGCAAAGTGTGATGCGAGGCTTGGCGGGAATGATTTTGAGCCAGGATTATGAACAGATGAAAAATCAGTATGAGGAGAACGCGCTGAAGCAGGCAGTCACGATGGACTACACATTCGGCGACGAAGAGGTCATCGTGGATTTGCACAAAATGTTCCAGGAGAACTATCGGTATCCATCGATCGACGAATGTGCCCGATTCTACAAGTCGACGCAGACCACTTGAGTTCAACGTCCGACAGCGTTGTCAAAGGCACAATAAGAGAGTGCCCCCAGTTTCTTGATCTCCCGGCTTTTCTTGCGGCAAATGGGACAGGAGTAACCCGACGCATGGCAGAAATTTTCCTGGCAATGTTTCAACGCTTTGCTCTTGTCGGCCTTCAAGACAAGCTGTTGGATCTCGCGTTCCGTTCGCCCGTCCTTTTTCAAAAACGGATTGGTCTTGTACTGCTTTTCCAGGTACTTCCTGTAATGCTCCAAGAAATACGTCGTGCAGAAGGATTCACAAGACGCAACTTTGGCAACCATGCATTCAAATCCCGACTTTTTTACCTTATCTTGGAAAAAAAGCAAGCCGACGTGCGCCCTTCTAGCACTGCACAGGGGTCGCATCCATCACGCGCCGCAGGCGCGCGGTCGCTTCCACAATACCGAATCGCCTGCTTGCCCTCCGTCGTGTTAAAAAACAATTTGCGACGCATGGCCTCGTCATTGTAAAGTCGCCGCGCATAGACCATCGACTCCTCTGGCTGAATCTGCCACAGCGTACTCCGACCCACCGCCTCCAGAAAGCGATCCTGGGTGTCTTGCTGCCAAGGCCACAAACCAGTGCTCAACAAGGTGTCGACCTCGCCAGGCGATGCCTGGTCTTGCAAGACCTGCAGATTGAATTGCGTATTCGGATAGACGGTGTTTTCGTATTCCAAAAAGTCGGCGATCTGCGTGGACGACCAGACGAAGCCCTCTTTTAACAACTGCCGATGCCAGACCCACAACAACAACAACAACAACAACAACAACCCCGCAACAAGCGCAGCAGGCGCTCTCTTTATCGGCATGCTATTATTTCGTCAATGAATTTACGTGAGCGAAAAAATAATACACATCACATTATCACAATTCACATGTGATAAGACCGCCAGAGGACAACCAAGGTGGCAGCCAAGGCAATCGCCAAAGGCACACTTCGCATCCCAACCAAAAGCACCGCGCCAACCAAGACGAGGTTGCCTAAAAGGGAATGGAACAAGGCAAGCCAAATGGACGGAAACACGGACACCAAAAGCCACAGGGTAACAATCAACGACACCAGGCCAACAATGAAATCACGATTTTTGGTATCCATAAGAAATTTTTTTTTGTCTTGTCTTTTTCTAAGACAAAAAGAAAAGATGCGGACGACAAGGAGAAGGAGAAGAAGAAACTACCACAAACGGAACAAAAGTCAAAAAGCCGGCCAAGGCAGCACAGGCCAAATGTTGGTTGGCTTCACGAACGACGAAGGCATCAACGAACGAACCGAAGCCGGCAAACAGACGACATCTCAAATAATCAAAGACAACACAAGACAAATTTTTCAAGAGCAAAAACCAACTGAACAGCAAGTGAACGCCGCAAACGCCGTTTCCAAGGCCAACACAGTCATTACCGTCGTCGGCATACAAGGATCCATGTATGCGCTTTACAGCGCAGTAAGCAACAAAATTCCGGGAATGCCAAGCCCTACTTCAGCGTTGGGCAAGACGGCCTTAGCGTCAGCCATCCTCGGTGCGTCCATTCCATCCGGAGGTCTCCTCATTCCCGCTCTGTCGATCCTGGCAGCCATTGTGATGTTTATCGGCAACAAGTACATAGCCTTCACCGACCTTCGAATGGCAATGTCCTCTCTGTCGGAGTTGACGCAAACGCTGGAGCGAGACTTGTGGAGAATGAAGAGCTTTTACGATACAATTTTGTCCCAGCCGGGTTTTTCAAAGGCAGATATGGATACCTCTAAAATGTGCCGCTTGAACGAAATGTTAGCCGAAATGAATATGTTTCTATTGGCCTATCTGGATATGGAGACTTTCCAGGATCTTTTTGAGGACGCCTTCCCTTTGAAAAATAGCGCGGAAATCAATCAAGCGTTGGATGGACTAACCAAAGCCTCGCAAGAAATCAATGGACGATGGGGAAAGGAAACCAACATGGACCAGTCGATAAGCGATGCCAACACCATTCTTTTGTTCTTCATTTTTTCAAGGTTCCAGCAAAAGGAGAGAAAACCAATGTTGGCGGAAACGACTAAAACGTTTAATAAAGCGACCAAGACGATAACCAACACGTTGACGAAAGCGAGCAACACGTTGGCGGGAACGACCAGAACGGCCTTCACGAAACCTGAAAATCTCCTTTTTGGACCAAATGCGAAGAGTGGTGGAGGTGCTCCCGATATTCCAGCGGTGCAACTTTTGGGCAGTGCAGGCATTACCAACGTAGACCGAATGCTTGTCTCTCTGTCGCGCAAAATGTTGGCGCTGAACTACAAATACACAATAGCAATGTCAGAATACTCGTTCTGTTTCAATGACACAACATTGAAAGCGACGGAAGAAATGCGATCAAAAATAAAAGAATTGGGACAGCAAGTGGACGCCGCCGTCGACAAGGTCAACATAGTTATTGAGACCGGTCCCAGGACCGAAATCACAACCGAGCTAGTCGTTCCATTGGTGACACCAGCACCCACACCGCCACCACCACCTGATTCGTCGACAATCCAGACACCACCTGCAACAACACAAACACCTGCAGCAGCAAGGAGGTTCCGTGCGGTGAGTGATGAAAATACTTCCTGAAAATTCTTCATCGCCGGCTTCGACGCCGGCTCGTTAACTTGCGCAGACGCATCATCGCCTTTTGCGTGAAAGGGCGCGCCTTGATAACTACGCGAGCCTGCCTCTCTTGGGATCCGTAAAAGTCGGCCAATTGGCTTGCCTTGTTGACCTCGGTACTCTTCACCAGCACTTGGAAGTCGGTGGTCTTCAGCTTGGGGATCTCATCTTTCAAGCGCTTGACGAGTGGATCAAACTTGCTCATCTGGATGACCTGTTGGCCA
>Ga0214917_10002021_pt1 | contig 25325 bp, 22 predicted proteins | sample LL_1208_BB_MetaG_FD_177983 | JGI IMG/M metagenome (GOLD analysis project Ga0214917, IMG submission 177983) | Freshwater microbial communities from Lake Lanier, Atlanta, Georgia, United States - LL_1208_BB | ecosystem: Environmental > Aquatic > Freshwater > Lake | place: USA: Georgia | collected...
GGAAAAAGTCATCCATGCCCTTTTTCCACTCAGGCCGACCGGAGAAACGCCGAGGGTTTCACCGGTCGGCAGCCGCCGCATCCGGCGGCGGACAGCCAATCACGTGCCACACGTACGCACCGTGGAAAAAGTCATCCATGCCCTTTTTCCACTCAGGCCGACCGGAGAAACGCCGAGGGTTTCACCGGTCGGCAGCCGCCGCATCCGGCGGCGGACAGCCAATCACGTGCCACACGTACGCACCGTGGAACAGCCGCGCGGTGTCCACCGCGAGCCCCGCGCCGTGACCGACACCGTCCCCGTCACCGTGATCGTCGTCACCTGGAACGCCGGCGGCGACCTGGCCCGCTGCCTGGCGTGCCTGGCGGCCCAGGAGCCGCTGCCGGAGCGGATCGTGGTCGTCGACAACGGCAGCACCGACGGCTCGGCCGACACGGCGGAGCGGGTGGCACGAGACAACGCCCGCCTCGCGCCGCGGACCGTCGTGCGCCGGGTCGGCGCGAACATCGGGTTCGCCGCGGCCAACAACCGTGCCGTGCAGGAATGCGGCAGCGAGTTCGTCGCGGTCCTGAACCCCGACGCGTTTCCCGAGCCAGGCTGGCTGGCGGCCCTGGTCGCCGCCGCGACGAGCCATCCGCGGGCCGCCGCCTTCGGCTCGCTGCAGCTGCTCGACGGATCGGAGGGGCTCGTCGACGGCATCGGCGACGTCTATCACGTCAGTGGACTTTCGTGGCGGGCCGGTCACGGCCGGCCGCGGACCCCCGCCGCCGACGAGGATCGCGAGATCTTCTCGGCCTGCGCCGCCGCCGCGCTCTATCGGCGCGACGCCTTCCTCGCGGCGGGAGGCTTCGACGAGGACTTCTTCTGCTATTTCGAGGACGTCGACCTCGGCTTCCGCCTCCGGCTGGCCGGATGGCAGGCCCGCCACGTGTCCGCCGCGGTGGTCCGGCACGCCGTCGGACGGTCGTCCCGGTCCGCCCCCGCCGATTTCGCCCTGTTTCACGGCCATCGCAACCTCGTGTGGTGCTTCGCCAAGAACATGCCCGGTCCGCTCCTGGCGGGACTGTTGATCCCGCACCTGCTGCAAACTATCGTGGCAGTGGCGTTTTTCTCGACCCGCGGGCAGGGCCGCCCCATAGTGAAGGCGAAAGGGCAGGCCATGGCGGGGCTTCGGCGAATGTGGCGCAAGCGGCGTGCCGTGCAGGCGGCCCGCACCGCGTCGTGCCGCGACATCTGGCGGGTGCTCGACGCAGGCTTCGGCCGCGGGCGGATCGGCCGGCCGGGAGGCCGAGCATGATCGCCACTCGCACCGTCGCCACTCGCACCGTCGCCGGGAGGTTCGACACGCGGGCCGCAGGCACGCCGTGCGCGGTCACGGCGGTGATCGTGAACTTCAACGCCGGCCGCCTGCTCGCCGACTGCCTCCGGTCGATCCTGCCGCAGGCCGACCAGGTGGTGCTCGTCGACAACGCCTCCGACCCCGACAGCTTCGAGCCGGTGGTCGCCGCCTTCGCATCCCATCCCGGCCTGCGCGTGATCCGCTCGCCGGTGAACCTCGGCTTCGCCGCCGGCTCGAACCTGGGCATCGCGGCCGCCACGGAGCCGAGGGTGCTGTTGCTCAATCCCGACTGCGTGGTGGCCGACGGCGCCGTCGCGCGACTGTGCGCCGCACTCGACGCCACGCCGGGGGCCGGGCTCGCCGGCGGCCTGCTCACCGAAACCTCGGGGCTCGAGCAGGGCGGGGGCAGGCGGGCGGTGCCGACGCCGTGGCGTTCGTTCGTCCGCGCGTTCGGCCTCTCCCGGCTGTCGCACCGCTGGCCGAAGCTGTTCGACGACTTCCACCTCCACCGGCAGCCGCTGCCCGCCGCGCCGATCGGGGTGGAGGCGATCTCCGGCGCCTGCATGCTCGTCGATCGCGCGGCACTCGACGACATCGGCCTGCTCGACGAGGGCTTCTTCCTGCACTGCGAGGATCTCGACTACGGCATGCGGGCCCGCAGCCGCGGCTGGAAGATCCTCTTCGTGCCCGACGCGCCGGTGGTCCACCACAAGGGCGTCTGCGGCCGCGATCGGCAGCTGTTCGTCGAGTGGCACAAGCACAAGGGCATGGTGCGGTTCTACCGCAAGCACTTCCGCCACCAGTACCCGGCCGGGCTCATGGCGGCGGTGGTGTTCGGCGTCTGGCTGCGGTTCTCGGCGATCGCCACGCGGCTCCTGGCGGCCCGCGCCGCCGCCGCCGCCCGCACCGCCTGGTCCGGGTCGGGGCACCGGCCCGCGATGCGGCCGGTGGACGGCTCCCCGTTCGAGATCTCGCCGCATCCGTCCGCCTCCTGAACGGCCCGCCCGCGTCATGCACCCCATTTCCGCGAGCCCGCCGGATGCGGCGGACGGCCTGCGCCGGCCGCTGTTCTACGGTTTCTTCGGGTTCGTCCTGGTGGCGCTCGCCTGCCTGGTGGACCGCACCGCCTGGGACATCACGCTCATCCCGCGGCTCCTGGCACTGCTCGCGTTTCTCGCCCTCGCGCTGACGGTGGTGGCGGTGCCACGGGTCGCCCGGCTGCTCGACGTCACCGTGCTCCGCGAGCCGGTGGTGCCTCTCTTCGGCGGCTTCACGCTCGTCACCTGCGGGTCGCTCGCGGTGGCGCAGAACGTCTCCGCGGGATTCACTGACCTGTTCCGCACGCTGGCGACGTTCCTCACGCTGTGCCTCGCCTGCCTGATCCTGCCGATCGTGCCGCGCTGGCGGGAGCGGATCGTGGGCGTGTTCGTCGTGGCCGGGCTGGTCGCCGCCGCGGTCGGCTGCTTCGAAATCGTCACGCGGCTGGGCTTCGGCCTTCACGGCCGGCGCGCGATGGAGCAGATCACGGGCCTGATGTCGAGCGTGAACCTCTACGCCGGCCTCCTGGCCCTGCTTCTGCCCTGGTGCTTCTGCGGCGCCGTCGTCCTCCGCACGGCGGGCAGGGCGTGGGCGCTGCTCGCGGGCGCCGCCATCCTCGTGCTCGTGGTGCTGCTGCAATCGCGGGCCGCCTGGCTGGCGGTGCTGGCCGGCGCGGCGGCCGCCGCCGGCCTTTTGATCGTCGACGGCGGGAGCGTCGGTCTTTCCCGCCGGTGCCGCGGCCTGCTCGCCGCCGCGCTGCTGCTCGTGCCCTGCGGGCTCGCCGCCGGCATCGCCGCGGCCCCCGCCGACAACCCGCTGGCCCAGCGGTTTCGGAGCATCTTCGTCGCGCCCGCGGACCCGACGGCATCGCCGCGCGAAGGGGGCCGGCTGATGGTCTGGGGCATCACGGCCAGGATGATCGCCGACCATCCGCTCGCCGGCGTCGGCGCCGGCAACTTCACCGTGAGGTTCCACGAATACTTCGGCGGCGACGACCTCGACTTCTCGAACGTCGACACCAACTGGCTGCAGCCGCACAACGACTTTCTCTGGGTGTTCGCCGAGAAGGGGCTGCCTGGAATCCTCCTGTTCGCCGGCCTCTTCGTCGCCGCCTTCGACGCCGCGGGGGCGATCCGCCGGTCGGCGGCGACCGCGGCCGACCGCTGGCTGACGCTCGCCGCCTGCGCGGCGCTGGTGTCGTACGCCACCCTGTCGTGCTTCGACTTTCCGCTGGAGCGGATCAACCACCAGGTGCTCCTCGTCATGCCGCTGGCGGTCATCGCGGTGATCCGGCACAGACTGCGGCCGGGCGTCGTGCCGCCGCAGACGCTCGCCGCCTGGCCGGCCCGGTTCGTCGTCGTCCCGCTGGCGCTGGCCGCCGCGGCGACCGGGATCGTCTATTCCACCGCGGCGCTGCGGCAGGAGCGGGAAGTGCTCGCCGCCAGGCGGGCCTGGCGCGCGGGCCGCTGGGAGGAGGCCCGGGACGCGGCGCGGCGGGCGCGGACCGGCTGGAAGACGCTCGATCCGCTGGCCAGCCCGGTCGCGTTCCTCGAGGGCATGGCCGAACTCAGGCTCGGCCGGCTGCCCGAGAGCATCGCCTGCCTCGAGGAGGCGCGGATCGACAACCCGAACCGCATGTACGTGATCAACAACCTCGGCATCCTCTACGCGCAGGCCGGCCGCTTCGACGAAGCGATCGACATGTTCGTCACCGTGTCCGGCCGCTATCCGCACCGGATCGAGCCGTTCAACAATCTCGCCGGCTGCCTGATCGAGGCCGACCGCGCGGCCGAGGCCGTCGAACTGCTCGAGGGCATCCCGCCGACCGCCCGCAACGCCGCCGTCGACCGCAACCTCGACATCGCCCGCCGGCAGCTGGCGGCCGCCGACGAAGCTGCGGCACGGCCCGCGGCCGCCACGGCACCCTGACCGGCGGCGCGAGCGGCCTGCGAGTCGCGGGGGATGGCCGCGATCCGCACGCCGGCACGGATCGACCCGCGCCACGGGGCCGCGGCGGTCACAGCTGCGTCGGATTGGGAGCGTCGCCGTAGACCGCCTTCGGGTCGAACGCCTTCTCGCCCTCGGTGAACTCGAGGCTCGTGCCGCGGCTGCGTTCCGCGCCGACGGGCACGCGTCGGTAGAAGCAGGAGCGGTAGCCGACGTGGCAGCTGGCGTTGCCGGCGACCTCGACCCGCAGCCAGACGCAGTCCTGGTCGTCGTCGATCCGCATCTCGACGACCTTCTGCACGAGCCCGCTGGTCGCGCCCTTGTGCCAGAGCTGCTGGCGGCTGCGGCTCCAGTAGTGGGCCTCGCCCGTCTCGATGGTGCGTGCGAGCGCCTCGCGGTTCATCACGGCCACCATGAGCAGCTCGCCCGACGCGTGGTCGGTCGTCACGCACGGGATGAGCCCCTGGGCGTCGAACTTCGGCGCGAGTTCGTTGCCCTCCTCGACCTGCTCGACGGTGACCCGCCGGCCGAACGGCGAATCGGGCGTTGCACCTGACGCTGAAGCGGACACTGGTGACGGAACTCCTCGCAGAGGCTGCCGTGGGCGGGCCGTCGTGGGGGCACGAGCCCGGCCGGCCGGTGGCGGGGGCACCCGCAGTGTACCCGCGCGGCGACCGGCCGCGACGCCACATCAGCCGCGTCCACCCCGTTGACCCGTCGGTCACCCAGGCCGTACCTTCCACTGACCGTCCGCACGTCGCGCCGCCCTCCCGGAGCCAGGTTCCATGTCCGCAGCACGCCGCCCGTTCGCTCCCGCCCGCCGCCATGCCATCGCCGCGGCGGCCGTCTTGCTTCTCGTCGCTCCGGCGGCCCGCGGCGACGATTGGCCCACGTTCCGCGGTGCCTCCAGGACCGGCGTCGCGCCCGACACCGACCTGCTCGAGTCGTGGCCGGCCGACGGGCCGAAGCTGATCTGGGAGACGGCCGGGGCGGGCCGCGGCTATGCCAGCGTCGCCATCGCCGGCGACCGCATCTACACGCTCGGCGACGGCCTCTCCACGGCCGGCGACGACAAGGACGAATACCTCACCTGCTTCGACCGGCAGACGGGCAAGCCGATCTGGAAGACGAAGACCGGCCAGCCGTGGAACGAGGGCAAGCCCGATTGGCAGGGCTCGCGGAGCACGCCGACCGTCGACGGCGACCGGGTCTACGTGATCACGCCCCACGGCGTGCTCCTGGCATCCGCGACCCGTGACGGCAAGGAGCTCTTCCGCGTCGACCTCAAGAAGCAGTTCGGCGGACAGAAGGGCGACTCGTGGGGCTACAGCGAATCGGTCACGATCGACGGCGACCGTCTCATCTGCACGCCGGGCGGCGAGCAGGCCACGATCGTGGCGCTCGACAAGAAGACCGGCAGGATGCTCTGGGCGTGCCCGATGAAGGGGGACCGCGGGGCGGGCCACGCGTCGATCGTGATCTGCACCGTGGGCGGCCGGAAGGCCTACGTCCAGACGACCGCGGCCGGAGCGTTCGCCGTCGACGCCGAGACGGGCAAGTTCCTCTGGGCCTATCCGATCGACAAGACCACGGCCGTGATCCCGACGCCGATCGTGAGGGACGACCTCGTCTTCTTCTCGGCGGGCTACAAGCGCGGCGGCGCCCTGCTCCGCCAGAAGGCCGGTCCCGGCGGGACGGTGGAGATGCAGGAGGTCTACGGACTCAAGCCGGATCTGGCCAACAAGCACGGCGGCCTGGTGCTCGTGGGCGATCACGTCTACGGCTGCGCGGACGACCAGCCGATCATCTTCTGCGCGGCCCTCAAGACGGGCGACATCGTCTGGAAGGAGCGGGGCAGCGGCAGGAACTCGGCGGCGGTCGCGGCCGCCGACGGCCATCTCTACGTGCGGTACCAGGACGGCACCGTGGCGTTGGTGAAGGCCGATCCGGCGGGCTACAAGGAGGTCGCGTCGTTCAAGATTCCCGGCAGCGGCGAACAGCCGAGCTGGTCCCATCCGGTGATCCTGGACGGCCGGCTCTACCTCCGCGAGCAGGACAAGATCCTCTGCTACGACGTGAAGAAGTAGCGGTCAGACCTGCCCGCACCCGCCGGCGGCATTCAGTCCTGGCACTCCGCCACGGCGCGGTAGGCGACACCGCCGAGGATGCCGCCCACGATCGGCGCCACCCAGAACATCCACAGCTGCTGCAACGTCCAGCCGCCCGCGAAGATCGCCGTCGCGGTGCTGCGGGCCGGGTTCACCGAGGTGTTCGTCACGGGGATGCTCACGAGGTGGATGAGCGTGAGGCACAGGCCGATGGCGATCGGTGCGATCATGCTGCCCGCCTTTTTGTCGGTCGCGCCGTGGATGACGAAGAGAAACACGGCCGTCAGCACCACCTCGATGATGAAGCAGCTCTCCCACGAGTAGCCGCCCGGAGAGTGCTCGCCGTAGCCGTTGGAGGCGAAGCCGCCGGCCGCGCTGAAGCCGGGCAGGCCGCTCGCGACGAGATAGAGCACGCCCGCGCCGGCGATGCCGCCGACCACCTGGGCGAGGACGTAGCGGGGCAGGTCGGCCATGGGAAACCGTCCGCTGGCCGCCAGCCCCGCCGTCACGGCCGGGTTGAGATGGCAGCCGGAGATATGTCCTATCGCCGTCGCCATCGACAGCACGCTCAGCCCGAAGGCGAGCGACACGCCGAGGAAGCCGATGCCAAGCTCCGGGTAAGCGGCGGCCAGCACGGCGCTGCCACATCCTCCGAGCACGAGCCAGAACGTCCCGATCGCCTCGGCCAGCAGCTTTCCCATCGAGCCTGACTCCCTGCGAATGACAAACCTGTGAATGACAAACCTGTGAATGACACACCCACGGCGTCGAAACCCTACGCGATCCGGCGAAATACCGTCAACCGCAGCGGTCGGCCGACCACGCGCACGGTCGCCGTGAACGAACTCCGGCCCAGCCGAGGCTCCGACGGATCACAGCGACGCTTCCCGCAGCAACGCGAGGATTCGCGGGCAGAATAGCGCGATCCCGACCGCCAGCGCCGTCGCCGCCGCGACCAGCACGCCGCCGGCGGCCATGTCGAGGGCGTCGCGGAGCCGGGGATGGCGGCGGCTTCCCGGCCCGCGGGCCAACGACTCGATCGCCGTGTTGAAGATCTCCGCCACGAACACGCCGCCGATCGCGACCGCCAGCAGCCCCCACTCGATGGCTGAGACCCGCAACACGGCCGCCAACGCGACCGCGGCCACCGCGGCGACGATGTGGACGGCGAAGCTCGATTGGCCCGCCACGGCGCGGACGACGCCGCGGGCCGCGGCGGCGAACTTCCGCGACCAGCCGCGGCGGGCGGACGCGGCGCGGCCAGGAATCTCGCGTCGATCGAGCACCGCGGCGAACTCTCCCCGATCCCGGCGGCCCCCGCCTAGCTGTCTGTGGAAAAAGTCATCCATGCCCTTTTTCCACGAAGTCGACCGCAGGAAACGCCGAGGGTTTCCTGGGTCGACTGCCGCCGCCTCCAGCGGCGGTCGACTTTATCCACGGGCTGCTAGCCGACCTTCACGTAGGGATCGCCCTTCTTCCAGTTGCACGGGCAGAGCTCGTCGCTCTGGAGAGCGTCGAGCACCCGCAGCACCTCGGCCACGTTGCGGCCGACGCGGCCCTGGTTGACGTCGACCCACTGGATGACACCGTGCGGATCGACGATGAACGTCGCCCGCAGGCAGTAGCCCTCGGTCTTCTCGAGGATGCCCAGTTCGGGGGCGAGCCGCTGCGCCGCGATGAGCGGGAACTGCAGGTTCGCGAGGTCGGGGTGGGCCCGCCGCCAGGCGAGATGGGAATACTCGTTGTCGGTGCTGCCTCCCACGACGTTGGTGTCGCGGTCGGCGAACGCCTTCACCTGCTTGTTGAACTCGGCGATCTCCGTCGGGCAGACGAAGGTGAAGTCCTTCGGGTAGAAGAAGTAGACGACCCAGCGGCCGGCCTGATCGGCGTTGGTGAGCAGCTTGATGCCGTCCTTGTCCGTGCCCACGCACGCCTGAACCGAGTACTGTGGAAACGCATCGCCGACGGTGAGCATGCTAAGGTTCTCCGGGAAACGCCGCCTTCGCCGCGGACATCACAGGCTCCAGAGTGTACGGGTGAGGCAGCATGCGTTCAACACACGCCCCGCCGCACCTGTGCCACGATCCGCTCACGGCCCGCACGGTGATCGTGGCCGAGGAGCGGGCCGATCGCCCCAACGAACTGGCGGGGGCGACGATCGCCTGCCCGTTCTGCGCGGGTCACGAGTCGCTGACACCGCCGGACGTGCTGCGGGCGGCCGCCGCGGCCGTTCCGTCGGCCGTTCCGTCGGCCGGCGCCGCCTGGACGGCCCGCATCGTGCCCAACCAGTTCCCGGTCATGCGTGACGGTCCGACCCGCGCTGCCGACGCCCCGGGCCGCCGCGCCGCCCGGGGCGTCCACGACGTCGTGATCGAGTCGCCGGCGCACGTGCGTTCGATCCTCGACGTGGATCCCGCCGGCTGGTGCGACGCCTGGCACCTCTGCCGCCGGCGGCTGGCCGACCTCGCCGAGCGCGGCGACCTCGCCTGGGGCATGGTCTTCAAGAACTCGGGCGCCGCCGCGGGCGCCTCGCTGGAGCACGTGCACAGCCAGTTGGTCGCGCTCGACTTCGTGCCCGACGGCTTCGCGACCGAACTCGCCGCCGTCGGGCGGGCCGTCGATCCCTTCGGCGACCTGCTGCGGACCGCGGCCGACGAGGGTCGCATCGTGGAGGAGTCGGGCGACCTCGTGGCGCTGGTTCCCCCCGCACCGCGGCAGCCGTTCGAGACCTGGATCCTGCCCCGGTCCGCCGAGCCGCACTTCCACGCGACCGCGGCCGCACGGGTGGAGTCGCTCGCGGCGCTCACGCGCTCGCTCGTCGCCCGGCTCGATCGTCTGGCGCCGCAGGTCGCGTACAACTGGTGGCTGCACCAGTATCCCTACGCCGCAGCTCCATGCATCGGGGCGGACGCCGGCGGGGCCGCGGCCTGGCACTGGCACCTCGAGATCATGCCGCGGATCAACGGCCTGGCAGGCTTCGAACTGGGGACGGGCTGTCACGTCAGCACCATGGCGGCGGTCGAGGCCGCACGTCGGCTTCGCTCGGCCTGAGGACCGGCAGCCGACGTCGACCCGGGCGGGCGCCGCCACAGCTTTCCCAGCCGGCATCGGTCCTACAGAGCGTTCGCGCACGCCGCCGCACGGGCCGGAAACCGCGGTTTCGGGTTTGGCGCGGCCTCCGGCAGGCCCGACAATCGCGGGCTGGTTCCTCGTCACCAGCCGCGACGGCTCGCGGCCCGCTCCCCGCCGCACCCGGTCGCGGCCCGCTCCCGCCGCGACGCTTCGCGGCCGCCCACGTCACGGTCGCCCCATGTCGCCCGCCGTCCGACTCGTCTTCGTGCTCCATGACCATCAGCCCGTCGGCAACTTCGACGGCGTCTTCGAGCAGGCCTACCAGGACAGCTACCTGCCGTTCCTGGAGCTGCTCGAGCGGCATCCGGGCATCCGGCTGGCGTTGCACACGAGCGGCCCGCTCGTGGAATGGCTCGACGCGCACCATCCCGACTACCTCGACCGCGTCGCCCGGCTCGTCGCGGAGCGGCAGGTCGAGATCGTGGGCGGCGGGTTCTACGAGCCGGTGCTGGCGATGCTGCCGGCCCGCGACCGCGTCGGCCAGATCCGGCTCTCCACGGAGTGGCTGGAGCGGCGGTTCCGCACCAAGGTGTCCGGCATGTGGGTGGCCGAGCGTGTCTGGGATCCGGGCATGACCCGCGACATCGCCGCCGCGGGCATCGAGTGGACGATCCTCGACGACTCCCACTTCAAGGCCGCCGGCCTCGCCGACGACCAGCTCGACCGGCACTGGCTGACGGAGGGGGACGGCGCGACGCTGACCGTCTTCCCGGTGAGCGAGCACCTGCGGTACGTCATCCCCTTCGCGGCGCCGCAGGCCACGATCGACCACTTGCGGTTCCTGGCGTCGCGCCGCCACGGGGCGCTGGCCGTCTTCGGCGACGACGGCGAGAAGTTCGGCGTCTGGCCCGACACGCGGAAGACCTGCTTCGAGGACGGCTGGCTGGAGACCTTCTTCGGGCTGCTCGAGGCCAACGCCGACTGGATCGCGATGTGCCTCCCCTCGGAGGTGGTCGCGGAGGTGCCGCCCGCGGGCACCGTGTGGCTGCCGGAGTGCAGCTACCGCGAGATGATGGAGTGGGTGCTGCCGCCCGAGGCGCAGCTGGCCTGCGTCGGCGCCCGCGGCCTGTGCAGCGCCGACCCGCGGCTCGCCGGCGTCGCCCGGTTCCTGCGGGGAGGCTCCTGGCGGAACTTCCGCATGCGGTATCCCGAGGCCAACGAGATGTACGCCCGCATGATGGCGGTGAGCGGCAGGCTCGAACGGCTGGCGGCCGAGTCCGCGCCGGGCCGCCCCGTCGACGCCGCCGCGCTGGCGCTGGCGCGGCAGTCGCTCTACCGCGGGCAGTGCAACTGCGGCTACTGGCACGGCGCGTTCGGCGGCATCTACCTGCCGCACCTGCGCAACGCCGTCTTCCGCGAGCTGATCGCCGCCGAGGCCGCCGCCGACAGGGCCGAGGGCCGCGCGGCGGCGTTCGTCGAGGCGACGACCGCCGACTTCGACTTCGACGGCCGGACCGAGGTGCGGCTCACCGGCGACGGGCTCGACGCCTGGATCGCCCCGGCCCGCGGGGGCATGCTCTACGAACTCGATCTCCGCGACCAGGGCCACAACGTCCTCGCCACGCTCGACCGCCGCCCCGAGGCCTACCACGCGCAGGTGCTCGCCGGTCCGGGCAACGCCCGCAGCGTGGTCGACGCGTCCCAGGTCGCGAAGTTCAAGCAGCAGGGTCTCGAGCGGATGGTCCGCTACGACGCGTCGCGTCGCAAGAGCCTCGTCGACCACTTCTGGGACTGCGACGTGGCCGCGGCGGCCGTCGTCGAAGGCACCGCGATGGAGCGCGGCGACTTCTCCTGCGGCGGCTACGAGGCGAGCATCCGTCGCAATCCCGGCCGGATCCAGGTGCTCCTCTCGCGGACCGGCAACGCCTGGGGCATTCCGTTCGCGCTCTCGAAGGCGGTGACGCTCGAGGCGGGATCGCGGACGCTCGAGATCGCCTACAAGCTCGAGGGCCTGCCGCGGGACTTCCGCCAGCACCTCGCCGTGGAGTTCAACTTCGCGGGCATGCCCGACCGGGCCGAGGGCCGCTTCTTCTACGACGACGCACGGCAGCCGCTCGGGGAACTCGGCACGCGGCTGGACCTGCCGGCGGCCCGGTCGATCGGCCTGGTCGACGAGTGGCTCGGCATCGACGCCCGGCTGGCGTTTGCCGACCCGACCAACGGCCGCGCGGCGGGGCTCTGGACCTTCCCGATTCAGACCGTCAGCCAGTCGGAGGGGGGCTTCGAATTGGTGCACCAATCGGTGGTGGTGATGCCCCACTGGATCGTCACACCCGATGCCGACGGCGTCTGGAAGGTGGCGATGCGGCTGTCCTTCGGCAACCTCAAGGCCGCGGCCGCCACGCCCCGGCAGGGTGACGGCAGGATCGTCTCCACCATCCGCTGACGGCCGCCGACGGCGGTGCCGCCCACCGCCCGGTCGCGTCAGCCGCCGGCGAGACCGTTCCACTCGAGGTCGGGCTCGATCGCGAGGGAGCCGTGACGGAGGATGGCGACCGGCACGGGCGCTACGGCCACCGCGAGATCGCCCGCCGAATCACGGGCGATCGCAGCGTCGCTGGCGGGATCGTCCAGGCTCCCCGCCGCTGGCACGACGTGCGAGAGCACCACCGCGGCCACGCGCAGCCCGACGGCCGCGGCGGCATGCACCACCGCGAGCGTGCGGCCGATGGCGCCGAGGCGTGCCGCGTCCACCACCACCAGCGGCAGGCCGGCGAGGCGGGCGAGGTCGGCGTTGGTCATGGTGTCGCCCAGCGGCGAAAACAGGCCACCCGCCCCCTCGACGACGACGACGTCGCTCGTATCCCGCCAGGACTGCAGGCCGGCGAGGATGAGCCGCTGATCCACCGAGCGTCCGGCGGCGCGGGCGCTCCGCGGCGGGGAGATCGGCGCGGCAAATGCCTGCGGGCAGACGTCGGCCTGCGTCCCGCGGCGGCCCGCCGCCTCCCAGAGCACCGCCGCGTCGCTGCCCGTGGCGAGTTCCTCGGGGCCGACGCCGCTGGCGACCGGCTTGTAGGCCGCCACCCGGCATCCGGCCCGGGCCAGCCGTCGGATGATCGCCGCCGCCACCCACGTCTTGCCGACGCCCGTGTCGGTGCCCGTCACGTAGAGTCCGCCACCTCGCATTTTGCAGCCCGCCAACGCCGACCGGTTGCCCTCGCCGCCGGAGCGTTCTACACTAGAGATGAAGTTGAGACGCGGTCTCAAATCGCCCGCGGGCGTTCGGAATGCCGCGACAGGCAGTGGGTTCAGCTTCGGAAACGTCAGCGGAGGGTGCCCGTGCCAGTGTCGCTCCACCCAGCATCGCTCGAAGACCTTGCCGTCGGCAGCTCCGCCCGCGTCGCGGACGTGTCGGGCGACGACCCCACGACGCTGCGGCTCCTGGAGATGGGGCTGACGCCCGGCGTCTCCGTCCGCGTGGTCGGCACCGCGCCGCTGGGCGGGCCGCTGGAACTCGAACTCCGGGGCTACCGGCTCTCGATCCGCCGTCACGACGCCGCCCGCGTGGCCATCGCGAAGTGACCCGCACGAACGCACCGCGAGCACCGCGAGCCATCCATGGGTGAGCCCGACGGCAGCGTTCGGCCTGACGCCGGTCAGCGGCCACCGGACGTCGGGCGTCCGCTCGTCGTGGCGCTCGTGGGCAACCCCAACACCGGCAAGAGCACGCTCTTCACGGCGCTGGCCGGCATCCCCACGCGGATCGGCAACTATCCGGGCGTGACCGTCGAGGAGAAGGTCGGCAGGTTTTCGCACCGCGGCCGTGCCATCGACCTGGTCGACCTGCCAGGCACCTACAGCCTCGTTCCCAAGAGCCCGGACGAGCAGGTCGTCGTCGACGTCCTGCGCGGCCGGCTGCCGGGCGTGCCGACGCCGGACTGCGTCGTGATCGTCGCCGACGCCACGAACCTCGAACGCAACTGCTTCCTCGCCACGCAGACGCTGGAGTTGGGGCTGCCCGCCGTCGTGGCGCTCACCCTCGGCGACGCCGCGGAGGAGAAGGGCATCACGATCGACACCGACGAGCTCGCCCGGCGTCTCTGCTGCCCCGTCGTCCGGGTGGTGGCGCCGGCGGGCCGCGGCATCGACGCACTCGGCGACCGCATCCTCGCGGTCGCCGGATCGCGTCCCTCGTCGCAGCAGGGCCTCGCGCGGCACGCCGCCGCGGTCGACGCCCGCCACGACGCGGCCGCACGGGAGGCGATCGCCCGCTACGCCTGGATCGAGGAACTGCTCGCCGGCGTCGTGCAGCGGCACACGCCGTCCCGCCGGCCGCTGTCGGAGCGGATCGACGCCGTGCTGACGCACCGCGTCTGGGGTGCGCTCATCTTCGCCGCCACGATGCTCGCGATGTTCTCCGCGATCTTCTGGCTGGCCACGCCGATGATGGACGGGATCTCGGCGGGCGTGGATGCGATCGCCGGGATGGTGGAAGGGCTCCTGCCGCCGGGGGCGATCCGGTCGCTGGTGGTCGACGGCGTCATCGCGGGCGTGGGGGGCGTGGTGGTCTTCGTGCCGCAGATCGCGATGCTCTTCCTGTTCGTGGCGCTGCTCGAGGGCTGCGGCTACCTCTCCCGTGCCGCGTTCCTCATGGACCGGCTGCTGTGCGGCGTGGGCCTCGGCGGCAAGTCCTTCATCCCCTTGCTGTCGAGCTTCGCCTGCGCGATCCCGGGCATCATGGCCGCCCGCACGATCGAGAGCCCGCGCGACCGCCTGCTCACGATCCTGGTGGCGCCGCTGATGAGCTGCTCCGCCCGACTGCCGGTCTACCTGCTCCTCTGCGGCGCCTTCGTGCCGAACGTGGCCGTCGGCGTCTCCTGGCTGAGGCTGCCGGCCCTGGTGCTGGCGGGGATGTACGCCGTGGGGGTGGTGGCGGCGGCAGCGGTGGCGCTCGTGCTCTCGCGCACGGTCTTTTTCGGCCCGCCGCAGCCGTTCGTGATGGAACTGCCCGGCTGGCGCTGGCCGCGGCCGGCGGTCGTGCTCGAGCGGGTCCGCGAGGCCGTCTGGTCGTTCCTGGGAAACGCCGGCACGCTCATCGTCGCCGTCAGTATCGTGATCTGGGCGCTGTCGCACTACCCGCACGACGACGCCGCCATCGAGGCCGACGTGGCCGGCGGTCGGGCCTCCCTGGCGGCGCGGCTGGCGGCGGTCGCGGCCGACGACCCCGACCACGCGGAACTGTCGGCGGAGCTCGCGGAGCTCGACACGGAGGAGGGACTCGAGGCCGCCCGCCGCGGCGCCGCCCAGCGGCAGAGCCTGCTGGGGCGCATGGGCCGGCTGGTGGAGCCGCTCGTCCGGCCGCTGGGCTGGGATTGGCGGCTGGGCTGCGCCGCGATCGCCAGCTTTCCCGCCCGCGAGGTGGTGCTGGGCACGCTGGGCGTGATCTACAACCTCGGCGACGTCGATCCCGGCGAGGAGGCCGGGGCGTCGGCGCTCGTGCGGCGGCTCCGCGCCGCCACGTGGGACGGCACGAATCGCAAGGTGTTCACGCTGCCGGTGGCCCTGTCGATCATGGTCTTCTTCGCGCTGTGCGCGCAGTGCGCAAGCACGCTTGTCGTGATCGGCCGGGAGACCAACAGCTGGATCTGGCCCGTCGTCACGTTCACCTACATGACGGTGCTGGCCTGGCTGGCGGCCTTCGCCACCTACCAGATCGGCACGCGGCTGCTGGGCTGAGGGCCACGCCGCATGCAGGATCTCGTCGCCATCGCCGTCGCCGTCGCCGCCGGGTTCTGGATCGCGCGGACCCTCTGGCGGCAGTTGACCCGGCCCACCTGCGGCACGGCCGCCATCCCGCCCGGCGCGGACGGCTTCGTGCCGCTCGACGACCTCGTGCCGCGACCCGGAAAAGATTCGGGGCGGCCCCAAGGCCGCCCCGAATGACGTCGCAACGGATGCGGGCCGCCCGCGGCTCGCATGCTCAATACATGTCGTAGTCGCCGCCGTGGCCGGCGCCGCCGGCCTTGGCCTTCGAATCCTTCGGCTTCTCGGCGATGAGGGCGTCGCTCGTGAGCAGGAGCGTCGACACGCTCGTGGCATTCTGCAGCGCCGTCCGCGTCACCTTGGTCGGGTCGATGACGCCCGCCTTGACGAGATCCTCGTACTCGTCGGTGGCGGCGTTGTAGCCGAAGTTGCCGGTCCCGGCGAGCACCTTCTCGCAGACGATCGAGCCGTCCTGGCCCGCGTTCGACGAGATCATCGTGACGGGAGCGCGGCAGGAGCGGATCACGATGTTGTAGCCCACCGCCTCGTCGTCGGAGAGGCCCCGCGGCTTCACCTGCGAGCTGGCCCGCAGGAGCGCCACCCCGCCGCCCGGCAGGATGCCCTCCTCGACCGCGGCCCGCGTGGCGTGCAGCGCGTCCTCGACGCGGGCCTTCTTCTCCTTCATCTCGCTCTCGGTCGCGGCACCGACGTTGATCTTGGCGACACCACCGGCGAGTTTCGCCAGCCGCTCCTCCAGCTTCTCGCGGTCGTAGTCGCTGGTGGCCGCCTCGATCTCACGGCGGATCTGCTCGATCCGCGACTTGATCTCGCCCGTCTTGCCGGCGCCCTCGATGATCGTGGTGTTGTCCTTGTCGACGATCACCTTCTTGGCACGGCCGAGCTCCGCGATGCCGAGGCCCTCGAGCTTCATGCCGAGGTTCTCGAACACCGCCGTGGCGCCGGTGAGGATCGCGATGTCCTCCATCATGGCCTTGCGGCGGTCGCCGTAGCCCGGGGCTTTCACGGCGCAGACCTGGAAGGTGCCGCGGAGCCGGTTGATCACGAGCGTCGCCAAGGCCTCGCCGTCGACCTCCTCGGAGACGATCAGCAGCGGCTTGCCCGCCTGCACGACCGCCTCGAGCAACGGCAGGATGTCCTTCACGGACGAGATCTTCTTCTCGAAGACGAGGATGTAGCAGTCGTCGAGCACGCACTGCATCTGCTGGGGGTTGGTGACGAAGTAGGGGGAGAGGTAGCCGCGGTCGAACTGCATCCCCTCGACCCACTCCACCTCGGTCTTCAGGCTCTTGCCCTCGTCGACCGTGATGACGCCGTCCTTGCCCACCTTGTCCATCGCCTCGGCCAGCAGATCTCCGATCTCCTTGTCGTTGTTGGCGGCGATCGCGGCGACCTGGGCCATCTCCTTCTTGCCCTTCACCGGGATCGACATGTCCTTGAGCTTGGCGGCGATGTCGGCGACCGCCTTCTCGATGCCGGCCTTCATCTGCACCGGGTTCACGCCGGCCACGACGGCCCGGAGGCCCTCGTTGAACACCGCCTCGGCCAGCACGGTGGCGGTCGTCGTGCCGTCACCGGCGACGTCGCTGGTCTTGCTGGCGACCTCGCGGACCATCCTGGCGCCCATGTTCTCGTAGACGTCCTCGAGGTCGATCTCCTTGGCCACGGTCACGCCGTCCTTCGTGACGGTGGGGGAGCCGAAGCTCTTCTGAAGAATGACGTTCCGCCCCTTCGGACCGAGCGTCACCTTCACGGCACGGGCGAGTTTCGCGACGCCGCGCCGCATCGCCTCGCGAGCTTCCTGGTCGAACGCCATCATCTTGGCCATGAGCTGGGTACTCCTCGAAAAGGGTCTGTGGGGGGTCTTGGTGAGGGGACGTGAGCGGAATGGGACTGGTGGTCGTGGGACGGCCGAACGGCTCAGCCGAGGATGGCGAGGATGTCGTCTTCGCGCATCAGGAGCAGTTCATCGTCGCCGACCTTGAAGGCCTCGCCGGCGTAGCTCGTGAAGACCACGCGGTCGCCGGGCTTGACCTGCAGCGGATGGCGGTGGCCCTTGTCGTCGACCCTCCCCTCGCCGACGCTGACGACGGTGCCGCGGGCAGGCTTGTCCTGCGCCGAGTCGGGCAGGAGGATGCCGCCGGCAGTCTTCTGCCCGCTCACCTCCCGCTCCACGACGACGCGGTCGCCGAGCGGCACGAGGGTCGACTTCTTCCGGGCGGGCTTGCTGGCGGTGGCTGACATGCTGACGGCCTTTCTCTGACGATGAGTGGAGGGCTCGGAGGGACGGTGGTGCCGCAGGGCTCAACGGAACGGGCCGACGAAACTCGACCGACCCGACGCCGGTGCACTGCGTGCCTGGCAGCATCAGACAGGCCCCACGGCAAGAAGCAACTGGCGCGCCGAATCCCCGTGATTTTCCTGGATTCCCCGGCGAACACGCGAAAAACAACCGAAAGCCGGCCAAAAGCGGTCTCCCGGAGTACGTCATCACTCCTGCCAGTTTGGCAGCGGCTGGATCGCACATTCCGCCAAACTCGTGGCAATCGGCCGGAGCAGGAGATCCCCTCGCCTTTTCGTGCTTTTGGTGGTACGACCACTGATTCTGTGCCGGTTTCCCGCGGTTTCCGAGCAACGCATGGCAACGCATCGTCGCATCGACGTCAGCAAGGTGGGCGACGTCACGGTCGTGAAATTTCTCGACAAGAAGATCCTCGACGAGGCGGGCATCGTCGAACTGGGCGCCGAACTGTTCAGCCTGGTGGAGCAGGACAACCGCAAGAGCGTGCTGCTCAACTTCGCCGGCGTCGAGTTCCTCTCAAGCGCCGCCCTCGGCAAGCTGATCACGCTCGACCGCAAGGTGAAGACGCACAAGGGGCGGCTGAAGATGAGCAACATCCGGCCCGAGATCCTCGAGGTCTTTCAGATCACGAAGCTCAACAAGGTGTTCGACATCCGCAACGAAGAAGCCGAGGCGATTGCGGCGTTCTAGATCCGACGTTCGGGCGGCGCCGCCGATCCCGGTGGCGGTCGGGAGACCAGCGATGGCACACCAGTCAACTCCGGCAGACGCATCGCCGCCCAGGAAGCCGGACGCGGCGTCGGCGGCCTGGAACCGCGAACTCGACCTGCCGAGCGAGCGTGGCGCGAGCCGCCTGATCATGGACCAACTGCTCGAGCAGCTCGGCGTGCATGGCTGGTCGCCATCCGACATCTTCGCGATCCATCTGGCCGCCGAGGAGGCTATCGTCAACGCGATCGTCCACGGCAACAAGCTCGATGCCGCGAAGCGGGTGCATGTCTGCTGCCACGTCTCGCCGGAGGTGGCGCGGATCGAGGTCACCGACGAGGGGCCGGGATTCGACCCGGCCGCGGTACCCGACTGCCGGGACGACGAGCGGCTGGAGGCACCCGGCGGCCGCGGCGTGATGCTCATGCGAACGTTCATGACCCGGATCGAATACAACGACCGGGGCAATCGGGTGCTGATGGAGAAGCGGCGGGCCAGAGACGAGGGCTGAGCCGCGCGGGCCGCAGCCGGCGACGTGCCGCCGCCCCAGAACACCCTTCCCGACCGTGCCGCGGCCGCGGCGGGAAGGCCATCGATTCCGCGTCGCGAATCGGGTATTTTGGACGCCGATCTTCCCCGATAGCTCAACGGTAGAGCGAGCGGCTGTTAACCGCTAGGTTGTAGGTTCGAATCCTACTCGGGGAGCTTTGGCCCTTTTTGAAGGTGGCCGCAAGAGACCGCATCAGGCCGCAGGATGACGCAAGTCGTTCTGCGGCTTGTGTTTTTGGCAGGCGGCGAATTTTTCGGTGCGACCTCCTGCGGCCTCCTGCGAGCAACACCTGCGTTGACTACCCGCTGATGCCGTCGCCGGAGTGAGCGGTCATTTGTCACCGTCCAAGGTAATGGCCATCGACGGGATGGACGATGGGGCCTGTCTCGAAACGACTCGCAAAGGCTGGGAGAGGGCTCCCCCGTCAAACAGCCTCAGATACCGTCTCGCATGCTGACGCCGGTCAGGATTTCCAGCGTGCGGCGGGTCAGCCCCGCCGGTCAAAGAATGCAGGCGCGCGACCGTGCAATGGCCCCAGTGCGGACGGGCCGCGAGAAAAGCATTTTCAACGTCGGGCTGCGTTGACCGTGAAAATCTGACTTCGAGCGTGGGCAGGACACGCCTATGCAGCTCCTGAGTAGGGCTACTTCCAGCCCAACCAGCCTCGGCTCTCGCTTCTCCGGCTGCGATTGGTTCGGCCGACGCTTGCCGAAGCGATATTGGCTGACCTACCCTTCGATGGCGCTGGCCCACTCGGCAGCGCACGCCCCGTTGAACCCTGTCGACACCAACCCACCATGCCACTCCAAATTGCAGTCGTCGGCGGATCGCTGGCCGGCCTCGCTGCGGCGAATGTGCTCCATCGCCTCGGACATGCAGTGACCACGTACGAAACATTCGCGGAACCACTCGACAAAAGGGGCTCGAGTTTGGGCTACGTGGACAACACGCTGTGGGAGTACGTCCGAGGTGCACCCATGCTGCGTCTTGGACGTCGGGCCAACCGCGCGCAGGGTGCCTACTACTACGGCGATCTGTGGCGGTATCTGTATGATGGACTTCCGAATGATACGGTGCGGTTCGGGGTGACCGTGCTGGATCTCGGGCCCAACGCCGAGACTCGACCGGAGATCCAAGGCACGGCCTACGATGCGGTGATCATTGCCGACGGCGGATTTTCATCCTTGCGTCACTACGTGAGTGGCGACGAGCGAAAGCCTGAGTACGCCGGACAGGTGGTGTTCCGCGTCAAGGTAGACCGTCGCGATTTCCCGGATTTCTCGGGCGACCGTGGCTACATGGAAGCACACGCCTTCGCGATGATGTTGCAGGTGGTGCAGAACGACGGGCGGGCATGGATCATGGGAGGTGTAGGCGTGGGCGTGCCGGAGCATGAAGTGGTTCGGCCACCGGATGGTGCGAATCGACACAACCTGACGGCTTCGCAAGAGCTTCCGGATTGGTTCATGCCGTTCGTGCGACGTGAGTTCCGTCGTCAGCCGAATGTAGTCCGGTGGCTCGCTCTCGCGAACGCCCACGGAAAGATCACGCCGCAGCCGCTCTTCGAATTCAAGGCCGAACGCGTCTCCAATGAGCGATTGATCCTCGTTGGAGATGCCGCGCACATGGCAAATCCCCGCACAGCCGCCGGCGCGCATACCGGCATCCTCGACGCAGTCGGTCTGATGGCTGCATTTTCAATGCATCCTTCGGACATCGATCGCGCCATCGCCGCCTACGCTCCGGGCGGAGCGCAACGGGCGAGTGACTTGTATGCCCGAAGCAAGGAGGTCAGTTCTCCGCTGGTCTATCGGGCGGCTGATGACCATCGCACGGCATCGGGGATCCGCAACACATCGCCTGCCCAAGCCGACTGAACTCGGGTGCGAGTGTGGTGCAGAGGCCCGAAACCTCCTCCGAGTGGCCGCCAGGTGGGCGGTTTTGCGCGCTCGGCACAGCGCGGAGCGGATCCGCTCGGACGTGCCGTCGCCCTCCTCGAGCAGGGAGAGCCGTCCGAGCGCGAAGGCGGCGCCGAGCCGCGGATGCGCAGATGGCGGTGCGTTCTTGGCGCGCGATACGCCGGCCGCCTCACAGAGGAATCGCTCGATCTCGTGGAGAAAGATCGTGGTGAGAGCCGTGACGGCCTCGGGGCGGTCGGCGAGAAACAAGCGCAGTCGCTTGGGCACCTAAATCACCCACTGCCGGACGGGGACGGGCGGGATGACGCGGTCCACCAGATGCGCGGCTGTCTGCGCCCTGCGGCGGCCGTTGCAGGACGGGCAGACGCCGCGTCTCTTGCAGGAGAAGCCGATCAGGAACCCGTGGTTGCAGCCTGTGCAGCGGGCGCGGGCGAAGCCGAAGCAGCGGATGCCGTACTGGAGGTATGCCCGGAGCCGTTGCTCGATGTAGCCCGGGGTCGGGCTGATCGGCGTGCTCGCTCGCGTCGAGCCAGTTCTCGAGGTGCTGGGTGACGATCCGGTAGAGGGGGATCTTGTGGGGCCGGCCGGGCGAGCAGCGCTCGGTCCGCCGGGTCGCCGCTTCACCGGCTGGCCGCAACCGTGCCAGCAACGCGGTCCTTCGCCGGTAGGTCGAACCGGTCGAGGTTCATCACCTTGTTCCAGGCGGCGATGAAGTGCGCCACGAAAGTCGCTTCACCGTCGTCGCTGGCGTAGAACTCCGCGAGTGCCCGGAGCTGGGAGTTCGACCCGAACACGAGATCCGCGCGGCTGGCCGTCCACCTCAGTTCGCCCGTCTTCCGATCGCGGCCCTCGAAGAATTGATCGCACGTGGGCGACGGCTGCCACTCCGTCGCCATGTCGAGGAGATTCACGAAGAAGTCGTTGCTCAGCGTGCCGGGCGAGGTGGTGAGCACCCCGAGCGAGGCCATAGGGGGGCAGCCCGTGGTGGCCCCCAGTACTCGCAAGCCGCCCACCAGCGCGGTCATCTCGGGAGCCGTGAGCGTCAGCAACTGAGCCCGGTCGACGAGTAGTTCCTCGGCCGGCCGGTCAAGTTCGCGGCAGAAGTGATTGCGAAAACCGTCGGTCTTCGGCTCGAGCACTGCAAACGAATCGGCGTCCGTCATCTCGGGAGTGGCGTCGGTTCGGCCGGCCGCGAAGGGCACTGTGACGTCATGGCCGGCGTCACGCGCTGCCTTCTCGATCGCCGCCGCGCCGCCCAGCACGACCAAATCGGCGAGTGAGACTTTCGTGCCATCGGTCTGGGCGGCGTTGAACTCCCGCTGCACTCGGGCCAGCGGCTCAAGTACCGCCGCCAGTTTCGCCGGCTCGTTGACCGCCCAATCCTTCTGGGGAGCGAGCCGGATACGGCCGCCATTCGCGCCGCCCCGCTTGTCGCTGCCCCGAAATGTGGAGGCCGATGCCCATGCCGCCTTCACGAGATCGGGCACCGACGGACCAGAAGCGAGAATCTTCGACTTCAGAGCCGCGATGTCGGCCGCATCAACGAGACGGTGATCGACCGCGGGCACGGGATCCTGCCAGCGCTGCGCCGGCGGTACCTCGGGGCCTACGAGCCGTGACACCGGCCCCATGTCGCGGTGCGTCAACTTGTACCACGCTTTCGCGAACACCTGCTGGAACTGCTCGGGGTGGTCGTGGAACCGCTTGGCAATGGGACCGTAGGCGGGATCCATCCGCAACGCGAGGTCCGTGGTGAACATCATCGGCGCGTGCGACTTCGAGTCGTCGTGGGCATCGGGCACGGTGCCCTTGGCTGCCGCCTCCTTCGGCGTCCACTGCCAGGCCCCGGCGGGGCTCTTGGTCAGCTCCCACTCGTGGCCAAACAGATTGTCGAAGTAGCCGTTCGACCAGCTCGTGGGCGTGGCCGTCCAGGCGCCCTCCAAGCCGCTCGTGATCGTGTCGGCACCCTTGCCGGTGCCGAACCGATTTTTCCAGCCGAGCCCCTGCTCCTCGATGGAAGCCCCCTCCGGCGCTGGGCCCACATTGTCGGCGGGCCCGGCGCCGTGCGACTTGCCGAAGGTGTGGCCGCCCGCAATCAGGGCTACCGTCTCTTCGTCGTTCATCGCCATCCGTGCGAAGGTCTCGCGAATGTCGTGGGCGGCGGCGAGCGGATCGGGTTTGCCGTTGGGACCCTCGGGGTTCACGTAAATCAGCCCCATCTGCACGGCGGCCAACGGGTTGTCGAGCAAACGCTCGCCCGTGTATCGCTTGTCGCCGAGCCATTCGGTTTCCGGCCCCCAGTCGACGTCGTTCTGCGGTTCCCAGACGTCCGCCCGGCCGCCGCCGAAGCCGAAGGTCTCGAAGCCCATCGACTCGAGGGCCACGTTGCCGGCGAGGATCATGAGGTCGGCCCAGGAGATCTGCCGGCCATACTTCTGCTTGATCGGCCAGAGCAGGCGGCGGGCCTTGTCGAGGTTGGCATTGTCGGGCCAGCTGTTCAGCGGCGCGAACCGCTGTGTGCCGTAGCCGGCGCCGCCCCGGCCATCGGCCACCCGGTAGGTGCCGGCCGAGTGCCAAGACATCCGGATAAAGAACGGTCCATAGTGGCCGTAGTCGGCGGGCCACCAGTCCTGCGAAGTCGTCATCAGCGTGTGGAGGTCCCGCTTGACGGCCCCGAGGTCGAGCTTGGCGAACTCCGCGGCATAGTCAAAGTCGGCCCCGAGCGGGTTCCCTGCCGGTGGGTTCTGGTGGAGGATCTGGAGGTTGACCTGGTTCGGCCACCAGTCGCCGTTGGTCATGCCGCCGGCCGCGGTGGTACGCGTTGCGGGAGCGGCATGTCCGATCACCGGGCATGAGCCGGCTGGTTCGGCCCCGCGGCAAGGCAGGACGAGCAGCGTCGCCCCGACGAGGGCAAGGGCGGTCGTTCGAAGGCTCATCGATGGTTTCCTCGTCGAGGTCGGCTCGTCCGCGGCCGCGCACGCGGCTCGACACACTGGCATCCTTGCAGGGCAAGTGTAATGCATCGAGCCTCCATGCGTGATGTGACGTTCTCCCCGTTTCTTGATCCTACTCGGGGAGCTTTCTTCGCAGGCTGCCGCACCGACTCAGTGCCCGTCTCGATGCTTCTCCGTTCGGGAGGCACCCTCGCGGCCCGAGTCGTGGTCCTCCATGAGCCACATTCCGGGCGTCATGATCGCGAGACCGTAGAACTGGGTTCCAAGAAGGCGGCCAAAATCGGCACGATCGAGGGTCAGGAGAACATCGGCCGTCGCCAGGGCACTGAACAGGATCGGCCGGTCCTTATTCACGGGAAACACTGCCGGCCTGTCGATCGTCAACACATCGTCGACCAGATCGAGTAGAGATCTCAGCCGCAGCCACGCGACCGTGACCGGAGCGGTGAAGCCCGCCAGATTCCTGTTGACTTCGTCAACCGCGTACGGCGTTGTGATCAAACGCCAGTCCCGCATCGATGCCCGATGAAAGATCTCCCGGGAGGCACCCTCCGCCGAAGCGGCCGCAGCGATCAGCACGCTCGAGTCGAGAAACAGCCTCACGGCCGCGCTCGAAGCCGCCGCATGTCCGCCTCGTCTTCCGCGATCCAGCCGGCAATCTCATCGGGCGTGAACGTTCGCGGCTCGGGTAGCGGGGCGCCCTCGGCCCGGAGTCGCGACGCCAAAAAGAGCATCAGTTCTTGCTTCTCGGCAGGCGAGAGTCCCGCGGCGGCAGATTCGATCTCGGCAAGAGTGACCATGGGCACAAGCGTACACCGTACAGCACCCACCTGCCAAGGGAATCCGCAGACAGCCAGTCCCCTCGGACAAGACATCTTGCCTGGCATTTGCCATCGCTTGGTGCGGACTCCTGCGGCGTGGTGCGAAGTTCCGCGTGCGTCGTATTCTGCGTCGCCCTCTGCTAAAGCCTTGCTTATTCCTGCGGAAAACCGCGAGTGTTGCCAGTCCTACTCGGGGAGCTAAGCCACTCTGGCAAGGAGTGGCACGATGAGGCAGGAGGTGGCAAAGCCTTTCCCTGCGCCCGCGGCGGTTACGTCGCTTTTTACGTCACTTTCGCGCGGACTTTGCGGTCTTTCCCGAGAAAATCACGTTTCGAACGGCCCCTACTCGGGGAGCTTTTGTGGCACCGGCAGGCATCTGCCGGCACCTGCCACCATCTTCGATTTCAGCACGCCAAGGATGCGTTGACGGCGAATGTCCACGCACACATCATCCTGAACTTCTGCCTTGATGTGGGCGGATACGGCGTCCTCGGTCTTTTCGTGGCGTGGATGATCTGGAAACAGGGATCCTGGGTGGGTTATCTGGTCGGCTTGATCGTGATTGGCATCGGAGATCTGGCATTTCTGTTCGTCCAGGTCGTGCCAGGCATCATCGAACGCAACGCCGGAACCATCGGCGGACCGGTGCTCTGGTTTTTGGCCGTGGCCATCACACCGTTCGGCTTGCCGTGGCTGGGACCCGGGCAACGTCAACCCCGAACCGGCGGCAACTGAAAGCGCCCGGCTACCACACCTTCGACCGAGATGTCTTCATCGACAGATTCC
>Ga0214917_10002022_pt1 | contig 25315 bp, 25 predicted proteins | sample LL_1208_BB_MetaG_FD_177983 | JGI IMG/M metagenome (GOLD analysis project Ga0214917, IMG submission 177983) | Freshwater microbial communities from Lake Lanier, Atlanta, Georgia, United States - LL_1208_BB | ecosystem: Environmental > Aquatic > Freshwater > Lake | place: USA: Georgia | collected...
TTTGGGTTGTGCAAATCGCAGTAAAACCCGAAATCAACCTGACCTTTGCGGCAGGGTTAAGAAGTATTTTGCGAGGAGATCCGAACGTTGTGATGGTGGGAGAGATGCGAGATGTGGAAACAACAGAGATCGCAATTCGGGCTGCATTGACGGGGCATTTGGTTTTTTCGACTTTGCACACGAACGATGCGATTGGGGGTATCACGCGTTTGGTAGATATGGGGATCGAGCCGTTTCTAGTGGGATCCTCCGTTCGGGCGTTTATCGCCCAAAGGTTGGTTCGCGTTCTTTGTCCTTGGTGTTGTGAGCCTGCAACCTATTCGGAACAGTATTTGAAGGATATTGGCATCCCGCTGGAGAAAGCGGCGACGGCGCATCGTGCCGTCGGATGCGACCGGTGCCGGCAAACGGGTTATCAGGGCAGGCGGGCGATCTTTGAAATCTGTTTGGTCACGCCCCTGCTTCAAGAAATGATTACTGCAAAGGCAACAAACGCGGCGTTGAAAGAAGCGGCCAAATCCCAAGGAATGCGAAATCTGAGAGATGACGGATGGGACAAAGTGGCTGAGGGGACTACGACGATTGAGGAGGTGTTGCGTGTGACGGTGGTGGACGCCTCGAAAAATAAGGAGAGTTGAAGTGCCTACTTTCGCTTACGAGGCGCTTGCTGCGGGTGGAGCAAGAACGGCGGGCAAGTTAGAGGCCAAGAGTCGTCAGGAGGCGCTTGCTCATTTGAATAAGTTGCGTTTGCGACCTCTTAAATTACAGGAGGAGGGCGCGTTAGTGGCCGCCGGGGGTGGAGGAGCGGGAAGTTTCGCTGTGGAGCAGCCGATGAGCGAGGCGCAGATTATTTCCTTTACGGAGGAGTTGGGGGATCTGCTGGATGCAGGGTTACAGTTGGAGGGGGCGCTGAAAATGATGGAACAGAGGTCGGAAGCCTCAGCGCTGAAAGCGGTATCCCAGAGTTTGCGGAATCAGGTTCGTGAGGGGACGAGCCTTTCGCGTGCGCTGAAGTCGGCTTCGGCGAGTTTTACAGATCTGTACTGTAATTTAGTCGCGGCGGGAGAGGTGAGTGGTGCATTGGGTTCTATCTTGAAGCGGCAGGTGCTGTACCTCAAAAAGCTGAGCGATCTGAAGGGTCGAGTCATTCAAGCCCTGATCTATCCAATGTTTGTGAGTGGGGCGGGGATTTTGCTGATGGTATTGTTTGTGGTGGTTTTGGTTCCGCAGTTGGAAAGTTTGTTTAGCAAATCTCCCGAAACTACGCCGCTGGTGACGAAGCTGCTCTTGGGAACTAGTTACTTTTTGGTCCACTACGGGTGGCTTTTGGCGGCGGGGTTAGCCTTGGGCGGTTTGCTTTTTTGGCAGTGGATTCAGAAGCCTGCAGGAAAGATCTGGTGGGATCAGGCGCGGATGAAGATTCCGGTGGCTGGAGCAGTGCTGGAGGCGGCTTTCTATGCGCAGTTTAGTCAGACCTTGGCTAATCTGTTGACGAATGGTGTGACCCTCTTGCAAGCGATGCAGTTGGTGACGCAGGCGACGCCGAACTCTTACTATCGGTTACGTTTAGAAAAGGCATCGGTTCAGATTTCTGAGGGATACTCCTTAAGTCGGGCTTTGCGTCAGGTAGGGGGTTTTTCTGATATGTTTTTAGATCTGGTGGCGGTAGGGGAGCAGACAGGGGATTTGTCAAAGGCGCTGGATAAGGCGGGGGCACGCTTTGAAAAAGACATGGATCGCAAGATTCAGAGAATAACCGCATTGATCCAACCTGTGATCATTGTCGTGATCGCGTTGGTGGTGGGCGTAGTGGTGTACTCGATCATCACCAGTATCTTTGGGGCGATGTCGGGAATGCGAAAAAGCCTGTAATAACTTATTCGGGCTGGTTCGAGGGTTGTTGACGAATGGGGTGAGCAAGCGGGCAGGTGGGCGGAGGAAATCGGGAGATTCCTGCCAAAGTTGGAGGCGTGAAGAAATGGAGCAATCGTCTGGCCCGAATGGGATGGCTTTTCTTTCTCCTTTGGGCGAGTTCGTTGGGGACTGCGGAGGCGCCTCCGGGGCACGCAGTTCCCCCTGCGGTGTGGGATGTGAAGCGGGCAGGGGATTCGTTACCAAGTTGGGCGGGGCCAGTCAGCACGCAACGGGGTGTTCAGATGTCCACGTGGAGGGTTCAGATTCGGCCTCCTGGGGGAGATTCTAAATTGGCATTTACGGTGGTTTTTCGGGAGCCGGCGGATGGGTTTGCTCGCGTGATTTGGAAAGGGCCAGGGCGTTCGGTGACTTTGTGTGGGAACTTGTTTGAGAAAGCAGCCTCGCTTCATCAAAGGACCCTTTTGATAGAGAGAAGCAGTTTAGGGGGTGAGGGTCAGTTGATTGTGGAATCGACGGGTGAGGAGTCGGTGGTGGAGAGAGTGGAGTTGTCTTGGGTGGAGCCATTGATTTTGGCAGCAGGATGGGCAGCGCCGTCGGGTTTATATCTGACCCCTGGTGGAAAAGTTTTGCCTGGTGACGAAATGCATGGAGGGGGTCGTCATCGGCCGATGGATGAGGACAAGGGGCGGGTTATGGATGCGGTTTTGGATGAGGGTCCGATCAAGATTGATGGGCAGAGTCCCGTTCGATTTATCGCACCGATTGCGGGGTCGCCTGCGTATGGAAGATTGGAGGCACAGGTGGCGGGATTGGCACCCGGGGAGGAGCCGTGGTTATGGGTGAATGGGCAAGCTTTAGCGGGAGTGGCGGTGGAACTTCCTGGTTTGGACGACCCGGGTTTTCGTCAGGGAGCTCTTGGGCAAAGTCTTCGTTATGGGGGGTGGCGAACGGTGTTGGCGTATGTGCCAGTGGGTTTATTGCGGCAAGGGGAGAATCAGGTGGATTGGCAGGCGGGTGTGGGTGCAGGAATGACTGTGAGGAATGTTCGGCTTCAGGTTGTTTTTGGTGAAGCGAGTCAGGAGTTGGCTAAGTCGCATGCCGTTTCGACGCCACAACCAGTAATTTCACAGGTTTCCCTGCCTGTAGTGCAGAAAGGGGTGGAAAGGTTTATTGAAAAAAGGGCACAACCGAAGTTACGGACAGGATTGTCAACTGGCAGTGGGGTCGTAGGATTGAGGGAAGAATGAATACAAAAAATTTAAGAAATCATCGGTTGGCTCATGCGGCTGGATTCACCTTAATCGAGATTATGTTGGTGGTGGGAATCATCACTGTTTTGATGGGGTCAGCTATCTATATGCTGTCGGGGAATTTGGAATTCGCAAAGGAGACAAGGGGACGTTCGGATCTCCAGGCCCTCACCACGCAAACCCGGCTCTACGAAATGAAAAACGGCGGGGTTCTTCCACCTGCCGGGGAGGCTCAGGCCAAACTCAAGGCGGCGGGATTGATTGACCAAGTCATTACTGATCCGTGGGGAACGGAGTACAAGATGACCATTGGAGGTCCTAAGGGATTTAGATGGTCTTCCGCAGGGCCGGACCGCCAGTTCGGAAACGCGGACGATGTCAAATAGGGGGTCCGGCCTGTTCACGGGTAGCCCTCGCTCCTAAGAGCCGAGATGAGACGGGTGGATTTTTCCGCGAGAAATCGTGGTTTCACTTTGATTGAAATTGTCCTAGCTATCGCCATCGGGGTGGTTTTCATGGGTGGAGCGGCGGTTTTTCTTTCATCGACGGGGGGAGACCGGGATTTGGAGTCGGCTAGAAAACTTTTGGAGGAGAAAGCGGGGCAAGCTAGAGAAAAGGCTTTAAGTACGGGAAGGACGCAGAGAGTGGTGCTCGGTGGGAGAGGCGTGGATGGGAGTGCTTTTCCTAATGGAGTTGAGATGATGTTTGTTACACCACTCAATCGGTCGAAAGGGGAAAGCGGATGGAAAACGCCTGAGGATTACCAGTGGCTGTTTACCGGTGGTGGGTTGGTGGAACCGCTGCGCGTGCTATTAAAGCATAATGAAAATGAGGAGCAGTTTTCCTTCAGTGCTTTGACGGGGGAAAGTGTGACGGAAGCAAGGGAGAAGCGGTGAAAAGGGGGTCTCCATCTTTTACATTAATCGAGGTGATGTTGGCGGTGGCGGTTTTTGCTTTTGCGGCTGTGGGATCTGCTATGGCGTTGAACGAGGTCATCGGGATTCATGTGGAGCTACTGCGAACCGGGATGAGGAGGCAGGCGGTGGAGTCGTGCGCAGCACGCATTTTGGCGGTCACAAACAATCTCCAGCCCACGAAAGGGTTTCGGGATGTAGAGGATGACGGAGTCTTTTTCTTAAAAGTGGCAGTCAATCCGATCGATCCACTGATTGAGCTGCCTGGGACAAATAATAGTCCTACGACTCGCAAGATCGGGGGGTGGTATCAGGTGGAAATACGCGCCGAGACAAAAAAGAAAGAGTTTTTGGAAAGCATCTCTTTCCTGATGTTGCCCCGGTGATGAGACGGCAAATCAGAAATCGGAGTGGGTTTACCCTGATTGAGGTTACCCTGGGGTTGACCATTTTGATTCTGGTCTTTGGGGTAATTTTCCAACTCGTTCAATTTTCTGTTTTGGGTGCAAACGCCACGGCTCAAGCGAGCTTAAGAAGTCGGGAGGTGACTGGGCTTTTTGCTTTGGTACGGCAGTTGTGTTTGGATCTGCCCGTAAATTCACAGCTTAGCTTAGAAAATCGGGGTGGTCGAAAGGGTTACGAGTTGGTGATCACAAACGCACCTGTGGCAATTTTTCCAGAGCAGTATGGTGGGGTTCGTGTTTTGGGGTTTGAGTTGATAAAAGCCAAGACAGGAGATGGTAAGGAGTTGTGGCTCGTTGAGTCTTTTACTAAGACGAACACCCAGAAGACGGAAAAACCAGAGGTCAACAAGTTCCGGTTAATGGAGGATGTAATGGGGCTCAAATGGGAGGCTGGGGATTCCAGAAATCAGGAGAAGATGAATCAACCTGATTGGAATGAGTCCGTGAAGCCAGCTTTTTTGAGGCTGACCCTGGAGCGGCAGACAGAAAAAAATACATTAACCAACACGGCACTCTTTTGGATTCCCGCGGGCATGGGTCCAAGGGGGCAAGCCCCGATTGACCCAGTGACGAGGAGTTTGATGCCAACTACGCAGAGTACGAATTCAACGAGTACGAATTCAACGACGACTCAACCCACCCCATGAAAAGAGTTTATTTATCTCAATACTCGTCGGGCGTAGCGCTCATCATTGTCCTGTGGGCCGTGAGTCTGATTGTAGCAGCACTGTTGGGTTTACTAGCCGTGCAACAGAGGCAGTTGGATCAGGAGCTTGCGGCACTGCAAAATGCCAGAGCGACCCTTGTGGCGGAGTCGGGAATCCAGATGGCCCTCAATCCCGGGCTGAATCAAGAAGATATGGAGATTGCGTCAAAACAGTTGAGTGATCGTATAAGCGAAGGATGGCGGACAGGAAAGAGTAAGGTGCCAGTTGCTTTTACAGTCGTTATGACGGAGGAAACTGGAAAACTAAACATCAACGCACTACTTTTGGGAGATAAGGGAGTGGCTCGGGCAGTACTGCAAAACCTCTTTTCGGGTTGGGAGGTGAACTTAACGACCTCCTCTTCCCTGATCGATGCGTTGATCGATTGGGTGGATCCCGATGTCAACTCAACAGGTTCTAACAGTGCGACAGAGAGTAATGTTCGAAATGGAGTTTTTGAAAAGGTGGATGAGTTGGAAAAGGTAATTGGGTGGGCTGAGATGGCAAAGGAGGCTCGCGAGGGGAGCAAAGGGGTGGATGCGGTTAAGAAATTTACAGTTTTTGGATTAGGAAAACTTTCCCTTCGATCGGCAGATCAGGACGTGATCGAGGCTTTTTTAGGTTTGGGACAAGGCGGGGCTCAAGCTTTTGTGTCGGCACGGCCTGGACAGGATGGGGTGTTAGGAACAAGCGACGACCTTATCAACCTGAGTCTTATGACCCCTACGTATGCGGGATGGGAGGGTAGAGTGACTTCAGAGGAGGAGGATCTTTGGCGGGTGACCTCGACGGGCACGGTGGGTAAGGCTACAAGAAAAGTTGTGGCTCTCATTTCCCGAAAATCGAATCCTCCGCAGGTGAAGGCGCGGTGGAGTGAAGAGGAGGCCCCTTGAAGCCGAAGGTGGTGAAGGTGAAGAAGGGCAAGGGCAAAGCGGTGACGGGTTCAGTATTTATTTTTCCAGGGCCTGAGGGCTGGGAGGCGTGGAGCACGACGGAGGATGGCGCGCAATGTGTGGGTCCAATGGATAGCCCAAAAAAGTTGGAAGGGGGTGCGGGCTGTGTGGTTTGCCTTCCTTCGCGTTCTTTTTTTTCGACACCGCTTTGGATTCCCATTGAAGAGGGGATTACTCCTCGGGAACTGGCCAAGATCGCTTTAGAGTCGAAGAATCTTCTGGGAACGAATCCAGATTCAGCAGTTTGGGCGATGGATCCGATTCGTGCTGAGCCTGATCCTGCAACAAGAGATGGGGGACCGGGATCTCGTCAACAGAAGACCAAACTTGTTTCAAAAGAAAGGGCGATCGATTCGATTCGGGCTGAGCCCGAGCTTTCCGTGGGCGATGAATCGCCTGGGATGCGACAGTTGGAGGCAATTGCTATTCTGACAGGCACGTTGGATGAAGAGTGGCTTCTTGAGGAGGCGGGGAGGCATGAAATCGCAGGGAGGGTTTTGCCAGCTCCTGCGGTAAATGCTTCGGGAGTTTTGCGAAAGGAGCTGGGGCGTTGGGTGGTTGATTTTTACTCGGGGGGGAAGTGGCTTCACACCCAACCACTTTTGGCTAGGGAATTAGAGAGAGGGGTATCGGCAGAGATCGCTTCTCTGCTCGCCCAAATGGATGCAGAGGGAACTTTAGGTCCATTAAGTTTGCTCGTATTGAGGCACGAGGGGGAGCTTCCTTTGGGGGGCCAGGATTTTCTCAAGCAGCTGCCATGTCCTGTGAGAACTGAATCGCGGGCAGCGCCACGTCTACCCACAGCTCCTTGGGATTTGGAGCCATCAGTTTTGGCAGAGCGAAGGTTGGCGAAGGCGCAGAAGGGCGAGCGGCAGAAATTTATTCGTATGGGGATAGGGCTCTACGCGGCTCTTGTGGCATTGGCTCTCGTTTATATTTCAGTTCCTCTGGTGCGACGTCATCTGATTCAAAGGGAGCTAGCGGGCATTGGGGTGGAGTCTGCAAAGATTCGGGATGCAGCGATGAGTTGGAGGGAGGCGGGGGCTTTAGTGAATCCAAAAATGAATGCTTTGGAATTATTGTGGCAGGTCTCACGACCCTTGATTGAGAAAGATCCCGGGGAGATCGATGGAGTGCGTTTGACCACGTTTGATTATAATTCCAAGAGGTTAATTCTTCAAGGTGAGGGAAAAGATTTAGAGCAGACGGAAAAGTATTTTGAGTGGTTAAAGAAGGAGCCGATGCTGGCGGCCTTTCAGTGGAAACATCCGCAACCCAAATTATTACCGAATGGGAATGCCCAGTTTCAAGCAGAGGGAATCCCTTTGGGCTGGCAAGTTGAAGAGGAAGGAGGGACAGATGCGAACGTTAACGCGCCATGAGAAAAAGCTGACCCTTTTCCTTGCCTTTGCGGTTTTGGCTGGGATTCATCTTTTAGGACTTAAGTTTTTGCTTAGTTGGGATCAGGCCAATCGTCGAGAGGTCGTCCGAAAGAGGGATGAGCTTGAGGAGGCGAGAGGTTGGATGGAGCAGAAAGCGGAGTGGGAGGAGAAGTCGGCATGGTTAGAGAAAAACTTAAAAACTGTGCCCACGGAGAATCCTGCCCCTGGTCTGCAGAAAAAATCTCAAAGTGCGGCTACGGCGGCAGGATTAAAAATTGAGGAGCAGACTCTTCAAGCCCCACGTCCAGGGGTGGCCTGCACGGTGGTGAGTAATCGAATGAGGTTAACGGGAAGTTTGGGTCAATTTATTCAGTGGGCGGGGCAACTGTACCAACCTGAGATTGGCGTAGCCTTAACCTCTCTAAATCTGAAGCTGAGTTCCGAGCCTCCTAAGATGGTTGGGGAGGCTGAGGTGGGGCAATTCTTTAGGACATCCAAAGAGTGAACAAGTTCTTCACATTGACGGTGGGGGTTATCCTCGTTTTAGTCGGGAAGGGGATAGTCTGGGGACAGATGACGACCGAAACCACTCCGCAGCCTCCTGTGATTCCCGTTGCGACGACGACGAGTTCAGGTCTGCCTAAGCCTCTCGATTTGTCCCGATTCGATGCGTTGGTAAAGAAGTCCCCTTTTACGTTGGCTTCTGCAACAGCGGAGGCGGATTTTGCCAAAGAGCTTGTTCTGGGGGGATACGTTCGAATGGATGGGGAGGATTTTGTCATTGTGGCCAATAAGACGAAACCCGAAAGAATTTTGGTTGGCCGAAAACCCTCTCCGCCTGCGCAGGGGATGGTTTTACTGGATTTAAAGAAAGATCCTTCGGGAGATCCCTCCAAGCTGCAGGCAAAAATTAAGAAGGGAACGGAGATGGCGACGCTGGGGTATCCGAAGCAGGATATGGGCAATCCACCCGCGGCCCCAATTCCTGTTGCGGCTCAGGGTCAGCCTCCTATTCCCGGTCTGCCTGGGCAACAGCCTGGGCAAGGTCAGATGAATTCTGGTGGCAAGCCTAGTGCGAACCCTGCTCCCGTCATTCGTCGTCGGACGGTTCCAATTCCACAAGGAGCCATGAAGTGAAACTTTTTCTGCGGGTGCTACTTTTCAACGGTCTTTTTCTTTTTTCAGGAGCAGTGTACTCGCAGGTGGCTCCCCAGGCTCCGATTCCGGCAGATTTGAGTCTTGGGGGGGATGGAAAGGCGACTGGGAGCACAACGTCTGAATTGATATCTCCCGATACGATTCAGTTTCCGAATAATCCGGTTTCCGATTTTCTAATGGTTTATGAGAAGCTGAAAGGGGTCACGTTGATTAAAGATGCCAGTCTACTGGCGGGAGGAGCAAATCTGAGTCTGACCCTCAATCAACCTGTGAGCAAAGCGGAGGCGATTCGTCTTCTCGAGTCGACGCTACTTTTGAATGGATACGCTTTCATTGCAGTAGATAAAAACTCAGTAAAGGTGATTAATACGGCGGGTGGAAAGAATCCTAGGAGTGAGGGGGTGTTTCTCTTCACCAATGAAAGTGAGTTGCCTGAGGGGGAGGTTGTTGCTTCTTACGTCTTGCCGTTGACTCATCTGGCGGCCAGCGATGCGGTGGAAATCTTTAATCAGTTTATCGTACTTCACCCGTACGGAAGCATGGTTGCAGTCCCTGTGGCAAACCAAGTTGTGATTACGGAAAACTCAACCCTGATTCGGCGATTGATCGATGTAAAAAACCTGATCGATATCCCAGCTCCTGAAAAGAAGTCGGAGTTTATTACCTTGGCCCAGGCGAATGCGGACAGGGTAGTGGAATTGATTACCACGATTCTAGAAAAGAGACAGGAGGGGGGGAGTGGAGGAAGTGGAAAGGCAGCTACGGGTCAGGCGGCGCAGCCGCCCGTTCCCGGGTTGCAGGCACCTGCAGGTGGAGCGACGGGAGTAACGATCAGTGGAGGGAAAAGTGGTTTTGCGGGCGATATTCAGCTGATTGCTGATACTCGAACCAACCGAATTCTTGTGATTGCAAGCCCATTTGATTTTAAGGCGATCCAAGCATTGATTCAGCAGTTCGATATTGCAGTCGAGTTGACGGATCCTTACGAGCACCCGTTGAACTATGTTGCCGCTACGGACATGCTTCAGATTTTGGGGGATATGTTGAAGGAGGAGGGGGATGAGGGAGGCGATGGTGCGGCGGGGGGCAGTCAATCGACTGGAAAGATTTCTGGAGGAATTGGAACTGGGGGAGTGGTGGCGGGGGGTGGGTCGAGTGGCTCTTCAGGCTCGGGAGGAAAAAAAGCGGATGTTTTGTCAGAGCCTGGGGAGGAGCAGGCGGCTGATTCGCTGATTGTGGGAAAGACAAAGTTGATTGCGGATAATCGGGCGAACTCAATCCTCGTGATTGGGCAGCCTGAGGCAAAGGACAAGGTGAAAGCGATTCTCACCAAGCTGGATAAAAAACCGATGCAGGTTTATTTGGCGACGGTGATTGGGCAGTTACAGGTGAGTAACGATGATGAATTTGCCGTGAATATTTTGCAAAAATATATTGGAGGGCCAAGGACGGGTACTGCCTCTGTAGCCGGAGGAAAGCCATTTATTTCAGGAACGAAAGTAGTATATGGAACGAACACAGATGGCAATCCGACGGAACAAACTCAAAGTGGGGTTACGCCTATTTCCCCCGCTGCTGCAACGATGGCACAAATGTCGCAGGTTGCAGTAGGTGCATTGCCAGGAATGCAGATAGCCACATTTATCCTTGGCTCGATCGATCTTTATATCAATGCACTCACGGCAACATCTCGCTTTCGAATCGCGTCCCGCCCTGCGGTGTTCACTGCAAATAATAAAAAAGCAACAATCTACAACGGAAAGAAAATTGCGATACCTACGAGCACAGTCACTACTTTGGGAGCAGGAGGTAGTCAGAACACTACATCGGGTTCCCAGCAGTCCAATATTCAGTATCAGGATGTTGTCTTAAAGATTGAGGTAGTTCCACTCATCAACAGCGCCAAGGAGATTAGCCTTCAAATTGTCCAAACGAACGATACCCTTTCCCAAAATAGTCAGGCAATTGGAGGTGGTGTGAATGTACCTGACATCAATACTCAGGAGTTAAACACGACGGTGATTGTGCCTGATCGTGCTACTGTCCTTTTAGGTGGTTTAGTGACCCAACAAGACAATAAGAACGTTGCTGGAGTTCCTTTTTTATCGACGGTTCCTCTGATGGGTAATTTGTTTAAATCGACATCCGATATTACTGATCGCCAAGAGTTAGTCGTCATGATTCAACCCTCGGTGGTACAGAGCAACGCGGAGTTGAGTGAGGCAAGTAAAACGGAGCGGGATCTGACTGGATTTTCAGCGAAAGAGCTTCAACCCCTAACCATGAGGAGTGGTTCCAAGAGCAAAGTTGTAGGTTTGCAAGCGGCGGGAACTGATTCGGTCCCTGCGGAAGAGCCTAAACAAGAGTAAGGGGCGGGATTGGTGGGTTGACTCAAACGCGACTTTCCTCGACTCTCCCTACCATTAGTTTTTCTTCTTTATGAATATTCACGAATATCAAGCGCGGGATCTGCTTTCAGCATCAGGGGTAGCGATCCCGAGGGGTGCCGTAGCAAAAACACCCGAAGAGGCGGAGGCCATTGCCCGGAGCCTTCCCTGCAACAGTTTTGTGGTGAAGGCACAGGTTCATGCGGGGGGACGTGGAAAAGGTCATTTTGTGGATGGGTATAAAAGTGGAGTTCATTTGGTTAAGACCCCACATCAGGTCAGGGAAGTCGCCAAGCACATGATTGGGAACACCCTAATCACCCATCAAACAGGTCCTGAGGGTAAACCTGTTCACGCAGTACTCGTTGGGGAGTCGACCGAAATTAGTCGGGAATTGTATTTGGCGATTGTTTTAGATCGGACCTCGGGTTGTCCCGTCATTGTGGCGAGTCAACAAGGCGGGATGGAGATTGAGGCAGTGGCTGAAAAAACCCCTGAGGCGATTCTTCGTGAGGTCATTCATCCTGGTTTAGGTCTTCAGCCTTATCAGGCGCGGAAGGTAAGTATTTTTCTTGGGTTTCCATCCACTGGATTACGAGCTCCCTGCCGTTTACTACATGCCGCTTATAAGCTTTTTATTGAAAAGGATTGTTCGCAGGTAGAGATCAACCCTTTGGCCGTAACCAAGGGGGGCGATGTAGTCGCGTTAGACGCGAAGCTTAATTTTGACGACAATGCGCTGTTCCGACACAAAGAGATTCAGGATTTGCAAGATCCATCGCAGGAAGATCCGAGAGATCTGGCGGCGGCGGAACATCATCTGAATTATATCGGGCTCGAGGGGAATATCGGTTGCATGGTGAATGGAGCAGGGTTGGCTATGGCCACACTGGATTTGATCCAAGCAGCGGGCGGAAAGCCGGCAAACTTCTTAGATGTGGGCGGAGGAGCGTCCGAGGCGATGATCACAGCAGCTTTTCGCCTTTTGCAAGCTGACACCTCGGTTCAGGCTATCTTCGTCAATATTTTTGGGGGGATCTTAAAGTGTGATCTTTTGGCACAGGGGATGATTGCGGCTTGTAGGATCAATCCGCCCCGCGTTCCGATTATCGTACGTTTACAAGGGACGAATGTGGAGCAGGGCAGAAAATTACTCAAAGAGTCTGGCCTCCCTTTGATTCCTGCAGAAGGATTGATGGAAGGCGCGGAAAAAGCGGTCGCAGCTGCCGCGGGAAAGAAGGGCAAATAAGATGTCAGTTCTCGTCGATGCGAATACACGGCTCCTAGTGCAAGGAATTACCGGTAAATCGGGATCCTTTCATTCTTCGGCCTGTAAAGAGTATGGGACACAAGTCGTGGCAGGGGTGACGCCTGCACGAGGAGGAGAGAAGTTTGAAAACAGTGTTCCTATTTTTGACACTGTATCCGAGGCGGTAGCGGCAACTCGGGCGAACGCTTCGATGATTTTTGTTCCACCTGAGTTTGCGGGAGACGCGATCTTAGAGGCAGCGGATGCGGGAATTCAGCTAATTGTGGCAATCACAGAGGGAATTCCTGTCATGGACATGATGCGGGTCCGTCACGCCTTGGAGGAGTACTCCTGTGTTTTAATTGGGCCGAACTGTCCTGGGATTATCACCCCTGGAGCCTGCAAGATCGGAATTATGCCGGGATACATTCATCGACCCGGAAATGTGGGGGTGGTTTCACGCAGTGGAACGTTGACGTATGAGGCGGTTTGGCAGATCACAAGTCAGGGTCTGGGTCAGAGCACCTGTATTGGAGTTGGGGGAGATCCGATTCACGGGTTGACCCTGCAAAAAGCGGTGGAGTATCTGCATGCGGATCCCGACACCAAGGCGATTGTTATGATTGGTGAGATTGGAGGATCCGAAGAGGAGGAGGCGGCCGAGTATATTCAGGCACGGGTAAAGAAGCCGGTGGTTTCCTTTATTGCTGGGGCAACGGCACCGCCAGGACGTCGAATGGGGCACGCGGGCGCAATTATTTCGGGCGGGCAAGGCACAGCTCAGGCCAAGATTGAAGCTTTGCGAAAAGCAGGAGTTCGAATGGCAAAAAATCTGGGTGAGATAGGTAAAGAGGTTGCCTTGGCATTGGGAAAATAGAATGAGCGATAATCCTACGCCAAAAATCGTAGCGAAGGGGTTGGAGGGGGTTGTGGCCACAGGAACTGCGCTCTCGGATGTCCGAGGGTTAGAGGGCAAATTGATCTATCGGGGGTACGATATTGATGAGTTGGCGGGAAAGGTAAGTTTCGAAGAGACCTGTTATTTGCTTTGGGAAGGAAACCTACCGAATCAGAAACAGCTTTCGGAGCTTACTCAAGCGTTGGCCGAGAATCGGGATCTGCCCCAAGAGGTAGTGGATTACATTTTGGGTGCTCCGAAGGATGCGGGACCGATGGATATTTTGCGAACCTGTGTGTCGATGTTGGGACTTTACGATTATGGTGCAGTTGGAGCTGAACAGGTTGTTCTTAATCGGCAACGGCAGATTTCCCTTACGGCTAAGATTGGGGTGATTGCGGCCTATTTTCACCGGGCTCGGCGTGGACAATCTCTCCCTCCCATTCGTAGGGACTTAGGGGAGGCAGCCCATTTCCTGTACTTATTAAATGGTCAGCAGGCGGGGCCTGAGGCAGTCGCGACACTGGATATGGCGTATGTGTTGCATGCGGATCATGGAATGAATGCTTCGACATTCGCAGCACGTGTATGTGCCTCGACCCTAACGGATATTTACTCGGCGGTGAGCTGTGCGATTGGAGCCTTGAAAGGGCCGTTGCATGGAGGAGCGAATGAAGGGGTGATTCACATGTTACAGCAGATTGGTTCTTTGGAGAAAGTGGATGCGTGGGTAAAGGAGCAGATGAGTCAAAAGAAGAAGATTATGGGAATTGGACATCGCGTTTATAAGGTACTGGATCCGCGGGCCCCGCACTTGAAGCGGATGGCAGAAAAGTTGACGGCTGAGTTGGGGGAGCCCAAGTGGATTCAAATGAGTGAGAGGATTGCAAAGATCATGCGGGACGAGAAGAAATTGGAGGCGAATGTCGATTTTTATTCAGCCACAGTTTACTATAGCATGGGTTTGCCGACGGATCTGTTTACTCCGATCTTTGCGGTGGCACGAATGGCGGGATGGACCGGGCATGTTCTTGAGCAGTGGGCGGATAATAGGCTTTTCCGGCCTGACAGCGAATATGTGGGCCCTGCACTCGGACGTAAGGTTGTCCCGCTGAGCCAACGTTGATTGCGAGAACTTTAGGTTTTATCCTGGGGCTGGCTCTGGGGATGAGTGAAGGGGTGGTTTATGGGGAGGCGCCGCATGACAAGCTTGTGGAGGTGAATTCGGATAATGTCCCAGGGGTGGTGATGGAGATCCGATATGGAACGGACCAAAATATTACAGGAAAAAAGATTTATCCAGATTGTCGTGCTTGGTTGCGACAGGAAACAATCCATAAGTTGGCGAAGGTGACGCGAGAGCTAAACGAGAGGGGGTATCGACTCGTTCTATGGGATGCGTGGAGGCCGGCCTATGCGCAGAAGGCGTTATGGGCAGCCAAGCCCGATGGGAGATTTTTGACGCCACCGAATAAGGTGAGTCGTCACACCAGGGGAACGAGTGTGGATGTGTCCCTCGCTGATAAGGATGGAAAGGTCTTGGAAATGCCAAGTGACCATGACGAGTTTAGCAAAAAGGCGGATGAGGACTTTTCCGACGTTCCGAAAGATGTGGCAAAACGGGCAAGAATCCTGAGAAACGCCATGTTTAGGATGGGATTCTCCGGCGTTCCGGACGAGTGGTGGCACTATGATTTAAGGGATTGGGGGAGCTATGAGCCGATTGAGGCAAAGGGATTAAGGGATTAAGGGATTTCGCTTTTGGGTGAACCTATCGCTGTTTTAAAAATTCGGGCATGGAGCAGTGCTGACAGGCATCGGCTTTGGACCGGCAAAAATCCTTATAGATTTGCAAGAGACCTTCGCGGGCAAGGTGGGATCGGATCTCGAGTGGGGGAAATGGAAGTCCAAACAGGCGTATAGAGGCTGAGCGAATCAGACCTGCGTCCCCTCCAACAGGCCATGTGGAGATGATTGCATGAAGCTCGGATACAGATCTTTCGGTCAGTGGAGCCAGGACTTGAAAAAGGAGAGCGTGGGCGCGCTCCAAACCAATCAGACGAGAGCGATTGGGGAGAAGACGACCGTCCCAGCCCGCATGATGATCCCAAAAGGGGTCGGAGGTAGATTTTAAGATTTGCAAAAAAGTGTGAGAATCGCCTTGTCGAACGGATTCGACTAGTCGGGGCCAGATTTGTGCACTGGAAAGGTGTGTCAGGGCGGCGATTCGGCGAAGAGGGGAATTGTTGGGTCGAGTGGAGCCCATTTTCCAAAGAGTGGATGGGAGAATCTGATCATTCCAAGAACTACGAAGCTTCCACCAGTGACCCCATAGTTCTTTAAGAATGGGTTGTGCTCTTGGAGTCGTGTGTGTGGCGGGATCGCAAAGAAGCCCAGCGACGCCGTAAAGAATAGAAGCACGAAGGGGGGAGTCGGAAAGTGGTAGCAGATGTTGAATCGGTACAGCACGGGCTAGAGTGGTGAATGGTTCTCTGTTTTCAGAAAATCCAAGTCCCTCCGCAAGGGCGAGCCAAACAGCCTGATCGAAGCCATGCGCTGAGACCCGAGCAGTCGAAAGTATTCGACGTTGCTGAAGACGATGGGATCCTGCCTCCTCAAGGAGTTTTCGCAACTCCTCGGGTTGAAGAGAGAGAAGGGCGGTGTGGCAGCGACCAGGCTTTTCACCCGAAAGAATCTCCGTTGGGCTTGCTCGGAAGAGGGAAATGAGTTCGGTGAGGGGTGCCGCGAGTTGATGGGCCAGGGCGATTTGGCGGATCGGAGTGGACGTGAGGTCGGAGAAGGAGGGGTCAGCCTGCCAAAAAACATGGAGAACCACTTGTCGATAGCCGGGATCTGTATCGTGACCGTGGGCATCCCAATCGGAGGAGTGGCGATGTATTTCAACATCTCCTGAAAGAGTTCGCCCATCTTGGGTTGAGAAAGAGGTGCGAAGGAAGTCAGGACCTGGGCGATGATTCCAGATGCCCGGATGTTTGAGGGTAATCAGCTCTCCTTGAAGGGTGGTGAGGGGGTTTCGAACAAGAAACTCGAACCAGATTCTCTGAAGAACGGATTCTGAGAGGATGGGCCCTGGTTCCTCCCTCAACACATGTCCCTTAACCCATTTCCTATATGGGATTGGCATAGGGATTAAACCGAGAATTACGGCAAAGGGTTCGATTATTTTATGAATGGAGGGGTTTCCTGTCGGCTTGTGTGCGTCAAGGCAGGGATTATCTTTTGAAGAGTGAAGTGGGCGATCATCATTCTGCTGGGATTCGGGGTGGGGCCGTTATGGGCCTTGTCACCCCAAGAGGAGCCGATTGTCAAAGCGGTGGAGAAGGTAAGGCCGGCGGTCGTTAATATTAATACGGAGCGGATCATCACGCAGGAGGTGCGCGATCCACGTGATATTTTCTTTGAGCGATATTTTGGGGGAGGAATGTCGAGGGGGAACAGGATTTTAGAAACGCCAGTGCAAAATCTTGGATCGGGAGCCATCGTCAGTCCTGATGGATACATTGTGACCAATCAGCATGTCGTGGATAAGACGGCCAAGCTGAAGATCAAGGTGACATTGGCCGATGGAACTGACACGGAGGCGACTCTACTACGAGACGATGACCTTTTGGATCTGGCTCTCATCAAGATTGAGTCTCCAACTCCGCTTCCTTACCTAAATATGGAAAAACTGTCACCCAATCTGCTGGGTCAAACTGTTTTGGTTTTAGGTAACCCTGTGGGATATGAGAGCAGTGTGAGTGCAGGGATTTTGAGTGCGAAGGATCGGACTTTGAGGATTGGGGATCTAACGATGGAGGGACTTTTGCAAACGGATGCAGCGATTAATCCTGGGAATAGTGGGGGTCCTCTTGTGGATGTGGAGGGAAACTTAGTGGGACTGAGTTCAGCGAAAATGGCGATCGCACAAAATCTTCCTGTGGAGAGCATTGGTTTTGCCATTCCTGGAGAGCGGGTGAAGCGTTGGGTGGAGGAGGCGATCAACATTGTGGAGGGGAAAATCAAGGCGCCTGCGACACGGTCGGCGGCGGTGGTTTTAAAGGAGAAGTTTGGTCTTTCCTTGAAAGATCTTACGCCTCAGGAATCACTTCAATTTGGGTATGCAGGACGATTGGGACTTTTGGTAGCTGGGGTGGATAAGGGTAGCCCTGCAGAAGAGGCAGGCATTCAGAAGGGGATGTTGATCGTGGGGTTGGGATCGGTTCCTTGCAGAAGTTTGGGTGAATTGCCTAGGTTCGTAAGGCAGCTCAAGGGAGGGGAAAACGTAAGAGTCACAGTTTTAGGTGCGACTCCTCAGGGAAACTTTGTGGCGATGAGAAGTGGGACTGTAGAGCTAAAGGCACGATAGATCGCAGGGGTGGAATCTCTCTTGAAGTGGATGAGTTACTTGGTGGTTGTAGGGTCTCTCGTCCTAAACAGTGTCCATGGGAGTGATAGGATCGATTGGCAATTGCCAACAGAAAATAGGGCTCTTTTCCAAGGTGAAGATAAAAAGTTTTATCAACCAACAATCAGTCGGCGGCCGGTTTCAGGTATGTTCGGTTTTGTTCGGACCTCGGAACCGGAGCCGGCACGGCTCTTTGAGCATTTTCACAAGGGCATCGATATTCGGGCGCTGCATCGGGACGATCGTGGAGAGCCGACCGATGTGGTGCGGGCCTCGGCGGGCGGAGAGGTAGTTCGGGTAAATCTGGACGAAAAGATTTCTGATTATGGGAAGCAGGTGATTGTAAAGCACCTGTGGGGCAAGCAGCCTGTTTATACAATTTACGGGCATCTGGCATCGATCGAGGTCGCAGTAGGGCAACTGGTGAAGGCAGGAGATGTGTTGGGCGTGATGGGATGGACGGGGCCAGGGCTTGTTAGGGAGCGGGCGCATCTGCATTTTGAGATCGCGTTTCAAATTAATGAAAAGTTTGCGGAATGGGTAGATACAGCCAAACCGGGCAGGTTATGGCAACCGAACCGGCATGGGGAGTGGAACGGACTTAATTTAATGGGAATCGATCCAATTCCTCTTTTGAAGGCGGCGAATCATGGAACTCCTTTGACGTGCGAAGAGGCACTTTCCAAACAGCCGTGCGAATTCACGGTCCGTGTACCTCCGTTTATGGGCACCCCTACTTGGATGCAGTGGGTTGAGCGTAAATCACTGCCTGCCCCGCCATCTTCTTGGGATATTGAAATGACCCCGTGGGGGTTGCCTTTGAGGATGGAGGCAGGAAGCGAGGTGGTTTTAGAGCCCGTCTTGATTACCAACCCCGGCAAACCTAGTGAAGGAAAGTACTACTGCAGGGGGTTGGTTCAGGCAGATGGAAAAGGTGGAATGAAGTTGAGTAAGTTTGGGCGTCAGACGATGGAAATGATGCTCTTTTCGGATAAATGATATATCTGGCGTAAAAGGAGGAGCGACAATATATATTGCTCTATGAAAATTAATCTACAGCTTGCCGTAATTCTAGCAGGTTTGACTGGGGTAACTGCCTCGGTTCAGGCCCAAGATGCAGTCCCAGCAAATTCGCCTGAGCTTTCTCCGGCCCATAAGCTTAAACCCTTTGAAAAAGAGTTTGATGCCAATCATGACGGAAAGTTGGATCAGACTGAAAAGGCGGCAATGGTGTCCAAGTATGATAAGAATGGGAATGGTAAGATTGATAAGGAAGAGTTGCCTCCCAAGAAGCCACATAAGGACGTGGGTCATAAAGACGGTTCGACAAATTCGCCGACCCATTAATCTTTAAATCTTTTTGATTCAATACGGGTGATTTCGGTTTTGGCCGAGGTCACCCGTTCTTTTTGTGGACAAAGGGAGGGATTCTAGCTTTTTGTAACCATTCTTAAGGCGGCTCCTGCTGCCATGAGGATCAGAATCCGTTCAAAAAGATTTTGGGAGATCTTTTTGAGGAATGTGTGACCGATAAGAAATCCAAAAAGGACACCTGGAAGAAGACAGAGGTCCAAAAGGATGGAGTCTTTTGTAATAAGCCCGAGATTCCAGCTGAAAGGGAGTTTTGCGATGTTGATGGTGAAGTAGAACCAGCCTCCTGTGCCGACCATTACCATTTTTGTATATCGTTGGGAAAGAAAGTAGAAAGCCGTGATAGGGCCTGCGGCGTTGGCAATCATTGTGGTCACTCCTGCTGCCCATCCGCATCCTAAGGCCAGCATAGGGTGAGATGTGACGAAGGTGAGGAGTTGGGGGCGGGAGCGCTGGATCGCAATAATTCCTACAAGAACAAGAATGATCCAACCCAAGGTGTGGCCGAAAAGCCCTACGGGAATACGAGGCATGAGCCACCAACCCGTGACGATTCCCACGCCCGTTGCAGGAATCAGTGCGCGAAGTGCCTTCCAAGACGTGTGCTCATGAAATGTGCGAACGGCGAGGATATCGGCAAAAATAAGAAGAAGGAGAACAACTCCTGTGGATTGGTAGGCAGGTACCACCTCGGCCATGAAAAGAATGGTGAGAAGGCCAAAGGGGCCGAAACCAGATTTGGAGAGTCCCGCAGAGACGGCGGCGGCAAAGGCAAGGAGCCAAGCATAAGGGGAGAGATCGGGCATTAAGGATTGAGATTGAAGGTTATTCGATCAGGGTCGAGCGACTTCCAAATTACTCGTTGCAGATGGGATGCCGAAGTGGGAAGACAGTGGATGGAATTTGAGTTTCAACCGAACAACTTCATGCGTGTGTGCCTAGCTTCTTCTGGGTAGCGAAAGCCTCGTATTTCTATGCCCCATATTCACGAGAAGATCGATTTCACGGTTAGCCTTTTTATTGTTGAAGGGGAAAAAGTTCTTCTGGTTCACCACAAGAAGTTAGATCGGTGGCTTCCGATCGGCGGGCACATCGAGCTGGATGAGGACCCCGAGCAGGCGGCGTATCGGGAGGCGAAAGAGGAGTGTGGACTTGAGATTGAACTGATTGGTGAAAGGCAACCAACCACGGGCCCTGGGACGCGCGCCTTAGTGAGGCCAAGGTTCTTGGATATCCATCGGGTGAGTCCAACGCACGAGCATATTGGAATTATTTATCTAGCTCGGCCTAAGAGCGGAAATGTGACACTCGCCCCTGCTGAGCACCACGATATTCGGTGGTGCAGTCAGGCTGATCTAGAAACGCTGATTCCGCCCATGAGCGACGCAGTGAAGTACTACTGTGTTGCGGCGATTCGTGAGATAGGCAACAGCTGATTTATGGGCAGAGAATGGTATTTTTGAGATCTGTGTTTCCGGCATAAAACACCGCAATCTTTAAGGGGACCATTCCTGTGTTTTTGCCGTTGTGGGCGGTTCCGATCACCTCCGCGAAGGTTTCACCCGCTTTGACTTTTTTTGTGCGTCCGTCCTTGAGTTCAACCAGAAGTTCTCCTTCGAGAATGAGGGCAAAGCAGGGGACGGGATGCATGTGCCAACCGGTTTCGGTTCCCGGGGGAAATGTGATGATCACGCCCGTGACCTTCGCTGCGCCTGAAGGGTACTGGATCGATGCACCATCCCACGTTTTAGTGGTGGATAGATTTTCATCAATCTGAACGGATGGATGGTAACCCTCGGCGAAAACAGCGGGGTTGATTGAAAGGAGAAAGACAAGGCATAGAAGGTGTAGGATCATGAATCCAAAGTAGGGAAATCAAGTTTTGGGTCACCCCGTAATTGTCCTACCCCTGTTGACAGGATGTATGGATGCAAAATCAGGCAAAACAGGAGGAACGATTGACAGCAACGAATCGGAGCGAGAGTTTGCATTCATGAGAAAATTAGGGATCAAGGGAAAGAAAAAGATGTCTTTTGCATCCCATGTACTGTTCATGCGGCGGGCGATCGAATTGGGTCGTGTAGGCGCTCTGGTGAAAAAAACCGGAGGGCCGTTTGGGGCCGTGGTGGTGAAGAATGGTCGGATTGTTGGGGAGGGGCATAACCGGGTGATTTCCGGCAAGGATCCGAGCGCGCACGGAGAAATTGTGGCAATCCGAGAAGCCTGTCGAAAGCTAAAGACCTACGATCTTTCGGGCTGCACCCTCTATACGAGTGCTGAATGTTGTAGCATGTGTTACTCGGCGGCTTTCTGGGCGAGGATCGGACGTATTTATTATGCCGCACAACACGGGGATGCCCTTCGCTACGGCGATTTTGACGATCGGGTTCTTGAGAAAGAAATCCGAAAGAATCCGGGGAATCGGTCCCCTCGATGCACTCCGATGCTTCGCAAGGAGGCACTGGTGATATGGAAAAAATTTCAAAAAATGCCGGATCGGGCTAGATATTAATCAAATGAGTGGAGTTTTATTTGCCGGAATGGCAGGACTCTTGGTGGGGGGTGTGGCGGCCTACGCCTACCTTTCCGGAAGAATCGGAAAGTATTCTGGGGAGATCGAGGCGGCTCGACGAAGAGTGCAGGAACAGGAGCAGGCCCGCATACAAGCAGAGTCGGAAAGCCGGGAAGCGCGGGAGGGTAGGGTCAGGGCGGAGGCGGAACGCCAGTCGGCTGAGCGAAGCCTGATGGAGGCCAGGAAAGAGAAGGAGGAGTTGGCCATTCGTCTGCAGTCCGATTTTCGGGCTGTTGCCCAGCAGATGGTGACTGAGGGAACAAAACGGCTGGCCGAGGACAACCGGACGCAGGTGGGAATCGAGCTGCGGCCGATTCTTGATCGGATGGAGGCATTTCGGAAACGGGTGGACGAGGTGCACACGGCTGAAACCACCTTGCAGGGGGATTTAAGGAGGGAGTTGCAGCAGATTCAGGCGATGAGCACGAAGTTGGGGTCGGAAACCCATGCGCTCACCAGTGCCCTAAAAAATGATTCAGGAGTCCGGGGTCGATGGGGAGAGATGGTTCTGGAGAAGACGCTGGAGATTTCAGGGCTCGAAAAGGGACGGGAATATCGGACGCAGGAGTCGGCGGATCGGAAGCGGATGGATGCGGTGGTCTTTCTTCCGGAAAACCGAGCCATAGTCATCGACAGTAAGGTGCCATTAGTGGATTACGATGCCTACTGCTCGGCAACGGAAGCGGTAGATCAGGAGAAGAGCCTCAAGGCGCACGGCCTGGCGGTAAAGCGGTTCATTGATGATCTTTCCAGTAAGGCGTACCCGGATCTGCTGGAGGGAAGGTCGCTGGATTTTACCGTGATGTTTATTCCGATTGAACCGGCGTTCGGTGCGGCTCTGCGGGCGAATCCGGATCTGCTCGAGTATGCGTTTGATCAGCGGATTGTGCTGACGACTCCGAGTTCCCTGATGTCGACCCTGCGAACAATTGCCAATTTGTGGAAGATCGAGCGACAAAATAAGAATGTGCAGGAGATCGCCCGGCTGGGAGGGAAACTGCACGACGATCTGGCTAACTTCTGTGGGGATTTGACGGAGGTAGGGAAAGCGCTGGGGAAGGCGCATGAGGCGCATGAGTCGGCGGTGAAAAAACTTTCCGAAAAGAAGGGGAATATTCTTGGGACGGCGGAGAAGTTGCGTGAGCTGGGCGCAAAAACGGAAAAAAGGCTGCCGATGATGCTGGGCGACGGTTCCGATTGAGAAAAACTAGTTTCGTTTTGGCTGGATAGTGACAAGGGCCAGGATGCCCGCACAGCCCTGAATGGCGGCTAATCCGAGAAGGGCCGCACCCATTCCGTGGTGGATTTTCATCCAGCGGAAAAGCTCCGGTGCAACCAGTCCGGCCAAATTTCCAACCGAGTTGATCCAAGCGATGCCGGCTGCGGCGGCTGTTCCAGAAAGAATGGCAGTGGGCACAGACCAGAAGCATGAAGTGGTGGACATAACCCCCGTGACCGCGATAGCCAAGGTGATGAGTCGGGCCCAGCCGGGAAGGCCGGGGAAACCGCTTGCGGCAAAGGCGAAGGCTGCGGTGAGGGCAGATAGGCCGACATGAAGGCGGCGTTCCCCTGTACGATCGGAATGGCGGCAGACCAAGACCATGCCAAAGGCGGCGCAAGTCCATGGCAGGGCCGAATAAAGACCGATCTGCCAGTCCACCGGAGTCAGGGTGTCGTGAATGATTTGGGGAAGCCAAAAGGAGGCGCCGTAGAGGCCGAAGACGATGGTGAACTGGGTGAGGCAGAAAATCCAAATTCGCTTGGAACGAAAGGCATCCTTTAAGCTGAAGGCGTGTTCGCCAGAGGCGAGTTTGCGGTGCTGTTCGATGTCGATCTTTTCGAGGATAAAGGACTTTTCTGTGGAGGTCAGCCAACGGGCATGTTCAGGTCGATCGGTGAGCAGAAGGGGTACGAGGAGGCCGAGAAGAATGGAGGGAGTGCCCTCTAAGATAAAGAGCCACTGCCAAGAGTGAAGCCCGTGCCATCCGTCGGAAACTTGAAGAATCCAGCCTGAGATGGGGCTTCCCAGAATGCCTGCGGCGGCGACTGCGGTCATAAACATGGCGGTCATGTGGGCTCGGTGTTCACGCGGGAACCAGTAGGTCAGGTACAGGATGATGCCAGGGAAAAAGCCCGCCTCGGCTATCCCAAGGAGAAAACGGAGAATGTAGAAGGAGGTGGCGTTGTAGCTGAAGGCCATCAAGGTGGAGATGATTCCCCAGCTGATCATGATGCGGGCGATCCAGAGTCGGGCTCCCGTGCGGTGGAGAATGAGGTTGGCAGGGACTTCAAAAATAAAGTAACCGACGAAAAAGATGCCTGCACCTGCAGCAAACACGGCATCTGAGAACCAGGGGACCTCGCGCATTGCGAGTTTGGCGAAGCCTACGTTGACCCGGTCGATATAAGCCAAGATGTAACAGGAGAAGAGGATGGGGATGAGTCGGAAGGCGACCTTGCGGTAGACGGGGGAGTGGGATGACATCGAGGAGGGATCTTACGTAGGTCAGGATGTGGCGTCTTTCTTAAAATCCAGGATGGGACTGAATTTGTCCCACCTGCTAGGGTATGGTTTCTGATGATGAGCCGTACATTCCTAGGTTGGGAAGAGCCTGTGATTGGACGCACGGCAAAGTGGTTATTGGAGAATTATGAGGATTTGTCGGAGGTCAGGGTGGTGGTGCGGGGGTCACGGGCAGGGCGTCGTCTTTTGGAAAAGTTGGCGGTGGAGGCGGATCGCCAAAAGCGGCCTCTTTTCCTTCCAAAAATCGCCACGATCGCCCGGATCGTCGACGAGCTCTTCACCGCACCGTCCGGACTACTTCCTGCGGCTCCAGAGTTGACTCAAAAACTTGCCTGGATGGAAGCGCTGTGTCGCCTGCCACAGGAAAAAAAATCCAAACTGTTCCAGACACCCGAAGGAGTGGGACGGAATGGGCAGCCAGAGCTGTTGCTTGCCCAACGTTTGTTGACTCTTCGGAATGAATTGGGTGGGGAGGGAGTGAGCTTTGCGGAGGTCGCTCGGGTGATGTCGGAAAAGATGCCCGAGGCACCAGAAATTGAGGCCGAGCGGTGGGAGCTGTTGGAAGAGGTCTTTGGAGAGGTTCGAAATATCCTCAGGAAAGCCGGTTGGATGGATCCGGCGGACAGAAGGGCTGTTTTGGCCGAGAAGGGAAGCCCACAGCAGGTTCAGGTCGTGCTGGCCGGTGTTGTCGAGATCCGTCCGATCTTTATGAAAATGTTGCAACGTCTTTCCCAGCCTCCGCAGGTGCTGGTGTTTGCGCCCGAAAGTGAGAAGGGGGGTTTTGACGAGGTGGGGCGGTTGCATCCCGAATTCTGGACAAAACGGAAAGCCGGACTGGAGAGTGGTCAGATCCACGCAGTGGTGCGGTCGGCTGATCAGGCGGCACGTTTAGCCGAAATGGCGAAGACCTGGCCAGGCGCCACTCTGGCGGTGGCAGATGAAAAAGCCGTAGCAGGGATTCGCGAGGCTCTTCGGGAAGAGGGGATGGAGTCGCACTGGGCAGAAGGCAGAAAGATGAGGGAGGGTCGGGTCGCCAGCTTTCTTCGTGCAGTGGCGGACTATGTTTCCAGAAAACAGGGTGAGGCGCCCTCGTGGGAGTCTGCCGCCCTGCTGATGAGGCATCCGGACGGGATGGGGGGATGGTTGAAGGCTTCGGAAGTGCTGGATGCGTATGCGGAGAAGCATGTGCCGGAGAAGATGGAT
>Ga0214917_10002023_pt1 | contig 25310 bp, 22 predicted proteins | sample LL_1208_BB_MetaG_FD_177983 | JGI IMG/M metagenome (GOLD analysis project Ga0214917, IMG submission 177983) | Freshwater microbial communities from Lake Lanier, Atlanta, Georgia, United States - LL_1208_BB | ecosystem: Environmental > Aquatic > Freshwater > Lake | place: USA: Georgia | collected...
TTCGACGATCCGGCCCGCATCTTTCAGGCCCTGGGCTTCGAGGGTTTCCTGCTGCAGCGGCTCACCTAGGAGCGCGGCCTCTAGCCCTGGTTCGTCTTGCCATGGCGGGCAGCGGTGGCGATGCAGCGCTCCAGCAGTGCCGGCACGGCAGAAGCATCCAGCCAGCCCAGGATCTCCACCACGCGGCCCTCCAGGTTCTTGTAAGTGCGGAAGAACTCCGCCACCTCCTCCAGTTGGTTGGGGGCGATCTGGCGGATGCTGCGCACCTCCCGCTGGCGGTGATCCGCCGCCGGCACGCACAGCAGCTTGCCGTCGTGGGCACCGCAGTCGATCATGTCGAGGATGCCGATCGGCCGCGCCGCGATCAGGCAGCCGGCGAACGTTGGTTCCTGCATGATCACCATCGCGTCGAGGGGCGCTCCGTCCTCGGCCAGGGTGTTGGGCACAAAGCCGTAGTCGAAGGGGTAGCGCACGGAGGAGTGCAGCACCCGATCGAGGGCCATCAGGCCTGCTTCAGCGTTGTATTCGTACTTGTTGCTGCTGCCGGCGGGGATCTCCACCACCAGATTCACCAGACCCGGTCCGGGTGAGGCCTGGAGGCTGCGCAAATCCATCGAAGCTGCGGGAACGAACGGAACCGTCATGGGGAGCGCTGGACTGGCCTGCTCCGCTGGACGACGGGGGGCGGTCGCTCAGAACGGTGGCCACGGGCAGGGCAAGGGTGAGCAGGCCGATGCAGGCCCCGATCAGCGGCGCGCTTGAGTGGTAAAGGCTTCCTGGACTGTAGGGATCCTCGCCCTGGTCAACGGGTGGCTCCACGGGACTGACGTCAGGGGGGCTGCCGTCAGGGCTGGGTTTGCCGGTTCGAGGAGGGGGATCACAGTCCATTGCCATGCAGTCTGGCATCCAGTGTTGACTTGGATTCAGGCCGCCGGACGGGCCTGTTCCTGTTGCTCACGCCGGGCACTGAGATTGGTGGGCAGTTGCTCGCCGCTGTCAAGCAGGCCACGGATTGCACGCAGTTCATCCAGGATCGCCCCCAGCAGCTGCTGGGTGGCGGTGGAGGGGGAGTTGAGCACCTCGACGGTGACCTCCTTGATCCGCAGCACATCGCGGGCGAAGCGGGCCACCTCGTTGGGGTGAAACAGCAGCGGTTCTTTCTGGTCGCTGCGGTATTCGGGGTTGAGCTTGCGCGGGTTGAAGGGGGGGTTGAGATTGCGCGGATCGGTGTTGGTGTAGCGATACACCGAGGCCCGCGAGCGATTCAGGGAGCGCTGCACTTCGTCGATGCCGATCAGGCTCTCGGCCCCTTCGGCGGAATTGGCCGCGCCTTCAGCAGCTGTGCCCGAGGTTGCGATCGCCGCTGCTGCACCCATTCCGGTGGCCAGTGAATGGGGGGGCATGAGACGGCGCTGCGACAAGTGGGAACGTGGCACGAACTTAGCAGGCTTTTCCCTGCTTCACCGGAAAAAATCCCGGCTTCCTGGTGGCGGGTGTGGCGCTTCCTGAAGCGGTTGGCCGGCTGGGTTGGGCCCACCAGGCCATTGCCCCGGGGGCTCGCCGCAGGCAGCTCAGTGATAGCTTCCGGCTTCCAGTGCCCCCAGGATCCCATGCGCGTCTCCCGCCTGATGCTGGTGACGCTGCGGGACGACCCCGCCGAAGCCGAGATTCCCTCCCACAAGCTGCTGCTGCGGGCTGGCTACATCCGCCGTGTGGGCAGTGGCATCTACGCCTACCTGCCCCTGTTGTGGCGGGTGCTGCAGAAGATCTCCGCCATCGTGCGCGAGGAGCTCAATGCCAGCGGTGCCCTGGAAACGCTGCTGCCGCAGCTGCAGCCTGCCGAGCTCTGGCAGCGGAGCGGTCGCTGGGCCGGCTACACCGCCGGCGAGGGCATCATGTTTCACCTGGAGGATCGCCAGGGGCGTGAGCTCGGCCTGGGTCCCACCCATGAAGAGGTGATCACCGCATTGGCGGCGGATCTGCTGCGCAGCTATCGGCAATTGCCGGTGAACATCTACCAGATCCAGACCAAATTCCGCGATGAGATCCGTCCCCGCTTTGGCCTGATGCGCGGGCGGGAATTCATCATGAAGGATGGCTATTCCTTCCACGCCGATGAGGCTTCCCTGCGGGAGACCTACGCGGCCATGGACCACGCCTACCGCCGCATCTTCAGCCGCTGCGGTCTGCGGGCCGTGGCGGTGGAGGCCGACAGCGGCGCCATCGGCGGCTCGGCCAGTCAGGAATTCATGGTGACCGCCGATGCGGGCGAGGACCTGATTCTCTCCAGCCCCGATGGCCGCTACGCCGCCAACCAGGAGCGGGCGGTGTCGCTGGCTCCCGAGGCCGTGCCCCTGCCCGGTGGGGTCCGCGCCGCGGGCGAGGGTGAAGCGCTGAGCACCCCGGCCCACACCTCGATCGAGGATCTGTGCGCCGCCCATAACCTGGATCCCACGCAGCTCGTGAAAGTGCTGCTGCTGCTGGCCCGCTTTGAGGATGGCCTCCAGCAGCCAGTGCTGGTGTGCCTGCGGGGCGATCAACAGCTCAATGAGGTGAAACTGGCCAATGCCCTCACCGCCCGCTGCGCCGCCGAGCACGGGGTGCTGCTGGAGATCGCCCCCCTCACCGCCGAGGCCGCCGCCAAGGAAGGGCTGGGGTCCATTCCCTTCGGTTTCATGGGACCCCATCTGGCGGATGCCCTGCTGGCGGGTGCCCGCAGCTGGCAGCCTCGCTTCCTGCGCCTGGCCGATGCCACCGCGACTGCCCTGCCGGCCTTTGTGTGTGGGGCGAATGCCCCCGACAGCCATCGGCTGGGTGCCGCCTGGGGATCGGCCCTCTGCCCCGCTCCCGAAAGCCTGGATCTGCGGGCGGCCCAGCCCGGCGATCGCTGCCTGCACGATGCCAGTCAGCGGCTGGTGGCCAGCCGCGGCATCGAGGTGGGCCACATCTTTCAGCTCGGCCGCAAGTATTCCGAGGCTCTCGAGGCCACCTTCACCAACGAGGCCGGTGTGGATGAGGCCCTGTGGATGGGCTGCTACGGCATTGGCGTGTCGCGGCTGGCCCAGGCCGCCGTGGAGCAGCACCACGATGCCAACGGCATCTGCTGGCCCACGCCGATCGCTCCCTTCGAAGTGATCGTGGTGATTGCCAATGGCGCCGATCCCATCCAGACGGCCCTGGCGGAACGGATCTACGCCGAGCTGCAGGCCGCGGGGATTGATGCCCTGCTCGACGACCGCAGCGAGCGGGCCGGGGTGAAGTTCAAGGATGCCGATCTGCTGGGCATCCCCTGGCGGGTGGTGGTGGGCCGCGGCGCCGCCGAGCAACAGCTGGAACTGGTGCAGCGCGCCGGTGGCAGCAAGCAGGAGTTGCCCGCCGCGGCTCTGCTGGAGGCCCTGCTGCCCCGGCTGGAGGCTGAGCGCAACGGCCTTCCGACGGCCGGCTGAGGGCCGTTGCAGGGCTGGTGCTGGGCTGCCTCAAGGGGCAATCCCCAAGGCAACTCCTAGGATCCAGGCACCCCTGAAAACAAAAGCCGATGGCTGCTGGATGGCGTCGCGTGATGGCAGCCCTGTTTGCGGTTTGCCTCACACTCAGCCTCACCCTCACCGCCTGCAGCGGCAACAGTGGGCCCCTCACCGGCAACTACGTGGACGACACCGTGACGGTGGCCGACACGCTGATGGCCACCATTGCCCTGGGTGCTGATGATCCCGGGCGGCCCGAGGCTGAAACCGAGGCCCGCGCCCTGATCAACAACTACATGGCGCGCTACCGGCCCCAGGCGAAGGTGAATGGGCTGGCCTCCTTCACCACCATGCAAACCGCCCTCAATTCCCTGGCGGGCCATTACGCCAACTACGCCAACAGGCCCGTGCCCGACGCCCTCAAAGACCGCTTGAATAAGGAGCTGAAGAAGGCTGAAACCGGCGTTGTGCGAGGCGCCTGAGCCGCCGCCGCCCCCCTCAACCGCCCCGCCACCACCTGGCGCCAGGCCTGCGGGCTTTGACGGACGGACACCTGATCTGAGATCCTCTTTGTTTGTGCTCAGAAGCGGCTGCGGGCCGCCGTGTCTTTGGCCAACGTTGTCGTCATCGGTGCGCAGTGGGGTGACGAGGGGAAGGGCAAGATCACCGATCTGCTGAGCCGCTCCGCCGATGTGGTGGTGCGCTACCAGGGGGGCGTGAACGCCGGCCACACCATCGTGGTGGACGACAAGGTGCTGAAGCTGCACCTGATCCCCTCCGGCATCCTCTATCCGGACACCGTGTGCCTGATCGGCTCGGGCACGGTGGTGGATCCCAAGGTGATGCTCGGCGAGCTCGACATGCTGGCCGAGAACGGCATCGGCGTGGAGGGCCTGCAGCTAGCCTCCACCGCCCACGTGACCATGCCCTACCACCGCCTGCTGGACCAGGCGATGGAGCAGCGCCGCGGCGACCGCCGCATCGGCACCACGGGCCGCGGCATCGGGCCCACCTATGCCGATAAATCAGAGCGCAACGGCATCCGCATCATCGACATCCTCGATGAGGGCCGTCTGCGGGATCGCCTGGCGGGCGTGCTGGCCGAGAAGAACGAGATCCTGCAGAAGCTCTACGGCCTCGAGCCCCTCGATTTCGAGGCGATGGTGGCTGAGTATGTGGGCTACGGCCAGCGCCTGGCGCCCCACGTGGTGGATTGCACCCGGGCGATTCACCAGGCGGCCCGCGCCCGCAAGAACATCCTGTTCGAGGGCGCCCAGGGCACCTTGCTCGACCTCGACCACGGCACCTATCCCTACGTCACCTCCTCCAACCCGGTGAGCGGCGGCGCCTGCATCGGCGCCGGCGTGGGCCCCACCCTGATCGACCGGGTGATCGGCGTGGCCAAGGCCTACACCACCCGGGTGGGCGAAGGTCCCTTCCCCACCGAGCTGGAGGGCAGCCTCAACGATCACCTCTGCGACCGCGGCGGTGAATACGGCACCACCACCGGCCGCCGCCGCCGCTGTGGCTGGTTCGACGGCGTGATCGGCCGCTACGCCGTGGAGGTGAACGGCCTCGACTGCCTGGCCATCACCAAGCTGGATGTGCTCGACGAGCTCGATGAGATCCAGGTGTGCGTGGCCTACGAGCTCGATGGCCAGCGCATCGAGCACTTCCCCAGCAGTGCCGAGGATTTCGCCCGCTGCAAACCGATCTTCGAAACCCTGCCCGGCTGGCAGTGCTCCACCGCCGACTGCCGCACCCTGGAGCAGCTGCCCGCCACGGCCATGAGCTACCTGCGCTTCCTGGCGGATCTGATGGAGGTGCCGATCGCCATCGTGTCGCTGGGTGCCAACCGCGATCAGACGATCGTGGTGGAGGATCCGATCCATGGCCCCAAGCGGGCCCTGCTGAGCGTCTGAGCCATGACCCCGAAAACCCTCGACGTTGTCGGCATCGGCAACGCCATCGTGGACGTGCTGGTGCAGGCCGACGACGACCTGCTCGACAATTTCGAGCTCACCAAGGGCACCATGGCCCTGGTGGATGAGCAGCAAGCTGAGCGCCTCTACGCCAGCGTGGGCCCCGGCCTGGAAACATCAGGGGGCTCCGCCGCCAACACCCTGGCGGGCATCGCCCAGCTGGGGGGCCGGGCCGGCTTCATCGGCCGGGTGCGCAACGACCAGCTGGGCGGCATCTTTGCCCACGACATCCGATCGGTGGGGGCCCGCTACGAGACCCCGGCAGCCACGGAGGGGCCCTCCACGGCCCGCTGCCTGATCCTGGTGACGCCGGACGCCCAGCGCACCATGTGCACCTACCTGGGGGCCTCGGTGGGCCTCGACCCGGCCGACCTCGATCTGGAGATGGTGGCCCAGGCCAAGGTGCTCTACCTCGAGGGCTACCTCTGGGACAGCGACGACGCCAAGAAGGCCTTCATCGCCGCCGCCGAGGTGGCCCGCGCCCATGGCGGTGAGGTGGCCCTGAGTCTCTCCGATGCCTTCTGTGTGGAGCGCCACCGCGACAGCTTCCAGGAGCTGGTGGACGGCCATGTGGACATCCTGTTCGCCAACGAGATGGAGATCACCTCCCTCTACAAGGCCAACAGCTTTGAGGAGGCCGCCGCGCAGGTGAGCGGACGCTGCAGGGTGGCGGCCCTCACCCGCAGTGAGCTGGGCTCGGTGATCCTCAATGGCAGCGGCCGGCACGCCATCGAGCCGGTTCGGCTCGGCCCCTTGGTGGACACCACCGGCGCCGGGGATCTCTATGCCGCCGGCTTCCTGCACGCCTACACCCAGGGCCAGAGTTTGGAGGCCTGCGGCCGGCTTGGCTCCCTCTGTGCCGGCCAGGTGGTGACCCAGCTGGGCCCCCGTCCCCAGGGCTCCCTCCAGGAGCTGGTGGCCGCCCACCTGGGCTGAGGCCGTAGTGCGGTGCCGCCTCGGCCCGCCAGTGAATCCACTCGGGTGTGTCGTAGCTGTGCAGCTCGTGCACGGCCTGCTCCAGGGCATCGAGCCGGTCTGGATGGGTCTTGATCAGCAGCTGCACCTCGCTGCTCTGTTCGATCCGGCCCTGCCAGTGGTAGTGCGCCTCCAGCGGGCTGAGGGCCACGCAGGCGGCCAGGCGCCGCTCCAGCAGGGCATGGTCATGGCGATGGGGCGGGCGGGCCCTCGGGCCAGCCCAGCTTCTCCAGCAGCGCCTCCAGGGGCAAGCCGCTTCCCGCCGCCTGCGGTCGCTGCAGCAGCAACAGCCGCAACCCCAGCTCCCCGGCCAGCCGTCGCCAGAGCTGTTCGGTGGCTCCTCCCGACTGACGGCACAGCACCGCGCTGATACCCCAGTGCCGGCACAGGGCCCGTTCCAGGCCACCGCTGTCCGGCAGGCCGTTGCCGTCCCCCAGGCCAGGCCTCAGGCAGGCCAGCCGCTCCGGTGCCATGCCGGCCGCCAGGGCCAGCTGAAGGCTGGTGGGGTTGTCGAGGATGCGGGCGTAGTGGGCTGCGGCATTGCTGGCCTTTAGGGCCGCCGCCAGGTGGCGTGAGCCGATGGCCAGCAGCAGGCGCTCCCCCTTGAGGTTCAGGCTGGCCAGATCCTCCAGCCTCGCGAGCAGCGTTGCGGCCTCACCGCTGCTCTCCAGTGTGGGCCGCTCCAACCGCAGCAGCGGTTGGCCGCTGTGGCGGGATGCGGCCTCCAGCTGGGCGCTGATCAGCCGGGCGAAGGGATGGCTTCCATCCACCAGCCAGCGGGGCCGCAGCCGCTCCAGCTCCGCGCGGATGGCGGTTTCCCCCTCCAGGGCCCCCACCTGCACCCGCAGGGCGGGGTGGGGCGGATAGGCGCGCGCCGCGGCCGCCGTCACCACGCTCACCTGTAGCCGCCAGCCCCGTGCCAGCAGGGCCTGGGCCAGGCCTGGTCCCTCGCCGGTGCCGCTCACCAGCCAGATCAGGGCCTGCCCCGCCGCTGGCCCCTGGTGCAATTCAGGGCCGTGCATCAGGATGTGGCCTCGAGCCATAGAGCGGTCCTGTGAACCATTGCTTGCTGGAGGTGGAGGTGCTGGAGGCGCCCCAGGTGCGCTACACCCAGGACAACCAGACTCCGGTGGCGGAGATGGCGGTGCAGCTGGATGGCCTGCGCCCCGATGATCCCCCGGGCCAGCTCAAGGTGGTGGGCTGGGGCAGCCTCGCGCAGGATCTCCAGATCCGGGTGCAGGTGGGGCAGCGGCTGGTGGTGGAGGGTCGCCTGCGCATGAACACCGTGACCCGCCAGGACGGCGTCAAGGAGAAGCGGGCTGAATTCACCCTCTCGCGCCTGCATGCCCTCAGTGGTGCCAGCGCAGCCTCTCCCGCCCCTGCCGCCGCCGCTGCAGCGGGGCGGCCGGCCCCCAGGCCCGCGGCTGCCGCCCCCGTCCGTTCGCCGGCGCCTGCCCCGGCCCGCAGCGCCGCGGCCCAGCCTCTCGCTGCCGAGCCGCCCACCTGGAATGCCTCACCGCTGGTGCCGGATCTGCCGGAGGGCGACGACGACATCCCCTTCTGAGCAGGGCTGATTCTGAGCAGGGCTGGAGCTCAGGGTTTCAACGCTTCGCTGGCCTGCTCCAGCAGCTGACCCAGCTCCCGCTCCAGAGCTGCCAGGTCGAGCCGCAGTTCCGGCCACTGGCCACCATCCAGTTGCTGCAGCAGCCAGCGGCGGTCGTCGCCCAGCTGCCGCAGCAGGTCCTGGTTGTTCAGCGGCTCGTTGTTCAGCGGCTCGCTGCTCGGCGCTGCCGGTTCACGTTCCGGCGCCCCGTTAACCGAAGATGGGGCCATGCTTGCAATCGCTTCCCCCGGCAGCCTAGTCACCTTCGCCGGTGCCTCCCTGTCGGTGATCGGCTGGATCGGGTACGCCACCGGCAATCCCAACCTCAGCCTGCCCACGATCTTCTACGGCATCCCGATCCTGTTGGGGGGGCTGGCGTTGAAGTCGTCGGAGCTGCCCCCGGCGGAACTGCTGCCGCCGGCCGCGGGCGCTGAAGCCCTGCGCACCGCTCCCGCCAGCCAGACCCTGCGCAAGCTGGTGAAGGACGTGACCCGCTGGCGCTATGGCCAGAAGGCCCACCTGGAGAGCTCGCTGGAGGCCCTCAAGCTCTGGGATGAGGATGCGCCTCCCCAGTTGATCAGCATCGGCGAGTTGGCCGAGAACGGCGGCTACGGGGTGGCCCTGCGCTTTCGTGCTGAAGGGGTGGGCTACGGCCGCTGGCAGGAGAAGCAGGATCGCCTGGCCCGCTTCTTCGAGAAGGGGCTGGAGGCCCGCCTCAGTCAGCCCGCCCCCGGCGAGGTGCTGCTGGAGCTCTTGCCCAAGGGCGCCTAGGCCGTCAGCCTGGAGCCAGCAGCTGGGCCCTGCACCGGGCTGCGCTCCGTTCCCTTCGACCCCTCTTTCCCTACCTGCCCCCCTTGAGCACCGATCCTGTCTTCAGCCACGGCGACAGCCTGCGGGTTTCCGTTCTGAGCGAGGCCCTGCCCTACATCCAGCGCTTTGCAGGCCGCCGGGTGGTGGTGAAGTACGGCGGGGCGGCCATGGTGCGCGCCGACCTGCGCGATGCCGTGTATCGCGATCTGGTGCTGCTGGCCTCGGTGGGGGTGCAGCCGGTGGTGGTGCATGGCGGCGGGCCTGAGATCAACGACTGGCTCGCCCGCCTCAACATCGAGCCCCAGTTCCGCCATGGGCTGCGGGTCACCACCCCCGAAACCATGGATGTGGTGGAGATGGTGCTGGTGGGGCGGGTGAACAAGCAGATCGTGAATGGGCTCAACCGCCTCGGTGCCCGGGCCGTGGGCCTCAGCGGCAGTGATGGGGCCCTGGTGCGGGCCCGCACCTACGGCGATGGCTCCAACGGCCTGGTGGGCGATGTGGCCGCGGTGGACCCTTCGGTGCTGTTCCCCCTGCTCGATGCCGGCTACATCCCGGTGATCTCCAGCGTGGCGGCCAATGCCGAGGGGCAGGCCCACAACATCAACGCCGACACCGTGGCCGGGGAACTGGCGGCCGCGATTCAGGCCGAGAAGTTGATCTTGCTCACCGACACACCGGGCATCCTGCGCGACCGTGACGATCCCGACAGCCTGATCCGCCAGGTGAGCCTCTCCGGTGCCCGCGAGCTGATTGCCACTGGCGTGGTGGCCGGCGGCATGACGCCGAAAACCGAGTGTTGCATCCGAGCCCTGGCCCAGGGGGTGGCTGCGGCCCACATCGTGGATGGCCGCACACCCCATGCCCTGCTGCTAGAGGTGTTCACCGACGCCGGCATCGGCACGATGGTGGTGGGCCGTTCAAGCCTCGCCACCCCCTGAGCCGTGGCGGATCAACAAGCCGCAGCCGACCAGCCTGGGCCTGACGGGCTGCTGGAGCCCGCGCGCCAGGCCCTGGAGCGGGGCGACTACGGCCTGTGCCTGCGGTTGCTGCAACCCCTGGCCGAAGCCCATGGCGCCTCCAGCCCCTTCGGCGGCAGCGTGCGTCTGCTGATGGCCACCGCCCAGATGGGCCAGGGCGACAGCGCCGCTGCCGCCAGCACCTGCCGCAGCCTGCGGGTGTGCCGCGACGCCACCCTGCGGGCCCAGGCCAAGGATCTGCAGGAGGTGCTGGAGGCTCCAGCGCTGGAGCGTCCGCGGGAGTGGTCGATGACCCTACCCAGCCTGGGGGAGATGCAAAGCCTGGAGGGCGACTTCAAGGCCATGGCCCGTCGCCGCCGGCGCCAGCAGCCCTCGGCACCACCGCCGCCGCCCACCGGCCCCACCCGCGCCCCCTGGGGCTTTGCCCTGGTGGCCGTGGCGCTGCTGGCCCTCACCGCGCTGCTGGGGGGCTGCGTTCAGCTCGACACCAGCCTTCGGTTCACCGCCCCTGGCCGGATCCAAGTTGGCCAGATCAGCCGCTCGGCCACCGATCAGCCCCTGCCCTGGCAGCGGCAGCTGGCCACGGCCCTGCGGGAGACCCCCTTCAAGATCCGCCAGGACCATGGCCGCCAGACCCTCACGGCGCCGGTGCTGCCCGCCGCCGAGGCCCTGGCCCTGTTGAGCCAGACCATGGAGGAGGCCGCGCGGTTGGCGGCCCTGGATCTGCCGGCGCCCCAGCTCGATCTGAGGGAGCGCAACTGGCTGGTGGGGGTGCGCCAAGACCTGCGGCTCGCCATCGACCTGCGCGCAGTCCAGGATCTGCCGGGTCTGGCGTTGGGCCTCAGCCTGGAACCCTTCCATCGCAGGGCCGTGCACCTGGCGGAACCCCTGCCGGTGGTGGTTGTGCCATCGGCCCATGGGCGTGCCGCCGAGGGCCAGCGGCTGCACTGGGACCTGCAGCCCGGGGCCGTGAATCGCCTGGAGGCCAGCAGTTGGCGCTGGAGTCGCCTGGGGCTCGGCAGCCTGGCCATCGCCGCACTGCTGGCGCTGGTGCTGGTGTTGCAGCGGCTGCGGCTCCTGGCCGGGTTCGGGCTGCCGGAGCTGCCGTCCTAGAGCTCCAGCGGATCGGGGTCGATGGCCAGGCTCACATCCCGCGGCAGGCCCGCGCGCAGCTCCGCTTCGGGGGGCAGGGGCAGTGCGGCGCCCCCGGGGCCATGCAGGAGCAGCTGCCAGCGGCTGCGGCCCGCCACCCGGGCCACGGGGGCCGGGGCCGGACCGATGATCAGCCAGCCAGCAGCGGCCGCGAGTGGCCGCAGCTGCTCGGCCAGGGCGGCGGCGGCGGTGGCGGTGGCCACGGCGGAGCCCCCCGCCAGCCGCAGCAGGCAGGCGCGGCTGAAGGGCACCAGCGCGGCCGAGCGCCGCAGCGCCAGCTCCTCGGCCAGGAACGCCTCATAGCGACCATCCACCAGGTGGCGGATCACCGGGTGGTCTGGGCTGTAGGTCTGCACCAGCACCTCTCCGGGGCGGTCGCCCCGGCCGGCCCGTCCCGCCAGTTGCAGCAGCAACTGCAGGCACTCCTCGCCGGCCCGCAGGTCGGGGCGGTGCAGCAGGCCATCGGCCGCCAGCACCGCCGCCAGGGTCACCTGCGGCAGATCCATGCCCTTGGCGAGCATCTGGGTGCCCACCAGCACGTCGGCCTCGCCGGCGGCGAACTGCTCCAGCAGCCGCCGGTGGCCGTCGCGGCCGCGGGTGGTGTCGCGGTCGAACCGCAGCAGCCGCAGCCCCTCCAGCTCAGCCTCCAGCTGCTCCATCACCCGCTGGGTGCCGGCACCGAAGGGCTTGAAGGCGGTGGACCCACAGGCTCCGCAGCGCTCGCCGATCTCCTCGCGGTGGTCGCACCAGTGGCAGCGCAGCCATTCCCGCCCGCCCCGCTGCCGGTGCACCGTGAGGGCCACGTCGCAATGGGGGCACTGCACCACCTCACCACAGCTGCGGCAGCTGAGAAAACTGCTGTAGCCCCGGCGCGGCACCAGCACCACCGCCTGTTCGCCCCGCTGCGGCAGGGCCGCCAGACGCTCCATCAATGGCCGGCTCAGCAGGCGTCGATGGCCCTCCAGCAGTTCGGCGCGCATGTCCACCACCCGCACCGGCGGCAGAGGCCGCCTGCCGATCCGCTGGGGCAGGCGCAGCAGTTGGCAGCTGGGATCACTCCCCTGGCACGCCAGCCATGTCTCCAGGGATGGCGTTGCGCTGCCCAGCACCAGTCGGGCCCCGCTGCTGGCGGCCCGCAGCCGGGCCACATCACGGGCGTGGTAGCAGGGCATCGGGCTGTCCTGCTTGTAGGAACTGTCGTGCTCCTCATCGAGCACGATCAGCCCCAGGCCAGCCAGGGGCAGGAAGATCGCCGAGCGGGTGCCCACCACCAGCACCGGCTCAGATCCGCCATCGAAATCGCAAGCGCCATCGCCATCGCCCTGGCTGCTGGCCTGGCCGGTCTCCAGGCAGCGGCGCCAGCAGCCGATGCGCTGGCCCTCGCTGCAGCCGGAGTGGTACTCCAGCACCTGTGCCCCGAAGCGGCGGCGGCAGCGGTCGAGCAGCTGCGGGATCAGCCCGATTTCCGGTGTGAGCAGCAACACGCTCCGGCCCGCCGCCAGCGCGGCGGCGGCCGCCTGCAGATACACCTCCGTCTTCCCCGCGCCGGTCACCCCCCAGAGCAGCAGGTTCTGGCCCGCAGGAGCGGCCTCGATGGCCGCCAGGGCTCGGGCCTGGTCGGGGGTGAGGGCCTGGGGAGCCTCCAGGAGCTCCTGCTGCCCGGCCCGGAGGGTCGGCCTCGGCAGTGCGGCCGCTTCGGTGTCGCTGAGGCGCATCCGGCGCACCAGGCCATGGCGTTCCATCGTTTCCACCACGGCCCGGCTCACCCCTGCCGCCCGGGTGAGTTCCGCCAGCCAGGCCGAGCCCCCCCGCTGCTCCAGTGCCGCCAGGGCCTGCCGTTGTCGCTCGCTCAGCGGGCCCGCTGTCGGCCCCGGCAGCCGCTGCACCAGCACCCGCCGCCGCGGCTGAGCCGCCGCCCGCCCGGCCCGCTGCCCCAGCCACCCTGGCGGCAGGGCGGCCTTGAGGGTGCGGAATGGGCTGGTGTGGCAATGGGCGGCCACGGCCCGGATCAACGTCTGCCAGCCGGGGTCCACCGCAGCCCGTTGGTGCAACTCCTCCACGGCCACCAGCGATGCGGCCGGCAGACCGTCCGGCAGCTGATGCAGCTCCTCCACCACCAGCCCCACATGGCGACGGCCCCGCAGCCGCAGCCGCACCAGATCACCGCAGCCGATCTGCAGCCGCTCGGGATTGGCGTAGGTGAACACCTGCCCCTCGCGGCCGGCCTCCAGCCAGACCTGCAACCAAGGGGCCCCCGGTCGGGACATGCTCTGGCTGGTCAACCTTGCAAAGCTCACAGGGGTTTCTTAAGATGAGCCTGTTGAGCAGTCCACAGGGCTGCTGTCGGAACCCGGCAAAGTTCCGTCCAGCGGGAAGATACGAGGCTGGCCAGCTCATCCCTGAGCCCCCGATCTGCGAACACCCCTGACAGCGTTGCCCGGGCTTCCGCCCCCCACCCTTCCGCCAAGCGTTTCATCAGCAGGGTCTTGCCCTGAACTGCACCTGTCCCTGGAGGTCGGGCGCGGCGAGTCCTTTGCCGGCTCGCTGGTCTGACCGCCAGGCCCTGCCAGCCCTTGAGGGGCTGAACCGCTTGACGCCCGTTGAGCGAACTGGTTGAGCGATCTGGTTTCCGGTCTCCGCCGTCTGTCTGTCTTCACTATCCGATGAGCCCTGCTGCTGCTGCGAAAGCCCCAAAAGCCGCCCCTGAAATCCTGATGGTGGCCAATGCCGCCGGCGACACCATCAAGGTGGCCAAGCCGAAGGCCTCGCGCAGCAAGGCCAGCGCCGCCGCCGCCACGTACGCGGCAGACGCCGCCGATTCCGCCGACGCCGCCAACAAGGTGACCCCCACCAAGGCCAAGGCCACCCCAAAAGCCAAAGCTGCCGGCGCCAAGGCTGCTGGAACCAAGGCCGCCCCCAAGGCGGCCGGCAAGAGCACGGCCAAGAAGGCGTCGGCCAAGGCGGCTGATTCCGGCGAGCTCGATCCCGCTGCCAACCTGGATGCCGCTGCCGACGCGTTGCTGAGCGCAGCCTCTGATCCCACCCCCGAGGCCAAGGCCGACAAGAAGGACGACAAGGCCGCCAAGGCCCTGGCCAGCATCAAGGTGGGCCCGAAGGGGGTCTACACCGAAGATTCGATCCGCGTTTACCTGCAGGAAATCGGCCGCATCCGCCTGTTGCGGCCCGATGAGGAAATCGAGTTGGCCCGCAAGATCGCCGATCTGTTGCAGCTCGAGGAGCTGGCGGCCCAGTTCGAAGCCGACCACGGCCACTACCCGGACACCAAGGAATGGGCCGCGCTGGTGGACATGCCGGTGATCAAGTTCCGCCGCCGGCTGATGCTCGGCCGCCGGGCCAAGGAAAAGATGGTGCAGTCCAACCTGCGCCTGGTGGTGTCGATCGCCAAGAAATACATGAACCGGGGCCTCAGCTTCCAGGACCTGATCCAGGAGGGCTCCCTCGGTTTGATCCGCGCCGCCGAGAAGTTCGACCACGAGAAGGGCTACAAGTTCTCCACCTACGCCACCTGGTGGATTCGCCAGGCCATCACCCGCGCCATCGCCGATCAGAGCCGCACCATCCGTCTGCCGGTGCACCTCTACGAGACCATCTCCCGCATCAAGAAGACCACCAAGGTGCTCTCCCAGGAGTTCGGCCGCAAGCCCACGGAGGAGGAGATCGCCGAGTCGATGGAGATGACCATCGAAAAGCTGCGCTTCATCGCCAAGAGCGCTCAGCTGCCCATCTCCCTGGAAACCCCGATCGGCAAGGAGGAGGATTCCCGCCTGGGCGACTTCATCGAGGCGGACATCGAGAACCCCGAGCAGGATGTGGCCAAGAACCTGCTGCGGGAAGACCTGGAGGGCGTGCTGGCCACCCTCAGCCCGCGGGAGCGGGATGTGCTGCGGCTGCGTTACGGCCTCGACGATGGCCGCATGAAGACCCTCGAGGAGATCGGCCAGATCTTCGACGTGACCCGCGAGCGCATCCGCCAGATCGAGGCCAAGGCCCTGCGCAAGCTGCGCCACCCCAACCGCAACGGCGTGCTCAAGGAATACATCAAGTGAGGCTTGAGCTGCGGGCCTCAGAGCCGCAGGCCGTGCCCTCAGGCCCTGCTCAATAGCCACAGATGGTTGCGACAGCCCCGGGATCCGCATCAGAGCTGCGGGTCAGCATTGTGTTGCCCACCTACAACGAGCGGGGCAACATCGAGCCGCTGCTGGAGCAGCTGCTGGCCCTGCAGCAGGCCTTCAGGCTGGAGATCCTGGTGGTCGACGACGACTCCGCCGACGGCACCGCTGAGCTGGTGCGCCGGCTGGCCCATGACCAGCCGGCGATCCGCCTGATCCGCCGCGTGGGCCGGGCGGGCCTGGCCAGTGCCATCAAGGAAGGGCTGCTGGATGCCAGCGGCGACCTGGCCCTGGTGATGGACAGCGACGGGCAGCACGAGCCCAGCTCAGTGCTGCGGGCCCTGCAGGCGCTGCTGGAGGGCGATCAGGATCTGGTGATCGGCAGTCGCTTCCACCCGCAGGCGCAGATCCGCGGCCTCAGTGGACGCCGTGAGACCGGCTCCAGTTGGGCCAATGCCAGCGCCCGTTTCAGCCTGCCGCGGGCCTATGCCGGCCTCACCGACCCCATGAGCGGCTTCTTCGCCCTGCGCCTCGACGCCGTGCTGCCCCTGGTGCGGGCGGTGGATGTGAACGGCTTCAAGTTTCTCTACGAACTGGGCGGTGAGTAAGGGGCGGCTGCGGGCCACCGAGATTCCGCTCACCTTTCAGCCCCGCAGCTATGGCAGCTCCAAGTTGGATCTGGCGATCTTCTGGGACTTTCTGATCTCGATCCTGCATAGCCTCTGCCTGCGATTGCTGCCCCGGCGGGCCATCAGCTTTGCCCTGGTGGGCGCCAGCGGCGTGGTGGTGCAGCTGCTGGTGACCCAGCTGCTGCTTGGTCTCAGCGGCCGCCCCTTGGCCGGCAACGAGGAGCTGGCCCTCGTGGGTGCGCTGGCGGCCGCCAGCTCCAACTACCTGATCAACAACGCCCTCACCTTCCGCTTCGCGCGGCTGCGGGGCCTGGCGCTGCTCCAGGGCCTGCTCAAGTTCCTGATGGTCTCCTGCCTGCCGTTGGCGGCCAACGTGGGCGTGGCCCAGGTGCTGGTGCGCTTCTCCCATGCTGATTCGCTGAGTGCGCAGCTGGCCGGAATCCTGGTGGTGTTCGTTTGGAACTATGCCGCCAGCAGCCGCTTTGTCTGGAACACGCCATAGGGTCGGCGCCATGCACCGCCTCAACTCCTGGCTAGATGCTGATGAGCGCCGTCCGTTGGGACTGGCGCTGCTTGCCTTGATGGGGCTGTGCCTGCTGGCCTTCTTCAACCATCTGGGCACCCTGGGCCTGATGGACAAGACCGAGGGCCTGTTTGCGGAGGTGCCCCACCAGATGCTGCGTAGTGGCGACTGGGTGACCCCGCGCTGGAACGGCGACACCTTTTTCGACTACCCCGTCTGGGGGTACTGGATGGTGGGCCTCAGCTTCCGTCTGTGGGGGGTGAGTGCCTGGGCGGCCCGGTTGCCGGCTGCCATGGCGGCCACCGCCACGGTGCTGGGCCTGTTCGCCGTTCTGCTCCTGTTGGCGCCGGCCCAGGAACCCTGGCGGCCGCGCATCGGCCGGGCCACCCTCTGCGCCACCGTGCTGGCCCTCAGCCCCGGCTGGGTGGGCTGGGCCCGCTCCTCGGTGACCGACATGTTCCTCTCCAGTGCCATCGCCCTGGCCCTGTTCGGCTTTGCCCTGGCCTACGGAGCGGGGGAGCGGCTCTGGCTGCGTCGTCTGGGCCATGGCGCCCTGGCTCTGTTCGCCGGCATCGCGGTGCTGGCCAAGGGGCCGGTTGGTCTGCTGTTGCCGGGTCTGGTGATCGTGGTGTTCCTGTTGCTCAAGGGCCAGTTGCTGGGCGAGCTGCGCCGCACACCGTGGCTGCCGATCAGCGCCTTGTTTGTGGGGGTGGCGGCGCCCTGGTATGCCCTGGCCACCCGAGCCAACGGCACGAAATTCCTCGCCCGCTTCATCGGTTTCAGCAACCTGGAGCGCTTCACCTCGGTGCTCTACGCCCATCCGGGGCCGCCCTGGTTCTATCTGCCCTGGGTGCTGCTGCTGCTGTTGCCCTGGTCGCTGTTTTTGCCGGTGGCGATCGCCCGCCTGCAGCTCTGGCCTCTTGCCCGCTGGCGTGTTCCGCCCTCGCCGGCCGACCTGCCGCTGCTGGCGTTCGTGTGGCTGGTGCTGGTCGTGGGCTTTTTCTCCACGGCAGCCACGAAATTGCCCGGCTACATCCTGCCCGCCCTGCCTGCCGGAGCCCTGCTGGTGGGGCTGCTGTTTCAACCCCTGCCGCCGCCGGCCGATCAACCCTGCCAGCCCCTGGCCAGCGAGCCCCTGGGGGCGGGTGTTCGGGTCAGCGGCTGGATCAATGCGCTTGTGCTGGCCGTCATGGCCCTGGCGGCAGCGGTGGCTCCCCGCTTTCTCGGCGCTGATCCCGCCTATCCCCGCTTTGCGGAAGCGGTGCGCAGTTCCGGTCTGCCGCTGCTGCTGGCTCTGCCACTGCTGGCGGCGGCCTTGTCCCTGGCTGCGCTGTTGCTGCTGAAGCCCACGGGGTTGTCATGGCTGTGGATGCCCAATGGGGCCGCCTTTGTGGCGGTGCTGGCCCTGGTGGTGCCGGCCCTGGCCCCCCTGCTCGATCGGGAGCGCCAGTTGCCGATCCGCCAGCTGGCCACGCTGGCCGGCCGCCAGGCACTGCCGCGCGAACCATTGCTGGTGGCTGGCTACAAGCGCTACAGCGTGGTGTTCTACAGCGGTCGCCCGGTGCTGTTCGTGGACAACCCGCGCCATGCCCTGGAGGCCCTCCATGGTCCGAAGGCCCCACAGCCAAGCCCCCCGACCCTGTTGCTGATGGGCAGCGACTCTGAATTCCTCGATTTCGGCCTGGGTCCCGGCGATGGGAAGCTGATCGCCCGCCGTGATGCCCACCAGCTGCTGCGGGTTCCGATCGATCGGCTGCGCCAGCTGGCGGCGGGGCCATGAGCAGGCTGCGGCTGGTGGTGCAGGAGTGGCTGGGGGCTCTGGGGCCGTGGCGCCTGCTGTTTGCCCTGCTCACGGCCCTGGGTCTGGCCTGGTTCGGTCCACCGCTGGCCGCCAGCCGCAACCCGGCCTTTGATCTGGCGGTTCTAGATGCGGTGCATCGCCTCATCCCGCCGCAGCTGGGCCAGTTGCTCCTGCAGGTGTATCAGGTGAGTGGGGTGCACGTCACCGCCGTGCTGGTGCTGGCGGTGCTGATCTTTCTGGCCCTGCGGCGCTTCTGGTCGGAGTTGATCTGTGAGGTGATCGGTACCGCCGGCATCCTGCTGATCGTGGATCGCTGGCTCAAGCCCCTGTTTGATCGGGCTCGCCCGGGAGAGAGCTTGCTGGAGCTCAGTGGCCGCAGCTTCCCCAGCGGCCATGCAGCCGGTTCGGTGGTGTTCTATTTCCTCACCTGCACGCTGCTGGGCGCCCGCTATCCGCGCCTGCGCCTGCCCCTGTTCGCGGTCTGCAGCGTGTGGGTGCTGCTGGTGTGGCTCAGCACCCTCTACTGCCGCGCCCACTGGCTCACGGATATCGCGGCCGGCGCCGCCATCGGCTATGTGTGGCTCAGCTGCTGCCTGGCCGGTTTTGCCCTGTGGGAGCGGCGTCACTCCAGTTTTTGCTGAGGCTTGGCCATGGTTGATTCGCTTGCGGCACTCCAGGGGCTCTGTGGCCTCCGCAGCGCTCCGGAGCTGAGCGTCGCCCAGGTTCAGAGTCTGCGCCGGGAGCTGGACCAGCGGCTCGCGGCCTGCACGTGGTTCACCATCGGTGTGATGGCCCCCTCAGCCACGGCGGCCATCGCCGCCCTGCGTGCCACCGAGCAGGCCCTGGGCTGGCGGCCCCTGGAGCCGGATCCCGCCGCTGCGGCGCCGGACACGATCGCTGGACCCGTGTTCCTGAAGGGCAACCAGAACACCGGCCGGTTCCTGCTGCGGGCCGAGGCCGGCCTTGGGGAGGGAATCCTGCTCACCGGCCACAATCCCGACAACCCGGCGGCCGAGAACACCTGGGGCCCCTTGCCGCTGTCGTTCTTCTGATCCCCAACACCGATCGCGACGGCTGATCACGAGTTGGCGGGGCTGATTCCCGAGGGGAACGCCACTGCCTAGGCTTGGCGGCTGTGATTCGGCAGCCGCCGCTGCCCCTGAAGGTTCCCGATGGCCGCCTCCCAACTGCGCATTGCCTCCCGTCGCAGCCAGCTGGCCATGGTGCAGACCCACTGGGTGCGGGATGAGCTGGCCAAGGCCCACGCCGGCCTGGAGATCAGCATTGAGGCCATGGCCACCCAGGGGGACAAGATCCTCGATGTGGCCCTGGCCAAGATCGGCGACAAGGGCCTGTTCACCAAGGAACTGGAGGCCCAGATGCTGGTGGATCGGGCCGACATCGCCGTCCACAGCCTCAAGGACCTGCCCACCAACCTGCCCGAGGGCCTGATGCTGGGCTGCATCACCGAGCGGGAGGACCCCGCCGATGCCCTGGTGGTGCACGCGAAGCACCGCGACAAGACCCTGGCCACCCTTCCCGAGGGTGCCGTGGTGGGCACAAGCTCCCTGCGGCGTCTGGCACAGCTGCGCCACCACTTCCCGCACCTCACCTTCAAGGATGTGCGCGGCAATGTGATCACGCGCCTGGAGAAGCTCGATGCCGGGGAGTTCGATTGCCTGATCCTGGCGGCCGCTGGCCTGGGGCGCCTGGGCCTCGGCGATCGCATCCACGAGCTGATCGATCCCTCCATCTCCCTGCACGCCGTGGGTCAGGGGGCCCTGGGCATCGAGTGCCGCGAGGGCGACACGCCAGTGCTGGAGCAGATCAAGGTGCTGGAGCACCTGCCCACCGCTCGCCGCTGCCTGGCGGAGCGCGCCTTCCTGCGGGAACTGGAGGGGGGCTGCCAGGTGCCGATCGGCGTCAACACCCGCTTCGACGGCGACACTCTGGTGCTCACCGGCATGGTGGCCAGCCTCGATGGCCAGCGCCTGATCCGCGATGAGGCCCGCGGCGATCAGGCTGATCCCGAAGCGATCGGGATCGCCCTGGCCCATCAGCTGAAGCAGCAGGGGGCCGGCGCGATCCTGGAGGAGATCTTTGCAAGCGTTCGGCCCGAGGCCTGAGCCCGCAGACCAGGGCTCCGATCCACAGCCGGAGACGGCCGATCGGGAGGGCGGCGAGGCCAGGCCCCTGGCTTTCCAGTGGAGCCTGCTTGCCTGGGCCGCCCTGGTGGGGATGCTCACCGGGCTGGCAGTGGTGGGTTTCCACTATCTGCTGGGCTTCATCAACAACCTGCTGTTCGGCCCCGGGGTGGAGTGGCTGCTGGGTCTGTTCGGACAGGCCCAGAGCGAACCGCCGCCCCTGGAGCTGCCGCTGCCACCCCCCGAAACCGGCACGCCCCTCAAGGCCCTGCTGCAGATCGGCCTGGGGGGACTGGGATTCCTGCCGGCCCCGCCGGCCCCCCCCGAGCCCATTCCCCTGCCGGGGGAACCGGTGCCCGCCTGGCTGGCCTCCTGGCCCGTGGTGCTGGTGCCCGTGGTGGGGGGGCTGGCGGTGGGGCTGCTGCGGGTGCTGGCCCGCGATCTGGGCCCCAGCCTGCCCAGCCTGATGGCCATGGCCGATGGCGCGGTGCAGGCCGCCCCGCGACTGCCCTTTGCCCGGTTGCTGGCGGCCTCCCTCAGCCTGGGCAGCGGAGCATCACTCGGGCCTGAGGGCCCCAGCGTGGAGAGCGGCGGCAACATCGGCCTGTGGGTGGGCAGCCGCGGTGGCCTGGCCCCCAGCAGCCAGAAGGCCCTGGTGGCGGCCGGCGTGGCAGCGGGCCTGGCGGCGGGCTTCAAGGCGCCGATTGCCGGCGTGTTCTTCGCCTTTGAAGGCAGCTACAGCACGATTCCAGGCCGCCCGAGCGTGCGGGCCGTGCTGGTGGCGGCGGTGGCTTCAGAGCTGGTGACCCAGCTGTTCCTGGGCGATGAACCGATCTTCCGCCTGCCGGCCTACGAGGTGCGCTCACCGTTGGAGCTGCCCCTCTACCTGGGGCTGGGGCTGGTGGCCAGCCTGATGAGTTGGGCGCTGGTGGCGCTGCTCTCGGCGGGGCGCAGCGGGCCGGTGCAGCGGGCGCTGGGCCGTGTTCCCGCCTGGTTGCTCACCGCCCTCGGTGGGCTGGCGGTGGGCCTGATGGCCCTGGGCTTTCCCCAGGTGCTTGGCGTGGGGTACGACACGATTGAAGCCCTGCTGGGGCGCGATGGCGGCATTGCCCTTACCACCCTGCTGGCCCTGCTGGGGGTGAAGCTGTTGGCCACGGGCCTCAGCAGCGCCACCGGCTTTGTGGGCGGGGGGTTCGCTCCATCGCTGTTTCTGGGGGCGGTGCTGGGCAATGTGTATGGCCAGATCCTGGGGGAGAGCGGCTTTCAGCTGCCGGTGGCGGAACCGCCGGCCTACGCCATGGTGGGCATGGCGGCGGTGCTCGCCGGCAGTGCCCGGGCGCCGCTCACGGCCCTGCTGCTGCTGTTTGAACTCACCCGCGACATCCGCATCGTGCTGCCGCTGATGGCGGCGGCGGGTCTGAGCGCAGCCCTGGTGGAGCGCTGGCAGGGCCTGGCCGATCCTGGCCTGCTGGGGCCCGACCCCCTCGAGGAGCAGCGCCGCAACCAGTTGGCAGCCCTCTCGGTGGCGGAAGCCATGGAGCCCGAGGCACCCCTGGTGTTGCCTGGCAACACCCCGGCGGAATCGGCCCTGGCCCAGCTGCTGGAGGCCCATGGCCACTGTCTGATCGTGGAGGACGACGACTGGGTGATCGGCCTGGTGAGCCTGGCGGATCTGCAGCGCGGGCTCACGGCGGGCACCCCGAGCCTGCCCCTCGCCGACTGCCGCCGCTCAGAGCTGGTGTGGCTCAGCAGCGGCGCGAGCCTGTCGCAGCTGGAGGATCAGCTCAGTCCGAATGGCCTGCGCCAGTTGCCGGTGTTCCGGCTGGAGGATCCAGCCCTGCCGAAACTGCCGGTGGGTGTTCCCAGCACGGGGCTGCCCGTGGCTGCCCTGCAGGGGTTGGCCAGCCGCGATGGCATGGCCCGGGCCCTGGCCCGCCTTGCCACCAGGGCTGTGCACCCGTAGCGCGGTTAAACCCGAGTTCTGGCCTAGTTCTGGATGATCACCGGCGTGCCGATCTCCACGGCCGAGAACAGTTTCTCCACGTGTTCATTGCGCATGCGCACGCAGCCATGGCTCACGGCGGCGCGGGCATCCACCCACCAGGGCCAGGGGGTGCCGTGGATGCCGAAGTCGTTGCTCCCCTGTTTGTGAAAGCCGATCCAGCGATACCCCAGGGCGCCCACCCCCTTCACCTGGCCGCTGGAGGTGCTCTGGTAAACGGGGTTCACCACCTTGGTCTGCACCCGGAAGCGACCGGTGGGGGTTGGGGTTTCGGGGGCGCCGATCACCACCGGCCAGCGGTTCAAGGCCTTGCCATCGCGGATCAGCGCGATCTCCCGCTTGCTGAGGCTCAGGTGAATCTCCGTGCCACTGGCGGCGGAGCCGGCGGCTGTCGTAGTGGTGGCTGTGGTGGAGGCAGCTTGCTGTTCGGCCCCCATGGTTGGCAGGGCGACCCCCAGGCTGCCCAACAGCAGCAGGCTTGGCAGGGTGGAACGACGCATGGCGGAGCGGATTAACAGAACGGCTCAGGGTTTTTCTGCAACCTAGTCGCGAGACTCCCGCCGCAGGGTTAAAAAAAGGCAGGTTCCCCAGCGGGAACCTGCACGGGGTAGCTGTGATCAGTTCACCAGCTTGGGATCGATCTGCTGGCTGTAGCGGGCCTCGCACTCCTTGATGATCGTCACGGCTTCGGCGGCATCGAAGAAGCCGTTCACCTTGCAGGTGCCGGGCTTCTTGAGGTCTTTGTAGTGCTCCCAGTAGTACTGGGTTTCTTTCAGCCAGTGATCGCCCAGCTGGGTGTAGCTGGTGATGTGATCCATGCGCTTGTCGTCCGCCAGCACGGCGATCACCTTGTCGTCCACCTCGCCGCCATCGTCGAACTTCATGATGCCGATGATGCGGGCCTCCACCAGGGAACCCGGCACCAGGGGTTCGGTCACACCCACGATCTCGATGTCGAGCGGATCGCCATCCTCATCCCAGGTGCGGGGAATGCAGCCGTAGGCGAAGGGGTAGGCCAGGGAGGAGTAGCCCACCCGATCGAGCTTGAGGTGGCCCGTTTCGGTGATCAGCTCATACTTGTTGATCGTCATCGAGTTGAGCTCAACGATCGCGTTGAGGCGCAGCTCGGCTTCATCGGCGAAGGCCGGCAGCACGTGCAACAGGTTGAGCATCGTGCGGCTGGGGGCGTGGTCGATGTTCGCCATGCGGCGGGATCCAAACGGCAGGGCGGCATCCTACGAATCACGCCGGGCTGAGCAGCCCAGCCACGGTGCGGCGCAGGTGGCGCAGGAAGGGTTCAGCGCTCAGAGGGGCTCCGCTCACCTGCCGCACGAGCTGCTCCCCGTTCACCCTGCGCCCCAGGGGCCAGACCCGCTGGGCCAGCCAGCCCCGCAGCTCGGCCTCCTCCCCGCGGGCAACACAGCGCTCCAATCCGCCCGGCCCGCCGAGATCGGCCTCCATCGCCTCGGACAGCTGGGCGCTGATCAGATGCCCCAGGGCATAGGAGGGGAAGTAGCCGAACAGTCCCTCGGCCCAGTGGATGTCCTGCAGGCAGCCCTCCGCATCGCTGGCCGGGGTGATGCCCAGCAGATCCCGCATGCGCTGATTCCACTGCTGAGGCAGGTCGTCCACGGGCATGCCCTCCTCCAGCAACGCCAGCTCCAGCTCAAAGCGCAGCACGATGTGCAGGCCGTAGCTGAGCTCATCGGCCTCCACCCGGATCAGGCCGGGCCGGAGCGGATTGAGGGCGCGCCAGAAGCCGGCGGCATTGCCCCAGGGATCGTGGCCCAGGCCACTGCAGAAGCGGGGATGCCAGCGCTCGGCAAAGGCGCGGCTGCGGGCCACGCGGCATTCCCAGAACAGCGACTGCGACTCGTGCACCCCCATCGACGTGGCTTCTCCGAGGGGCCAGGGGAAGTAGTGGTCGTCGCTGCGGGGCAGCCCCTGCTCGTAGAGCGAATGGCCCCACTCGTGGGCCGTGGCCAGAAACGCGGAGAGGGGCTGGCCCGGCACCACCCGCGTGGTGATGCGGAAGTCAGCCGGCCCCACGGTGCAGGAAAAGGGGTGGGCCGAGCGGGAGCGCTGGCAGCGGCTGGCGTTATACCCCCAGCTGTCCAGCAGCTCGGCGCAGAGCTGCTCCTGCAGGGCCTCGGGCAGATCGGCATGGTTTGCTGCGGCAGAGGCGTCAGGCGCCATCGCATGGCTGGCGGCCACCTGCTCCAGCAACACCGGCAGCTCGGCCTTGAGCGGCGCGAACAGCTCCTGCAGCCGCGACTTGCTCACATCCGGTTCAAACGGCTGGGCCAGGATCTCCCAGGGGCTGCGGGCCGCGGGTTCAGCGGCCGCCAGCTGGCTGGCCTGCTGCCTGCGCAGGGCGATCAGCTCCTGGAGAGCCGGCGCAAAGGCTGAAAAGTCGTTGCGGGCCCTGGCGTCCTGCCACACGGCATTGCCGCGCGACTGGGCCTTGGCCAGGGCGCCCACCAGGGCGGGATCCAGGCAGCGCTGCCGGTTCAGCTCCAACCGCAGCAGTTCCACGTTGCGCTGTTGCTCAGGCGGCGCATCGGCGCCGAGCTCGGCCTCTGCCGCTTGCACCAGTTCGGCGTACTGGGCGCTGCTCTGGCGCTCGTGCAGCTGACTGGCCAGCAGGGCCAGTTGCTCGCCGCGCCAGGCGGCACCGGCGGCCGGCATCACCGTGTTCTGGTCGTAATAGAGGCTGCTGCTGATCGAGCCCAGCAGGCGGGTGTGGTGCAGGTGCTCACGCAGTCGGGTCAGGGCGCTGGCTGCGGTAGGCATGGGATGCATGGGATCGGTGGGCCCAGCATGGCTTCGCCGCTGCGGCCGCTCTGGATGAAGCCACCGCCGCCCCAGAAGCCCGCCAGCATGGAGAGCCCCGATGCCCAGCTGTGTTTCTGAACCCCTTCTGCCCCTTCACCCCTGCCAAGGTGCTGGCCCTCAAGGCCACTGTGCTGCTGCTGCTCACCCTGCTGATCAAGGCCAGGATCCGCATCACCGCCTTCTCCGTGCTGGGGCTGTTTCTGCTGCTGCTTCAGACCCTGGTGTTCCTGGCCGTCAGTGCAGGCCTGGGCGTCGCGGCCGGCGGGGCAGCGCTGTATGT
>Ga0214917_10002024_pt1 | contig 25304 bp, 24 predicted proteins | sample LL_1208_BB_MetaG_FD_177983 | JGI IMG/M metagenome (GOLD analysis project Ga0214917, IMG submission 177983) | Freshwater microbial communities from Lake Lanier, Atlanta, Georgia, United States - LL_1208_BB | ecosystem: Environmental > Aquatic > Freshwater > Lake | place: USA: Georgia | collected...
TCCCCCGTGCTTGATGCACCGATTGGGCTTGCCGGTGCCCGTCTTGCTTGAGACTGCAGACTGTTCACACCCGGGCTCCTGGCATCGATCGCCTCCCCCGTGCTCAATGCACCGATTGGGCTTCCCAGTCCCCGTCTTGCTTGAGACTGCAGACTGTTCACACCCGGGCTCCTGGCATCGATCGCCTCCCCCGTGCTTGACGCACCGATTGGGCTTCCCCGTACCCGTCTTGCTTCTCTGGGCATATGATTTGCACCCGGGTTCCTGGCACTTCATACCGTTGAATAAAAAATATGGGATTATGTATCATGTCTAATGTATCATTAAGTCCCTTAACGGCACATTTGGTGGATGAGTGTCTTGGCTTGTTGGTAGGGGATGACGGGCTTGCCGAGTCTGTCATTGACGTGATTATGGAAGCCAATCATCCATCTGACGAAGGAGCACCTCGAATCGAGGCAGGGCGGGTTCGATCGGAGGAAGTGCCGCATATGGAACCGGCATGCCCGGCATGGAAGGACGGCCGCCATGGATTGGAGGAACGAAAGCATCTCCTGTCTGTGATACGGCTCCGGCCTCACAGGATACCTCATCGTCATGCAGTGCAGAAGCGTCCATGTCCCCGGACCCCACACCACCGGATTCGCATGTGTCATGGTTTTAAATCAAAACAAGATTTAATTGGGAGTGGTATAAAATGGAAAAGGATGAGTGAGGAGGTGATATTTGGGGTATCATCGGATTTGTTTCAGGGGTATAGGCGGAAGGTGAGGAGGGATGAGATCGAGTCGATCGAGGGTGTTATTGAGATGATACGGGGTGATCTGATTAGGGAGTTGGAGCGTCTGCATCTGGGGATATTGTGTGAGAAGCTGAGGTATCGGAGGTTCCATGTGCACGGCTACACGCTTCTCGATGTGCTGAGGTCGGATCAGGCAGAAAAGGTGTGGTATGTGTGTGATCATTGCTGAGTCGCACAAAAAAAAATAAGATGCAATGAAAAAATATTCTGAAAATATTTTTTTTTTGGTCTGAAGTAGGATTTTTTTTCTGGGGTTGAGATTTTTTTCAAGAAGCTGGACATGGTTGAAACCAACTTTAGACCGGCTTAAGAACAAGATCGTCTTCTTAAGCCGGTCTAAAGTTTGATGGGGGTTGGTTTCAACCCTGGTGCCACCTGACAGATCATGACTTTGGATCAACCGGACAGATCATGACCTGGAGGCTCTGGCTCCAGATATTCATGACCTGGGGCTCTGATCATGACCCGGATGCACCGGTGAGATGATGATGACCCGATGACTATGGATCAACCGGTGAGATGATGATGACCCGGGGGCTTTGGATCAACGGGAGAGATCCTTACCTCGTAAAAAAAAAGAAGGAGCAATGAAAAATATTCTGAAAATATTTTTTTTGTTTGAAATAAAATTTTTTTTTTGAGATTGAGATTATTTTGAAGAAGCTGGACGCACCGCACAGATCATGACCTGGGGCTCTGGTGCCACCTGACAGATCATGACCTGGGGGCTCCACCGTAGAGATCATGACCCGGGGCTCTGGTGCCACATGACAGATCATGACCCGGGGGGGGGCTCTGGATCAACGGGAGAGATCATGACCTCGTAAAAAAAAAAGAAGATGCAGTGAAAAATATTCTCAGAATATTTTTTTTGGGAGATACATTTTACCCGGGGTTCTTTCTGAATGCACATCATGACTATCAAAAAAAAATCAGATGGATGATCGATCGGGCCGGTGCTTGGAGCGGATGGTGCGGTTGAGGGATGCGCGGATGTTGTTGAGGATCCGGAGCTCGGTGTTGAGGCCCTTGATCTTTTCTCTGAGGAAGCGGATGTGGATCTTGTTATCGGTCGAATCGAGCCTCCTGGTGAGATCGTGTTTGACATCCTCGACGATCGCAATGTGCTGTTCGATCTCGAGGAGACACAGCTGCTGACTCATTCTTTGTTTTTTGGTTGGAAAAAAACAAAAATTTTCATGCCGGATGATGAGGGAGTCCTTGTATCATCGTGGCGTGTGATTACGATCCACTTCTCCTGTCCCTCCTGCACTTGGGCCGGTGTCGATAATATTCGCCGTCGGGATCGAACTCCAGTTCGACCCTGGCGTCTGAAGGATCCAAACCCTCCACGGATCAACTTTGCAGGGCAGGGTTGAAACCAACCCCCATCAAACTTTAATACGGCTTAAGAACAAGACCGTCTTCTTAAGCCGGCCTAAAGTTGGTTTCAACCCAGCCTTCTACAGGGTTGGAACCGCTTTAAAGCAATGACCGAAATGATTTAAAGACATATCACGTCTTTAAGCCGTCTCATCAATAAGCTGCAGATGGTTTCAACCCTGGCCTTCTATGACTCCTTCAATCTGTCTTCAAACCTTAGATAGATAAATATCCTTAACTGTCTTAAAAATCGAGTTGGATTTAATCTACACAGGGTTTGGAAGGATCGTCGGACCGTGCTGAACTCCTGTGCGTGTCAACTTTGGATTTCCTCGGGTTCACTCGGATCTCCTTGTCTTTAAACCGGTATTAAACCCACCTTAAGGATTAGATGGATAAATTAGATGGATAAATATATGGATAAATATATCCTTAAGTATCATCAAAGTCGAGTTGGGTTTGGGCTTAATTTGGGTTTAATCCGCACAGGGTTTGCTGAAGTCCTTGAAATCAGATTCCGTAAGGATCAGATCGAGTGATGAGTGTTTGGGGGATTATGGGTGGGGTGGCGGTAGATGGAGTCAAAGTGGTTGATGAGGAATTCTTGTTGGATGGAGGAGACGGGGCATAGTCTCCGGAGGTATTTGGGGTGGATGCCGGGGGTCGCGTGGTGGAGTTGTGTGATGCGGTTGATCCAGTCGGAGACGGGTTCCTGGTGGAGGATGGACATGAGGGCGGCGGCGACCATGGGGGAGCGGCCGTGGCCACCTTTGCAGTGGATGATCATGGGATGTGCTTCCGAAATATTCTTGGACATGATCTCCGATTTGAGCATCTGGAGGAACGAATTGAACTCGCGGATGCACGGGGGAGTCTGGTGATCCTCAATGGGGAAGCGGATGATCCGCACAATGGTGGGGAGGGATATGTCAAGAGGATCCGTGAGACTGAATGATTGTCTCTCGTTCGGTGTGGTGAGATCCACGAGGGTCAGGCGCTTGATGGACCCACGATCCCTTATCCAGGGGACGAGCTCGTGTTCATGAGGGTACGAACCAAAAAAGAGCACTTCGGGTATGATGCTTATCCAGACCATGATACACACAGATGAATCAACCCCTGATTCATTTTTCATTTTCTTTTTTCTTAACTTAACAGGGATAAGAATTAAAGTCAAATCATGAGCGCAGACGAGCAGTGTGTTTTCAAGTGTAAGACGATGGATGCGTACACCATCAAGATGCTCTTTGAGCTCCTGCACAACAACATCAAGACGGGGTGTTTTGAGATTTACAGGGACAGGATCCTGTTGTGCATGACCGATTCGAACCGACGCACCCTCATCGATATCAAGATATTTGCCAAGGAGTTTAACCTCTTTATCCTCAAGCCGGAGATGCTGAGGATCGGCATCAATGTGCACCATGTGTACAAGATGCTGCGGTCGGTGAAGAAGAAGGATTCCATGATCATGTTCATCAAGGAGTCCAACCCGACGGATCTGGGGATCCAGATCATACCCAAGGATCACACGAGGCTCACAACGAGTTATGTGAGGATACAGAACCTCCAGAACCTGGAGATTGCGGTGCCGGATTCGTACAAGGAGTCGGTGCTCGTATCGTCGTGCGAGTTTGCCAAGATGTGCAAGGACATGCTCCAGATGTCCAACACGATCCGCATCTCACAGTCCAAGTACACGATCAAGTTCATGTGCAACCTCGGCAGTGTCTATTCGAGGGAGGTCATACTGGGAGAGACCATGCTCGAGGGAAACGAGGAGGTCATCTTCGACGATGACTTTGATGTCGAGCAGATGCTGCGCATCATCAAGATCTCGAGCCTGTCGAGCACCATGAACATTTACAGCTCACCCAACCTGCCCCTCCACATCCAGACCAAGATCGGATCCATCGGTGTCATCAACCTCTATCTGAAGAGCAAGACACAGATCGACACCGATGACACCTCCAATGAAGCCCGTTAAGCTGCTTGTGCACAATTCCTGTATTCATCCATTCAAATGGAGAACATTTGAATGTCAGCCCTGGTTGAAGGGATCATGGAACGAAGGGGGGTGGGACAAGGATGATTTTGTCGATCTTGTGGACGTTGATGGAGGTGCCCTGGTTGCAGTGTGGTTGGCCCACAAAGTTCCATTGTGAAACGGCGTCGAAGCTGATGGTGCTGGGGATCCGTTCAGGGTCGGGGGACAGGAAGATGATCATTGGGAAGTCGCTTCCTCCGGCTGCATTCATCTTCATATGATTATCATAATCATCCGTATCCACATATATCTGTTGTGTGCCACTAAAATGATAAAACGTCCTTGGCTCTGGTTGATTGGGTCTGCAGTTCATATAGTGTTCGTATGCTCTTCCATCACATTGAAAGGTCATATTGTAGTCCGCAGGCGTCATGACAAGAGTATTGTCCGGCATGACAAACACTTTCATCTGAGTAGCAGGATCCGTTTTGAGAAAGGTCCTGAGCTGTCGCTGCTGCATCTGGACGGGGTCGTAAACTTTCTTCTGCAGCATCTGCTTGACATCTCCATGCTTCGTCCAGAATTTTTGTGCCTGTTGTCTTAATCGCGACAAGGCTCGATCAATCTGGCTGATCCCTCTGTTTGCCTGTTTCACCAGATTCTGCTGACTATGGTGCTTCTGTGCAACGGATGCCAAAAATTTCTTGACGTGCTCCATCTCAGATGATGTCTTCAAGACTGCGTTTCTGGACACCATGAAGGAAGTGAATCGTGATAAATCTTGGAGATTATGGTCCAACAACGTCTCCAGCGATTGGAGGGTCGTTTGTCCCGTCCTCACTCTGCGCGATACACTCGCCACATTCTGACCTTTGAACTTATCCAGTGGACGCAATGGCATTTTATTAAGTAAGACAATATTTTTTCTAACATAATCTGAAATGAGTGTGCAGGAGTGTTTGAAGGATGGTGAATGGGGCTGGGTGAATTGGATGTTTCCGTCGAGGCGAAAGGATATTGCCCAGAAGCTGGAGCAATTCATAGCTTCGACAGACAAGGAAAAGAATGTCGACAACTTCAACAGCTTCCTATGGGAGAACCGGATGATTCCGGTTTTTACCGACAAGTCCAATCGATGCGTTCAGACCAGGATACGACAACAAGGAGCGAAAACAACACGACAAGTGGCTTCAAACGCAATTACGAGTGCGGCCCCACAGGCTCCAAAGACGCAATTACGAGCAGCGGCCCAGGACACGCAACCCCGACAACAGCGTGCGGCCCCACAGGCTCCCAAGACGCAATTACGAGCAGCGGCCCAGGACACGCAACCCCGACAACAGCGTGCGGCTCCACAGGCTTCAGAGACGCAGAAACAGCAGGCGACAAGGCGCAAACAACAGCTCGCAGCCTCCAACAAAGAGCAGCAGAAGACAAGATTGTTTGAGGCTCTTGCTCGTTTTTCAAACAAGAGCAGCATGATTGAATCGTTCAATAAGAGTTATCCGGATATGCTCAATGATGCCAGTATGAAGATCATCTTCAAGAGCTTGTATGACACAAGTGAGATCTGGGAGAAGGATGAGGGTATCCGCAGCCTGTTTGGTTCTTTGATCTGCAAATATAGCAAATATACAAAACATCATGTCGAATTGTCTGATTACTATATTCTCAGGTTAGCTAGGATATGTGGTGTGGGCGGCGAGATAATCATGCAGGCACCAACTGTTCTGTGTCATATCGGCAATTTATGGGTTATCCAGGAGATCTTGGCAGGTATGAAGCCCCATATGCTCTTGGATTGCTTAAAGAAATTATTGTCATCATCATCTTGTGGGGATAAGATTGTGAGTGTCATCTATTTAGCCTTGGGGTTGTCATACGATGCGGAATATTTTGAATTCATGGTGAGTAATGATCTGATCAGGAAGTGGCTGGTTATGCTGTTAACAAATCATGATGAGCAGGAGGTGGATGCGTTTTTGGAAACGATACCGGAAGAACGGAGGAGTAAGATGATGACGATGTTGCGACAGCAGCGTCAGCGAAGGATGCAGCAGCTCGGGTCTGTCAGACCGGTTCTTGCGAAGCTCAAAGAGTTCAGGGATCAATATGGAGGATCGCCATGGTTTATGACGTATCGCCTTGACGACAAATCCATCATAATTCATCTGCTTCATGGACACATTGAATTATCCGTGCGAGCAGGAAAGGACGACCGCCCTTATTTGGAGCTCGACAACTACTTCTTATTGACGGGACTACAAGGCAGAAGAAGTATCAATCTGAAGAGACAAGATATTTTCAGGTATCTGAACGATATTGCAGAGGCACTGGGCTGCTACATGATTGTGGTCGGCACGGATGCTCACACATACACATCGTCGTCCAAGGTCCAGTTTACGTCACGATTGAAGGATATTTTCTGTAGAGAGGACATGACGACATTTTATCAGAGGGCCATTCGTGGCATGACCATAGTATCATTAAAGCAACTAAAGGCTTTTACGGATGAACGCTTCCCGACAAAACAACAACTTGAACGACTGAACAATAATTATATCAGTATCCGGAAACGACTGATACAGAATGCCGACGCCATCACATGCCGCACAATATACGAATGGCTGCAGCATAATGTCAGATCCATCGAACCCCAATTAAGGACAAGGTTCGAACAGGGTGAGAATGACAGCTTTCTAAGATTTATGAGAGGGTTATGCCAGGACGACGACACGATAGGCCTCCTGACCAATCACTTCAGAAGCACATTCTGGTCCAAACCGTCTTCTAAGGACAAGACGCTTCAACAATTTCTTCAGGATCTGAACACCATGCTGATATCAACACCCTCGTTGGTCATGCTCGTCTAAGACGATGCTTAAGACTCTTTCTTAAGCATGATACGGTGCAGAGGTTACCAGGAGAGGGTGGTGGGGTTGGGGCGGAGTCGTTTGAGGAGGTTCTTCTTGACGGGGTCGACGGTGGTCCAGTCGTTGTAGAGGAGTCCATCGACGTCGCCGGAGTTGGGTCCGAGGCTCCAGAAGAAGGTGTCGGTCATGTTTTTGTGGATGAGGTAGTCGACGAGGGAGTTCATCCATCCCTCGTCGAGGTCGGTGCGGCCGCCCCATTCACCGATCATGACGGTGTGTCCCTTGTCCCGCAGGAATCCAAAGTCGGTGTCCCACATCTGAGCGAGCAGCGTGGGGTCGGTGGTTGTCGAGGGGACGACGCTCTTGCCGTATGTGTGCGCGCTAAAGACGACGCGTGTAAGGTCGCCCTGGAGTGGGGCGTCATTGATGTTCCAGAATTTGAACGTGTGGCCCCACTCGATGCCCTCGACGAGAACGAGGAAGCTGGACACGTCCTGGTACCGGGTCTGGATCTTGGGAACCGCCTCTTGGAGGAAGAGCCTCCAGTCGGTTGCATAGTCGCCGGTGCCCCATGTCGCCTGGTCGTGGGGTTCGTTGAGCATATCGATGGCGATAATGTTGGGGTGCTTGGGCAGGGCGTGATCGAGGATCCTGAACCATGCCTGAAAAAAGCTATCGGAGGTGTATTCGGAGTCGGTGGGGCTGTACCAGAGGGGGGAGATGTACTCCTTGTGGAGACGGTGGAGGTCCAGCATGACCGCGATCCCCCTCTCCCGTGCGCTCTCGATGATGTGATCCATGATCTGGATGGCCGATAGGCCGGAGGAGGCGGGATCGGCCTTGACGAGCTCACTATAGGGGTAAATATCCCAATTGTGCAGGACAAACTCGGCGGAGAAGGGGATGCGCAGGACATTGATCCCGCAGTCCTTCAGGGTGTCCAGATAGAACCCGACGGGGTGCACCCATAGCCCGTTCGCCACAAAGTCCTGCGTCTCAAAGCCGAACCAGCTGGCACCGGAGAGCCGCACGGGGACGGCCGGTCCCTTCCACCCCTTGTATCCGATGACCTGGCCATCGTGTGCCTCCCACCTCTGGACGAAGCGATCCGAAGACGCCCCCACAATCATCATCATGATTGACGCCAGCAGCCTCAGCATTTTTTAATCATATTCAGTATGTGCTTAATCCGACTGTTCCTATGGATGCGACGGGGTTGCCGGCAAAGTGAATGACGGGAGTGGACATGAATTTGGAGTCGAGGCGTCCGATGAAGCGGTCGGTGCCATCCGTCATTTCGAGAAAGGCCCACTGTTCACCGCCCTCCATCCGGATGACCCGGGTCATTCCGATGTAATCCGACTTTTTGCCGGTCTGTATGGTCCTCCGGATGAACCCCGAAAGTGTCGCCATGACGTCCCGACCGGCAACCGGTGTCTGGAGGATATGGAGCAGGCACGTCTTCATGATCGGGGACTGAGGGGGGCACTTCATGATGTGCCGCATTATGCCGCCGTCAGCATTCCAACAGAACACGCCGTCGACATGCTTCAGGTTATCGTCCCATCCCTGTAGGAGGGACACGCCGGGAGCGATAAAGTACCCGCCGTGGTCATACAGGCTGATCATAGTCGCAATGTCTGTCATTGAGGATGGAGACAGCCTGCTAAGATCGGGCTCGATATCGAGGAGGATGCCGATCCTGGAGAGGACGGTCGTGTCGATGAGTCGGATCGTCATGTTTGTGTTCTGGTAGGAGTCGGGCGTCTTGTTCTCCACCAGGAATATGTTTGGCACCGTCGTCGAGGAGGCCGACCAGAGGATGATGGGATCCATGATCCAGGAGTAGTGCGTGATGCCCCCCTCCTTGTACAGGGTCTGATCATTCCGTATAAAGACAGAGTTGGTGTAGTAGCTGTATCGGAAGTGCTTGTTGATCATGCTGTCGTCGATATAGATCCCGGGCTCCGTGTCCATGAGGTTGAGGAGCGTCCGCGTCAGGAACAGAGGACCCGTCAGGCGGAGCACATTGATCTTTTCACCGTAGACGGTCCGACTCATGTTCCATTGCCTGATGTTGCGGCACATAATGTCAATGACGGTGCGCATGACGGGATGACCGGGTGTGCAGCACATGACCCAGTTCATAATCTCCCCGTCCGGGTGGTTCAGCTCGGTGGACTGGATCCCCCGGATCCGCGACATGGGCCAGTAAGAGACAACCAGCTTGTTCCGCATCGGGATCGTATCGAGCTTATCGAACATATCCGTCAGGTCGTACGATATGAACGCCTTGATGTCCATGTAGATGCCCCCACAGACGTAGAGGACGCAGTACCGAAAAAAATCGCTCACACATGCCCCGTACATCGGGTTGATCATGGTGAACGCCTCGTGCACATCGGGGGGGAAGTGTTTTAGGAGAAAGGCGCGGATGGACGAGTTGGTGTAGAAGCGGTGATCGGCGCCCGGCGACATGACATTGTTTGGAAAAATGACCCGATTGAACATGCTCGTCGCAATCATGTCGTTCTTCCAACAGATGTGAAGCACCCTGGGGAAGGCGGCGGACTTGACACCGGGTGGTCGTTCACAATCAATGTCAGACACCCTCATGATGATCATGTTATAATCAGGAAGCTCCTCCATGACCTCCCAATTCCCACCACCATCAGACTGATCAACACCCGGCTCATCGTAGACCACAATCTCCGACTCAACCGCAGCAACCCGCCTCCCCCTCCTTAGCATCGTCAGCGCTATAATGACCACCAACCCCACCAAGATTATCAACAACATGACAAGAACCACTATTAATATCATACGTCCAGAATGATGACCCTTTTAGATTCCATTTTTTAAAAAATATTTGTAAATATTCAGCAGCCTCACTCATCTTAAATATTAAATATACCATTATATACCATTATATACCATTATATACCATTCAGGGTTGAATCCAACTTAGGCTTAAGAAGACGATCTTGTTCTTAAGCCGTATTAAACTTTGATAGGGGTTGGATTCAACCCTATGAATAACCTTGACTTGCTCGGGGATCAATCTTGGGGATAGACATGAAGAATATATAATTATTCCTTCACTCGGTAAAAATCTCGGGCTTAAGCAAAATGGCATTGTTCATACAATTGTGGCGCGCATCAATGTTTCCTGCACTGGTATTTTCGTTCATTGACAGCATGAATGACGTGTCGTTTTTAAAATTTGCGTTCCATATTCAGGAATATTATCCCGTCTTTAACGATGCGTATTACGAGCTTCATGTGGCAGGTAGGACGCCGGGGAATATCCAGGAGAGCATCATGACCCCGCATACGAACCGTCCCGAGAGCATCCTGGTCGCCATCATACGCCATTATTCCTCAAGCAAGGAGATTATGGCGAGGCATCTGGTGAAGCTCCTGACCCTGGGTGCTGATCCCGATGGTATAACGTCCGATGGGCCGACATGGATAACCCCGATGGTGGCGGCAGAGATGTTCATCAGGGACAGGGATACGAGGGATCTGATTCAGAGGATGCTCTTCCTGGCCAAGGCCGATCCCAATGAGACGGGGTGGTGCGGCAAGAACGTCCTCCATTATCGGACGATCCAGTACATGAGGGATCCCCGGACGAGCACCCTGACGGATCTGATATCGTGGCTCAACATCCCGTCGGTTCTCGCGACAGTTCCCATGTTTGAGTGGAATCCCACCCTCCGTGTGTGGAATATCCTGGACTATATCGAGAATCATGCGACCGCATCGACAGCGGTCATGGAGACGATCCGACAGGTGTTTTATTGCTTCGATATGCCGATCCGTGAGGAGGACGAGGAGAGGCTCCCCAGCCTACAAGATGTCATGGCTCACGACGGCTATTTTATTTACCGGGAGAGGATCGCATGCCACTGGCAGCTGTGCTGGAAGCACATGTCGTCGGAAGAATGGGTGGATCTGCTGTCCAAGCTGAGGCTGTGGTCGTGCGATGACCCCGGCATCGAGGACTTTATGGGGACGACATGGTCCGCTGTCGAATCGAATCGAAGGGAAAGCCTGTCCGGCAGGTTCATGGTGGACTCGATCGACTTCAACCCGCCCTACAAATTCCCCTGCTCGTGGACGATCTGCATCAACCATGCGGGCAGGGAGTACCAGATGTGGGGCGGCTACCTCCAGATCCTCTTCCGCCACCCCATCCACCCACAGACGGGTGAGCACATAACCGCATCCGAGATCAATCGCCTGTGGGAGGTGCACATGACCAATGTATCATCGAGGCTGATGATATACTGGAAGCGCGAGTTCATCCTGCCGGACAGTCTCCGCGGCGTCATGGATCGCATCAAGGCCTATCATTATGAACACGACATTCTCGGCGCACCGGTGTCGGTGTTCATGACGCACGAGGACTTATTCCGAGACCCCGTCATGCGCACCGAATACAATACACGCTATGTCCTCGATCGGATAACCCACTGGATCCGCAAGATCCACCCTTACGGCAATTTCCATCACATTATGGATCATGACAAGCGCACATCGCCCGCATTCTGGAAGTACATGATGCAGGTATTGGGGCACAGCCCGTCGAGCGGGGCGACCATCATGATGATCCCCGTCGTCATGATACGTCTCAGCTCGTTCGAGTCATGGATGCAGGAGCACACCACCCACAGCACGACCGGTGTGCTGCGGCTCTGCATCCATGAGGAGGAGGATGATCCCCACTCGTGCACCCTGCACCGGCTCCCCATGACAACCCTGATCCTGGCGTTTATCAAATGCACGTACCTGTCGATCCGCAGCAACCTCGACGCCTTCCACTTCAGGTTCGAGGAGGAGTATGCCATTATCGACTTTACCGAAAAGTCCCTCAACAAGTTTTCTCCCAGGCAGATTGTCGAACAGGAGGACGCCTTCTTCACCGAATTCCTCGAATTCTTCCACAACCACAGCTCCAACCACCCCCACGCCACCTTCTCCATGGTCTTCAAAAAGGTCTGCAGCCTCACACGCATCCTCAGACGATCAGAACCCCGCCGACCGATCCGACCATCTACTTCTGCCGACTGACCCTATCGATCGCACGATAAAGCACAAGATTCGAAATATTCCCCAGAACATGAAAAAGCATGTGCGCAGCGACAAACAACCCACACCGCCCCGCATGGAACGCAAACAACGATACAAAGAAGCATGCACCGGCACAACCCATCGGGATGATGTAGACATCAAGGACCCCGTCCCGAATGGATCTAACCACCTGATAAGCAAGACCCGTATTCACGCACACATAATCCATGACTCGATGGACACCGGGCTTCGGATCCCTCCAAAAGTTGACCGACGTGAACAAGACACACGCAGGAACAACCGCCAAATCCCCATGACCCCTCCTCAGCGCATACCATAACGACATTATCGATAACCATGATGTATAATATATCCACTCCGTATACAATAATGACTCATCATGACATCCCATCCTTTTATTACGCTCCCATACGAATAGTTAAGATGCCTTGGTTAAGTCATGAATAAAGGATATTTAAAGAAGGAAGTTCAGATTAAATTGGGATTAATCTGAAATACATTAATGAATGGTTTTGGTATATTTGTCAAATCCGGATTAGATCCGGACTGAACACAACTCGATTTTGTAGACACTTAATAAGTCAACAAATCCTTAAGAGGAGATGCGAGGGAGTGGGGTTTTGAAATTTGTTCGTTGTATCCAACAAAAAAGAAAAATCAGAATATAAATGAAGCATCATTTAAGTGAAGTATATACGGTCAGTCAGTATCTGTGCATCGTCATTATTATCTCATGGCTGATGATGCCTATGAGGCGGTCATGGATGCTGCCTTTTATTTCTGCACTAATGATCCTGGGCATCATGGAATGTCTGCAGCGTTATGATCAGAAGAAGATGACATTTTGGCTCCTCTTGTGGGGCATCTTTTATCATATGTTCCCCATGGTATTGGTCTTTCGGCTCCCTGTCAGGAAGAGGATTAATCGCGGTCGTGTCCTGCTCTTCTATTATGCGGTAGGTGCCCTATTCTTATTCTCATGTCTGATGTCGGATCGATGGCCGTACCTGCTCCCACCGTCCGTCATGGGATCAGGATATATCCTGATCGGTCTGTCATCCCTCATGACAGAAGTGAGCACCTGAGGCGGATTCAAATGAATCTGAATATAAATCCGTGATGATTTTTATTCTGCATGACTGAAATGAGGGTCATGTATGATGGGCGTGAAGTGAGGGAAGGATCGTGTCTTCATCCGGGGGATGCTGTTCCATGCGTCGAGTTCGAGACAAGAACATATTGTAGCATGGTCATGTTCGATCCGGATGCGGTCGGGGGCAGCAAGATCCACTGGCTCGTTCTGAATATCGGTCGAGTGGGGGATGGCACAACCGTTCTGTCGTATGTCCCGCCCAATCCTCCACGGGGATCGGGACTGCACCGGTACGTCTTTTGGATCCTGGAGCATGATCATCGGATACCACCTCCCAGGTTGTCGGATCGATTCATCGGAATACCAACCCTGCTCTCACTCATCGGTGTTCCCATGAGGATTGTCGACACATTCTTCTTTGTCGCACGAAAATAATAATCCGGTATATGAACAAGATGGAGACGATATTTGTTTCAGTGGCATCCTACAGGGACGCCAACTGCGGGGCGACCATCCGGTCGCTGTATGAGATGGCGGCGATGCCCGAGCGTGTCTTTGTCGGGACGTGCGAACAGAACGATCTGACAACCCGGGATCGGGAGGAGTGTGTCCGATGGGACGACCCGATGATGAAGAACTATTACAGGAACATTCGGCGGATCCAGCTCTCCTCGTCGGACGCTCAGGGGCCCTGCTACGCAAGGTTCCTGTGCTCCTTACTCTACAGGGACGAGGATTATTTTATGCAGATCGATTCGCACAGCCTGTTGGTGAGGGGCTGGGATGCAAAGTGCATCGATATACTCAGGACGCTGCCGCCTCGATCCATCCTGTCCTACTATCCCATACCGGCGGACAAGTTCCACCCCGAGCCGCCGCCGTCGACCCCCATCCCGGTCATCCGGTCGGCGTTTGTGAATCCGAGCGGCCTGCTCCAATGGTCCCCCGGTGTCTACACGGACATGAACGAGAAGCCGCTCCTCGTGCCCTTTATCGCCGCCGGGTTCATCTTTGCACCGGGCTCGTTTGTCAAGGACGTGCCCTTCGACCCGTCGCTCCCGTACCTGTTCATGGGCGAGGAGAGCCTGCTGAGCATCCGGGCCTTCACATCCGGGTATGACGTCTACACCCCGCACCAGTCCATCATCTACCACCGCTACCTGCGGTCGTCGGAACCGTCCGTGTACACCGACCACAGGTGGTCCGATGATGCGGCCGTCCGACGGGCGGCGAGGATATGCGGATTACTGCCCGGGGAACCACCGCTATACACGCCCGGACCGACAGAGATGGGAGGAATCGATCCGTTCGGCCTGGGCCATGAACGGAGCCCCGATGACTTTTTTAGGATGATTGGTGTAAACCACAAGACCACCCATCCCGACCCCGTTGTCAGCGTGCCTGTGGGGTGCAACGACCACCGCCGTATCATGGTCATTCTCATCGCGGTCATCCTGGTGCTCATTATTGTCATTATCACTCTTCTTCTTCTCCGTCGTCGTTAGGACTCATGCAGTAATCGTTGATGGGCGGGATCGATGGATCGTACAGACCCCGCTTCTCGGCCTCGAGTAGCAGGGAATCGAAGATCCTAAAGAAGCTGTCCGTGTGCCCCACCTCGGCGCACTTGCAGTGAGCAAGCTCGTGGAGGGCGACATACATGAGCATATTGATATGATAATACTCACCCTTTTCATCCCTCAGGCACAGGTAGACCTTGTGCTTATCGAGCGTATAGCTCTTGGACCCCCGGAACAGGCGGATCTTGTCGGCGTGCCGATCCACCGCCTTGAGCCTCTCATGGATGGTGTGCAGCATCGGATCCCGCGAATCATACCACTCCCTCACACACACACACGATTTGTACACTATAATGATCACAATCAGCACAACCGTCGCACACACCCACCCGTTCGACCAAGACCTGGACTTCTTAAGCCTTTTAGGGTATTTCATTCATATTATTTTTCATTTGAAATTTTTTTTTTCAATATATTAAAATCTCATGAATCTCGCAGAGAATCCAGCATTTTTAGCCCCTTCCATATTATTCTTTGGTCTGGGATCGATATTCCTTCTTATAATTGCCGCCTTCTTGAGTTCTGAAAGAACACAAACCAAAACGGTGCCCCTTATCATTGTGTTCCTGTTTGTGCTTATATCGCTATTCCAATACTTTCTCTCCACCAACAAGATTGCTGATGATACTGCTCGCATCGGAGTGGTCATTGAGTTTGCGATCACCAAGGGGATCGCATTCATTCTGATGGTTATCGCGTTAACACGACCTGATTTCTTATCCGGCACGATGGGTAAATACGCAATATCCGCCGTGATCGGCCTCCGCATCATCGGGTATATTACCGAATCGATCGTGTCGTACATTTACCGGAAGAAGACCACCTCCCCGATCAACTTTGCGCAGGTAAAGATCATCCTGTTTATTGTCTGTGTCATTCTGGCATTCGGTTGCGGCCTTGCCATTTTTTCGACAGAGCCTGAATCCTATACAAAAACCGTCGGCAAGGTCTTCCTCGTGATCTTTGCGTCTGTCGCCACCATACTCATTTATTTGACCGACTTCAAGGGGAGCAAGGGAGTCGGCACAATCGCATTATTCGCCGTCTTGTTCGGGATTCTCGACCTCATCATTGATGCCTCTTCAGGCCGATCCGAACGAGGCGAGCCACTATTAGCAGAAGACCAAGTCCAAGCAGCAGCCCCAGCACAAGGTGGTGGTGTCCCTGCTGCAACCACTGGTAAATTAAAGGGTCTAAGAAACGTCTTTACAAAGATTGCATCTCTCTTTCTTGTATTCAGTCTGCTCCAGCTCTGTGCGAGCGATAGGGAGGAGGTGGTCCCATTCTCGACGCCTGTGCCCCAGAAGCCCGCGGAAGAATCCGTGGTTGTGGCCGTGAATAGGATTGAGCAGCAGGCGCCATCACTGCCCCCGACGTCGCCTCCACCATCGGGCGGCACCACATCGACCCCGACCTTCCCGTCGGCTCCCAATGTCGATATGCAGACCATCCTATCCCTGGTATCGGCATCGACAAAAGGAGCCAGCGATAATCAGGTCACCAACACCTCGAGCCCGGCAAAGACCGTGGCCCTGACCACCCCCGTCAGCATCGTCAACAATGACGACTTTAAGTTCTTGGAGAATGCGTACGCCGAGAGGCCGGCATCACTGACCAAGAGCGACTACCTTCCCGTCAACTCGGCCGTCGTATCCACTCCCTGCATCGTCGCTCTGCTGGGGGAGACGCTCGAGTGGTTCAAGAAGCACACACTCAATTCGTGCCTCGAGGGGTACCCGTTCTGTCTCGCTCCCAATGAGGACGGCACATGCATTGTTCCCACCATCAATGTCAACATCAACAACCAGAACAAGGCCTACCTCAATGGCATGGTCGCGGGGTTCTTCAAGACCCTGTACCCCGACATCCCCGTGGTTGCATCGCCTTATCAGAATGCGACCGACAATAACAAGTGGACGACAGGGTACAACGCGGTCATCAAGAACACCTCCCTTGCATCCCAGCAGATCTACAAGCCCGTCAGCGTCCGCAGCCCCACTGCGGGCCTGAGTGGGCCGGCCGTGGTGTCGGCCTCGTCGCCCCAGAACCTGTTTGTGTCGAACGAATCGAAGCTGCTATCCAGTCTGTCATTCAGGATCGACAAGTCCAGGCTCTCGGAGGGCAGCGGCGATCCCAAAAAGTCGTTCCATGTCAAGCTGACGGATGCGACGGCAACATCGATCACCATCTTCCAGTTCACCAAGTGCTCCTACTTCATACCCGATCCCACCATCAGCAAGGGCGGACTGAGGGGAACGACCACATCCGATCGGCTCCAGGTTGACATGTTCCTGGTCAAGCTCCCATCGGACTCGTACAAGATCGTCAGCATACAGGAGCTGGCCGCCGATGGCAGCGTAACGAACGTCATAACGAAGCGGTACAAGTCGAACATGGCATGGGTGGGATCGACCTGCTCGATATCGGTCGGGGACAAGTTCGCCGATAACACCAAGTGCCCCACCTCGTCCAAGGCGCCCGAGTTGTACGAGGCGTCTGTATCCTCCGTTGCCTACACCTACTCGACGACATCGAGCATGGTCAGGCTGGGCGGGTCTCTGTCGTCCTTATTCTATCCCGTCCTCCTGTCGGGAGGAGCGATAACCGATAACCAGACCGGTGTGGTCCTGAGCCTGGACGGGACCTCGAGCCCATCCCAGGTCATGTTCGGTGATAACTACAAGGTCAATAACACCTTTGCGACGGGCGGTCGCCTGCCGAGCAGGTCCGTGGAATTCACCGTATCAGCCAAGGCCGCGCTGTCCTACGTGTTTGTCCATCCCACCCCCGACGCATCCATCGTCATTGATAACCTCGGCGCGAGCCTCGTGGTCAAGGACAAGCGTGTGGGATCGGCCAACAACGCCATCACGCTGTCCTCCCTGAGTGGATCCGTCAAGTGCAGGATCGATGTGACGGAGAGCTCGATCGCCCTGACGATCGGGGACAAGAAGGCCGTCTTTAGCACCAACACACCCAAGACCACGTCTTCAACCCTCTTCCTCGGAGCGGCAGGTGTTGGATCCGTTATGGTATCCAATGTCTCCGTCCTCTGAAGTTCATCTTGTGAAGGCTATTTAGAAAAAGGATATTCAAATGAAGTTCGGATTCATTTGAATGGCTCAGGACAAAAAAAAGCGCCTCGAAAAAAAAAATACTTTTGGTAAGACAAATTATCCCGGATGAACCCAACGAATGATGCATCCTTTCGATCGAAGCCGTCAGGTCGATCGGTAAGATCCGATAGTTATATCTCTTATGATGAGTACCCCTCGAATCAACCAAGACCTCAGCCACAACAGATGGAATACAAGATACCCGTCTACAAGAAGCCCGTCATACGCGAACCCTTCATCCCCTACAGCGGCCCCCCGCAGCAGCAGGTCTTTCGGGACGCCCAGCCCGATGCACCGACCCTCCCACCACAATCACCACCTCCACCCCCTCCACAACCACAGGGGACAAACAACCCCATGTCCGTCAGCTGTCTGGACGTCTTTTCTCATATCAAGACCTGCCCCGTGTGCAACCGCATTTACGGCGCCAACAATAACTCTGCCGCCGACTCGATGATCAAGGTCATACGCAACATGATCATCGGCATCACCACAATGACCGCCATCCTCTTTATATGGCTCTTTGTCATTCCCGCATACAAGCAGTTCTTCCCCCCCAACAAGGTCGCACCCTATCAGGTGCCAGCAAACAACATGAACCGTGTCTGGAGACAGCAGCCACAATTATACGCCATGCGTCAACCAGCCCAGCAGCTGGCCTAATAAGGAGGATGTTGATGAATCCAAGAAGGAATGAGGATTCTTGGATTATTATTATCATTGTTATCGACGACGACGGCAGACAAGATCCAGTGGGGTTGGAACATGGGTAGGGATGTGGAGTGGGTAGCAGGCCCGGGCGTCCCGGCACCCAGGGGCTATACCGCCGCCTCACCGCAGTCGCCAAGTCAGTGTTCCAATGGGGCGGGTGGCGGTGAGGGGGGATTTGCGTGTCCGCACATGATGATGCTGTCGAGCGACATGATTGCCGCGGCCGATCACGACGGGCTGGGGGGCATGTTCTATTACGCGGTCGCCGGCGGTGCATCGGACGATCAGTGCGGCATGTGCTTCCAGGTCGCACCCAAGGACGCCGAGACCCACTGGAATGACACCCTGGCAGAAGTCCAGATGCTTGTGCAGGTCATCAACTCCGGCTTTGATGTCCTCACGGGGCAGCTGGATGTCTTTATGGGGGCCGGTGGCTTTGGGTATTTTACGGCATGCAACAGGGACTGCGCCTCCCGCTACTGCGAGGGGGGGCCGTGTTCGTCGGGCATGTACGAAGGATCCTTCGATCAGTGGATCCAGCCCGAGTTTGCCGACAGGAACCCGTGCTATTCGGGGGGCGTCAAGCACCTCTTTGATGACTTTGAGAGCCTCGTTGAGCGGTGTCAGCGCCTCACGGGAGGCACCAGTGAGCTCCGGGATTGGGCGTTGTGGGAGTCATGTGTGCGCACCAACATGGTCGGCTATCATCAGAACTTTGTCGCATCCGACAGCCTCAGGGTCAGATGCCCCGACGGCATGATCCGGGCGACCGGGCTCAGACGGCGGGACGATGATAATGGGCACCCCGATCCCCACCCCCAGAACCCCATGGACATTCACTGCCGGGGCGATCGGTCTCAGGGACGCTACTGCATCACCACCATGCAGGACTGCTGCAAGCCCAGCTGCTCATGGTCCGGCAAGGGAGGCTCCGATGAATGGCCCCGAGCCGATACCTGCGACAAGAAGGGACACCTCATCTTGTGAAGAACAGGGTTGGCAACATTCCCTTCTTCTCCGTCCAGCAATGACAATCTTGAAGAGATGATTCTCATTCATGAAATCATCATGCTCGATATTCACTGTCTGACCAATCTCGTCTACATCGGGACATCCCTGTCCATCATCTCCAGATTATGCTTCGGTGTCGTCTTGTGGCGCAACAAGAGCCGGAACCGCATCTCCCTGTCGATATGCGTCATCAATGTCGCATCGAATGCATTCTGGGTGCCCTACGCGCTCGAGACGAACACGAGGCCCGTCCTCATCCGGAGTGCGGTCGACATGATCATCTCCGTGTTCTGCGGGGCCTTTATTGTTCGAAATATTCTCCGAAAATCATCAGTTCAGGACAAACAGGGTGTGGACGGGGGGATCCGGTAGTGGTATCGAAAAGAACAGGTACTGCGGTATCCTGGGGTAGGTGAACGTCGTCAATCCCAGCTGCAGCTTCGGGTGGGGTGTATGGGGCGACACCACGACGACCGGTTCAGATAGGAACTGATTGTCCGGCAGCCTCGTCCACGGGCTGTCGTCCGCGACCGTCGTCGAATTGCTATTGTCGCTCCCCTGGACCCAGTAGCTCAGAGGGGACGTCAGATTATAGATGGATGACACGGACGCGGTCGCTCTCACCGTCATGACGCCATCGATGATGGTCGCCACGCACACCGCGATATCGAACTGTGGGAGCGATCTGGCATTCAGTATCGCCTGTGGGTTGAACGGATGCTGCCGGAATACGCTCAGGATGGGTGGATTGTATCCGTAATCGAACCCGTCCGTGAGGAAGGGGAAGGACGGCGACCACTCCGTCTGCGACAAGAGGACATTGGGCCCTGTCGACACCTCACCCACCTGGACATCCCGAGCGATCTCCGGTATATTCGTGGCGAGATTCTGAATGAGCAGATAGCCCGGCACAGGATCGTCCAAGAAGTCAAAGTACCCGATATTGTTCACCAGGTAGGCATTGGGCTCCTGCGATGGATCCCCCCACCATATCCACGCGCCATTGACCTCGACCGTGGTCCTTATGAGAGGGTTCCGGACGGCAACGACGTCCGCGACCAGGGCGCTGGGCGGGTCATAATCGGGTATGGCGGTCTGAGAGGATAGGTCCATGTAGATATTGCTGACCGTGGATCCAGACGCTTGTAATGAAAAAGAGGGATAGAACACCCTGAAGTTATAATCGGACACGAGCGCGCAGTTGTTCACGACGCTGGGCAGCTTGCTGAACACACACACGATCGGATCAAAGAATGCGGACGGCTCCGCCTCTGTTGTCGCCGCGCCGACTCTAACAAAACACGCGCTCGCCTGACAGGGAGGGTCCACGCCGTGCATGAGGCAGCACCCCTCGGTCAGCATGGCGTCCGATTCGACAATGATGTTGTCGCAGACGAGGCCGCGGGGATTCAATGAGGTGTTGTACGACACCAGCGGGCTGTCCGCCTGGTACGGATTATCGGGCGATCCGATCATGGTCCGATCGGTAAGGACGATCCTGAGATTCTGAATCACGCATCGTTGTTCCGAGGATACATCCAGTGAGAAGAGGCCTTTTAGGCCGATGCTGAGCTGCGGGGGCGCGTCGATGGTTATCGTGAAGCCGTTGCCCTCGAACGTTTGTCCTCCGCGGAGTGTCATCAGCCTCTCGCCCAAGACACCACCCTCGCCGTAAATCTCATCCAATGATGTGAATCTGATATTATTCGCGAGGGAGATTGTGTGTATGGCATTTCCCGGAGTCTGTGTCTGTGAGAGGACGGACTGCCATCCCACAATGTCGGTTATATAAGCCGTCATACTAATATAATCCCTCGATAATAATAAAAATTATGCCGTTTGTGTGCACGCTCCACGATTGGATCTACACGTTCCAGAGATCGATGTCATACTGAGGGCATTGGGTGTATTCGCGGAGCGAGAAGGAGCGATCCGGCACGCGGAATTTGGTGAATCCGACAAGTGGATCGAGGTGCACGAATTCAATGGGACAGATCGCACAAGAATAGGGGAGATGGATCGGTCCGGACTTATCCTTGACGACGAAAAATGAACATGAGCTACACGGGTTCTTATCAATCAATCAAACATGAGGCCATCATTGTTCCGATCGGGGTGTGCTGCCCGTGTCCTTCTCCCGAGTGTTGTACCTGAAGCCGTGCTGAGTGCGCTGGATGTAGGATGCGGGGACGGAAGGTCGACGATGGAATTGTCCGAGAGATTTCCTTATCACACGATCTACGGCATCGATCGGGATCCGGGGGCTATTCTCAGAGCCCGTCGCAATTTTCCGGATGGGCTGTTCCGACGGAGGGATCTGTTTGACTTGTCATCCATCCGACCGGGATTTCATGTCATTCAGATGAAGAATCTCATGGATGATATCCATGATGTGGACGGGACGATCCATCGCATCCGCCGCTCATTGAGACCCAAGGGGGTCCTGATCCTTTCAGAAGAACGCAGCATTGAAAAACTGGGCATATTTTATCGATCATGCTCATTGTCCATTGGCAGATGCCGGAAGTCCATCATGAACGATAAAATGACCGAATTCATCTTTTATAAATGCTGACAGATTTCATGACGGAGCTGTGCATCCAGATCACACTACGGATCATGGGGCCGTCAAGGAGCGTTCCGGAGTCCGTCCGGGCGATCCTGGTGGATCACGTCATCGATCCGGACCATTGGGATGTTGAGGATGTCAGAGTTGCGACCATCACGCCGACTCGCATCCGATTCGAGGACAATACGATGACCTGTCTGCTATCCATCACGATCCATCACGACATGTCGACCGAGGAGGCCATTGATCGTCTGGAAGACTCGTTGTGGGGCGACCGACCATTCTGGAAGGCATTGTTTGAGAGGGGGCGAACGGATATCGATGGGTATTACTTCAATAGTGCAGGATACAAGATCATCAAGGAATGATTAATTTTTTTTTTCATCAGAATTAATCATGGAGGGATTTATTAACGATGTTGTCGTCGTATTCCGTCCCACGAAGGATACAGTCATATTACCGACAATCTTCCGAGGAGTTTTGGATCCGATAGTTGGGTCGAATGAGGTGCGCACATATGATACAGATCATCTTCCCAATGACCTGTCTGAAGAGCAGAAGCCACAACTGATCCTATTCGTCGCACCATTACTTGACGGTCCACGCACAAGTCTTGCTTCAGACAAGGAATCCATACAGAAGGCCTACAAATACCTTTCCAAAAAGGATACAAAGGTCTTTTACACACTGACGAGTGTTGGTCATAGTAATCTAATACGTGTTGGAGATAACTCCATGAAGGAAATGCCTTGGTTATACCTTGTTCAGTATACATTGTCAGGAGGGAAAATCATCGATGATGCGCATTACAAGACGAGCACCAAAACTATCCGGAAAGCCCTGAATCTGCCGGAAGAGCAGCAGCATCTGATAGGCGTGTCGCATAAGGCTCCCCCCATACGCCGCCGTTCTGCGAGAAGCCCAGAACCGACGACCGTGTCCTCATTCTACCTGATCGTATTCCTCCTGTAATGAATCCTCCAAACCCTGCACGGATTAGATCCGGATTTAACCCGTCTCGATTCTGAACAATTCATCAAATCCTTAAGGTGTATTTGAAGACAGGCTGAAGAACAAATATAAGGAGAGGAGATTCGAGGAAATCCATAGTCAACCCGCACAGGGTTTGGAGGATGTTCTCGTCGTCTTCAGAGTTGAAACCAACCCCCATCAAACTTTAATGCGGCTTAATAACAATATCGTCTTATTAAGCCGGGCTAAAGTTGGTTTCAACCCTATCTTTATCATATGGAGAAGATATGCGACCAAATCCTTGATCCGATCGTCGGATCTGATTCGATTAACAATTAGTCCTTGTTTTGCCACCTCTACTGGACACTGGTCGCGCAGAATCAGATTTGCCCTTCATAAAAAACAGGAATGACGATCAGGGTTGGAACCGCTTTAAAGCAATGACCGAAATGATTTAAAGACATATCACGTCTTTAAGCCGTCTCATCGATAATCTGGAGTTGGTTTCAACCCTGATGACGATGCCACCGCTATGCTATTCAAACATGAGGTGCCACCATCAATCAAATCCGGGTTCGATACTATTAATCTCACTATAATCCCCTTTCAATAATTACATACCCCTGATGACTCACAACCTGAGTTCCCACAATCCTTCCAACGATTACGTTAAGAGGATAACGTCATCATTTACCGAAATGTCTTATAAGAGCAGCCCTGCCGGGACACCTAAAAGGATCGACTTGAAGAGCTTACTATGCCACGGCTCGGGCTCGGGCTCGGGCTCGGGCTCGGGCTCGGGCTCGGGCTCCCAGTGGATTTGGAAGTTGACTTCACCCGCGTATATCCCATCCTTGGTGGCAATGGGCAGCCATTTGTCTAATGGTGTCTCGGTCCCCTTGGACCACAGGTGCATCCCGGGAGCCACGACGCCCAGCACTTCGTTCTTCTTATCACCCTTGTAGACTACTGCGATGACCACCTTTGATTTGGGGGGATAGAGGACATTCTTAAAGACAAAGTCTCCGTTCCACACCGGCGCCGTATTAGATTTGACAGAACTCGATATACTTTTCTTTTCGAATGTGAATACGACGTAGCAGTCCTTCAATCCAAGCAGTTCGGGTCCTCTCAGATTACGCGCCCGATTAAGCCTGATCTTGAGGGTCCCCATCTCGGGTGGCGGTGGTTCTGGTTGCATCTTTCCTTTACCTGCAAAAAATTATTTATTAGTGATGATAATAATTCACATTATTCTGATAAACAGGGTTGAAACCAACCCCCCATCAAACTTGAATACAGCTTAAGAACAAGATCATCTTCTTAAGCCGATCTAAAGTTGGTTTCAACCCTGCTGATAAATGTCTTTTCGTGTTGGTCCTACCGGTGCCACAGGACCAAGGTTCTACTGGTTCAATTCGGACAGGTCCACCCGGTCCGCAGGAGGCCCTCCTAAACCCCAAGGAATAACCGGACCGACAGGTTGTGCACTCCAGCTTCTCCATAAGGCAGAACTGCCAAACCCTGCACGGGTCAACTTTGAATCTCCTCGGGTTTACTCGGATCTCCTGAGTCCTTAAACCTGTCTTGAAACTCACCTTAAGGATTATATACAGGGTTGAAACCAACCCCCATCAAACTTTAATACGGCTTAAGAACAAGATCGGCTCCTTAAGCCGGCCTAAAGTTGGTTTCAACCCTGATTAGATATATAAATATCCTTAAGTGGGTTTGGGTTTTTCGTGGGTTTAATCCGAACAGGGTTTGAAAAATTTCGTTGATACATAAATGAGTCCGATCCCTGAGAATGTGGTGGACAAGCGGTTGTACGGCAGGATCAAGGCGAGGATCCATGAGGAGCTCGATCGGAGGGGCATCCGGTGGGGGGTGTACGCGTCCGGTCGGTTGGTGAGGGAATACAAGGCGGCCGGCGGGGAGTTTACGGATGATATCCGCAAGAACAAGAAGAAGGGCATAAGCCGGTGGTTCATGCAGCGGTGGATCAATGTGTGCGAGTCGGAGCCCCCCCACAAGATGGTGGAGTGCGGTCGTAATGACGCGACCAGGGGGCCGTACCCGGTGTGCCGGCCCTACATCCGCATTTCTCCCG